>Ga0209337_1000867_pt1 | contig 23923 bp, 30 predicted proteins | sample LinPmetageLP53_FD_184044 | JGI IMG/M metagenome (GOLD analysis project Ga0209337, IMG submission 184044) | Marine viral communities from the Pacific Ocean - LP-53 (SPAdes) (version 2) | ecosystem: Environmental > Aquatic > Marine > Oceanic | place: Pacific Ocean | collected 2010-02-08 | reverse complement strand
CTGGTCTAATTGCTGGTTACCCTGGATCAAGTTTTCAACAAACATCACCATCAGCTAGCCCACTTCAATCTGCATTAGGTTTAGGTGCAACACTAGCTGGAATATATAGAGCGTTTTAATGAGTAGAATATTTAGAAGACCTATGTTTAGAAAAGGTGGTGGTGTTAATATGAATGGCATCATGTCTGGTATTACAGATAGAGAAATGCATGCTGAATCTAATGAAGGTGGAGTAGGATTTACAGCTAGATCTCCCGAACAAATTTTAGCAGAAATGCCAAAAAATTTAACCGAACAACAAGACAAAGGTTTTGATCCATTAACAACTTTTTTATTACAATATGGTCCAGCTATTGCATCGCAACCTGCTCAAGGTAAAGGTCTTAGTGGATTAATTTCAACAGGATTAGCTGCAGCTGAAGGACCTCTTGATACAGTATTAACAGAACAAGCTGGCAGAAGAAAATATCAAAGAGATATTAAAGCAGGGCTAAGTGAACTCGCAATTAAACAAGCTGGTGAAGAAAGAACTTTAGCAGAAAAAATTAAAGCAGAAGGTTTGTTACAATCTGAAAGATTAAAAGCTGATGCAGCTAAAACAGGAAATGAAATATATGATATCTACAAAGGTATAAGAATTGAAGAAGCTGGTGGAGAAGTTCCTGAATACGTTGGGGATAATTTTGCATTTTATAACACAGAATTTAGAAAAAAAATGAGAGACAATTTACCCAGTGAACGAATAGGTGGTTTATTAAGATATACAGTAAATCCTGATGATCCAAGATCTGTTAAAAAATGGGAGAAAAAAAATAAAGCAAAAATTAATGCTGGACAGATATATTACTACTCTGAAGAAACAGGAAAACCTATAGTGTGGAATAATAAAACAAAATCTTTTGACACACTAAGTATGGATTTTAGTGAAGTAGATACATTTAATGATAATAGTGTAGAAACAGTTGGAACAGGAGGAGAAATAGAAGTTTTAAGTTTTGAAGATGCTAAATCATTAGCAGGAGAAAGAGGTTATGTTTTAATTCCTCCTAGACCCTCAGATGCAGGTAGAGGATGGTTAGCTGATCAAAAAAGAAAAAATCCAAATGCTATAACTAAATCAGAATTAGAAGACATCATAGAAAAAGAACAATTTGCTGAAAGATATAAAAACATAAAAGGCAAAAAACAAAGAACTAGATAGGAGAGCCAATGGCACAACCTTTTGATCCTCTTAATTATGCCGAAGAGAATAACGAAACATCTTGGTATACATCTGCAATAGCGGGTATTGGTTCAGGTTTAATAAAAGTACCTGAAGGTGTTGTATCTTTAGCTGCAGAATTAATTGATTTAGGGGCTGATACAAATACAGCTGCTGGTGTTGAAAAATTTTTTGATGATTTAAATCCTTTTGATGAAGTAGCAGATGCTACTGCAGCAGGAAGAATAACAGAAGCTATTACATCTATTGCAATACCTGGAACTGCTGGTTTTAAATTTGGAAAAGCAGCTGCAACTGCAATTGGATACAGACTCGCTAAAAAAGCTGTACAAGCAAGAAAATCAGGAGACTATGCTCGTATCACAAGAAACACTTCTAGAGGAGCAGAGGAAGCATTAAAAAGAAATAGAAAAGCTAGAGCTAAGAGATTTGTAGCAGGAGTTATGGGAGGTGCAGCAGGAGAAACTTTTGTTGCTGATGTAGAAGAAATTGGAACATTTGGAGATGTATTTGAAGGATCTCCTACTTCACTAAATACATTTGAAGAAACAGGTAGAGAAGATGCAGCAAGAAAATTAGCAAACAGATTAAAGTTTGGTGCAGAATCTATTTTAATTACACCTGCAGTATATGGTGTAGGTAAAAGTGCTAAACTTTTAGCGCAACAGGGTAGAGAATTAGCATATAGTAATAGTAGATTTAAAAGACTTTTAAATAAAGTAGCTTCAGCAGTTAGACCTAGAGAGAGATTAACGCCAGAAGCTTTTGATGAATTTACAAGATTGGAAGGTTTAAAAGCAAGAGATGCAAATAGAGCTAAAGAACTTTTTAATAATTTTACAAAAGAAGTAAACAAAGTTTTTCCTGAAATAAAAACATACTACGATAAATCATTACAAACTGAAAAAGAAACTTTTTTAAAACAATTAAATGATATTTTATTAGAAGGTGATCTAACTAAACCTGCTAACAAAGAAAAATTAGAAACTTTAATTGATTCTCTTAAAACTAAAAATTTAGATGAAGTTTCTAGAGTTAAAATACTTGAATCCATTAATGGAGCAAGATCTGAATTTAGTAACTTAGTTGGAATAATTGAAAGAAATAGTGATAGCGCTGTGTCTGCAACAAAAAATAAAAGAGAATTAGGGGAAATATTAAAAGAAAGATTAAAAAATTACATAGGAACTACATACAAAATTTTTGAAGACAAATCTGTACTAGGATATAAAAGATACAAACCTACTGATGAGGCATATAATGCAACCGTACAGGTAGTAAGAAAAAGTTTAACTGAAACAGGTAATACAAATACTAAACAATCTGCGGAACAAATTGTTGACGAAATATTAGGTCAAGTAAATAAAATGAAAAGACCACCTCCAATGCCTTTTAAATCATATGATAAAGTTACGATGGCTGGAGAACCTGAAAAAGCTTTTCAAAGTTTTGTTGAATTAGGAGGTACAGTAGAGGTTTTAGGAAACAAAATAGTAATTAAAGAAGCTAACAAAAAAGTATTTAAACAATTATTTGGTCAAATAAAAGATCCTCGTTATACATTATTTAATGGTATGGGAACTTTATCTTCTTTAGCAAGAACCTCACGTTATTTACAACAATTAAAAACTTCTAATGATGAAGTTCAAAAAAGATTAGGTAAACAATCTGGATTTTTTTGGGGAACGGAAGCCGAAGCAAAAGCCGCTACAAATAATGTAGCAGATATAGTGCCTGCGAATAGCTTGATGGAAGAAATTACAGAAAAAAGTGGAATGGCTAATCCATTAGCTGGTAAATTTACAACAAGAGAAATAGCTGAAGGTTTTGCTAATGCACATAATATACAGGGTAAGATGAATGGGTTAGGTGCAATTATTAAACCTGATGGAACAAATGTTGCTCTCAATACCGCTAGTCTATTATATAGATCTTTAATGTTATTTCCAAAAGGAGTATCACAAATTGCAAAAACAGTTTTATCTATTCCAACTCACCTTAGAAACTATATTAGTGCAGCAGCTTTTAGTGCAGCAAATGGTTTAATGTTTAATCCAGGTCTTGTAAAACAAGGATTTGAAGAAGCTTTGGGTGGTTTTGGACCTAGACAATTATCAGGTATCTTTAAATTTGGAGAAAAAACAACTCCACAGATGGAAGAAACCTATAGAGAATTATTGGATTTAGGAGTGGTTAATTCTCAAGTTCAAATTGGAGATTTAAAAAATCTTTTTAGAGACATGGGATTTGGTGCAAGTGGATTCGATATTGACTCTGGTTTAAAACCAATGATGAGCAAATTAAAAGGTTTGTTTGGAAAATTTCAAAGTCAATATATAGCTGAAGATGATTTTTTTAAAATATTAAATTACGCTGGTGAATTTGGTAGATTAAAAACTGTATTTAAAAATAAAGTAGGTTTAAAAGAAGGTGACAAAGTAATAGATTATTTGGGTAGAGAAGCAAGATTTGGAGATGATTTTTTAAAAAAAGAAGCAGCCAACATTGTAAAAAATACTGTGCCTAATTATGCTTTTGTAGGACAATATGTAAAACTAGCAAGAAGATTACCGTTTGGTAATTTTATGTCCTTTCCATCTGAAATGATTAGAACATCTTCTAACGTAGCTGCTCAAGCTGTAAAAGAAATGAAACACTCTAGACCAACTAGAGGAAGTAATATTCTTCCAGTTGTTTATGAAATAGGTAAAGGTTTGGTTAAAAATGATAATCCTTTTTATGGAATAGGGTTTAAGAGAATGTCAGGAATGGCTACAACATTAACTGTTTTCCCAACAACGATTGTAGAAGGAGCAAAAGCTTTGTATGATGTTTCCGAAGATGAAATACAAGCTATGAGACAGTTTGTTCCTGAATGGTCAAAAAATTCTACTTTAATACCTAGTAGAGATGAAGATTCTGGTGAATTATATTACACTGATTTAAGTCACTCTCTAGCTTACGATGTTATTGCAAAACCTTTTAGAACTATGATTTTAAATGTTCAGCAAGGGCAAATGGATGGAGATACATTATTATTGAGTTTTACAAAAGGAATGGATGATGCTGCTGCAGAAATAGCAAGTCCGTTTATAGATGAATCTATTTGGACAGAAGCTGCTGCCGATATTAGTTTCAGAGGAGGAAGAACTAAAGAAGGAAGACAATTATACACGGATCAAACTTCTTTTGGTGATAAACAACAAATTAGATTTAGACATTTAGTAGAAGCTTTAGCTCCTTCATACAAACAGTTTTTAAGATTGGGTCAGGCAGGTTTAGAATTACCAACTAAAACAGGAGACATTTTAGAATTAGATAAAGAAATACCTGGTATAATTGGATTTAGACCAATTAAATTAGATCCTATAAGATCAATGAACTTTAAAATTGCAGAATATCAAACGGGTTTAAGAAATGCTAGAAGAGAATTTACTGGTGGATTTTTTGGTTTATTAAAAGGTGGTCCAATAGATGGACAAGATATTATTAGTAGATATATAGCTTCTAATAAAGCAAGATTTAATGTTCAAAAAGAAATGTTTAAGAATGTCAGAGCTGCGGGAGTTTTAGGGGTAGAAGGAACAGATTTAAGAAGAGTTTTTAAAGATAGACAAATAAGTTCCAGATCTTTTAATAAATTAAGAAACGGATTATTTGATCCATATTTTCCTTCAAGAGATATTTTAAGTAAATTTAGAGAAATAGGAAATAATTTAGGCACTATAAGTCCTTTTGCTGAAGTAGCTCCAGATGTTCGTGATTTAAGATCTGATTATAGAGAAATTGGATTAGGTACAAAACCTTCTTTTGCCACAGGAGGACCAGTAGGAAATAATGTAAGTGAAGTAGTTTCAATTATTAGAGAAATTAATGAAGATATAAATGATTTAGAATTGTCTGGCGATTTTAATATAGACATTACAGATTATGTACCTATTCAACAAAAAGTTAATGTGGCTACAGGGCAATCAGTATTACCACAAACACCCATGCCCAATGCTCAAGTAATCCAGCCTCAGGCACCAGGGAACATTATGGCTACAGGATTGACACCAGTTGAAAATGCATTATTATCTGATGAAGAAAAACAAATTAGATTAAGACAACGAGGTTTAGCATAATGATTTATTTGGGCGGTTTGGTAGTCTCACACTATCGGGATTTTTTTGTGGTGGGGGCCACATTTTAATGGCTAAAAAAGACGAAGCACTTACGAGAATAGAATCACATGAAAAGCTGTGTAGAATTATGCAGAAACAAACTCACGATAAAATTAAATCTATTGAAGAACAAATCAAAAGAATTGAAAAAATAATGATAATATGCGCTGGCGTGTTACTTGCTGGTATGGCTAGTGTTATCTTAATGTTATTAGATAAAATCTAAATCCAATCTTTATAATCCTCACCCATAATCTGATTAGCAATATTTATCTTGCTACGAAGCGCTTTAACAATTCTATCATCAACAGTATCTTCAGAAATAATATCAATATAAGTCATAGGTTTTTCTTGACCAATACGATCTATTCTAGCTTCTGATTGTTGTCTCTTTTCTAAATCATAACCGTTTGAAAAATAAATCATTGTACTCGCAGCAGTCAATGTGATACCATAACCGCCCGTGTGAGTAGTTCCTACAAAAAATCTACACTTGTCATCATTCTGAAATTTCTTTATATTAGTTGATCTTTCTTCAGAAGTAGTTTGACCAAAATAATCAACAACAGAATCTTCGCCATAGACCCTTTTAATCTCACCTATAATTCTTCTTACATCATGAGTATAGTGGGACCATATAACAGCTTTGCCATGTACATTTTCTAATATGTCCATAAGCTCCGTCATTCTATTACAGGGAAGATCTTTTATTTCCCCATCATCAGGTGTGAAGTGACCACAAGTAATTTGATGTAGTCTCATTAATTGAGTCATAACCGTTGCAGAAGATAGGACTTTACCATCAAGATAAGCAATAGCTTCTTCTTTCATTTGTTTATAGACTTTCTTTTGTTCTTTAGTCATTTCAACAATATGTTTCATAAAAGTTTTTTTAGGTAAGTCTAAGCAATCATCTTTTAAAACTCTTTTAGAGAATGGTTGTATCTTTTCCGATAGCTCACCCAGGTTTCTATAACCAACAACTATTTCTACTTGTCTACCTTGTACCTGAATCTTTCTGGTTACTGCATAACGAGACTTGAATGTCCAGTATGAAGTATGCCCCAGGAGCCAGGGATCAAGAAACTCACACTGACTAAATAAATCTAAAGGTGATTTAGTAACAGGAGATCCTGTAAGTATTCTTCTGTATTTTGCATGTTCTCTCAATGCTAATATATTTTTAGTTCTATTAGAGGTAGGAGTCTTAATTGTTGTAGACTCATCGATTGCAATCATTGTGTTGTGACAAGATAAAAATTTATATGCAAATGCTGCACCATCACCTTTTGAAAAAGCTTCAACATTCATAAGTAATATATGTAATTCACTTCCTGTTTCAAATAAAGTATTTAAAAGCAGTTGTTGTTTTTTTGACTTGTCTGATGTCTTCCACAAAACCATTTTTTTAAAAATATGATCTGGTAAGTGTGTTGGTATTTCTGAGTCATACCAATTTTTATATACACCCTTAGGTGCAATGATTAATAATCCGTTTATCTTACCTTTATCATATAGCATTGCAGCATTATCCAAAAGAACTTTAGATTTACCCGTACCCATCTCCATGAAATAGGCAAAGTTTTCTTTGTCCCAAGAGTCTTGTAATGCATCAAGTTGATGCTTATATGGTTGTGTTTTAAATTTGTAATTCATAATTTATATATACCTTTACTTTTCTTTCTATTGGTGTATATAAGAATAGAAAGATATAAAGTCAATATGAAAATAGAAAAATATAATAATCAACAACATTACGTAAATGACACAACTAAATTAGCTAAAGTTTATTTAGTACAAGAAATTCCCACAGATAGACAAACAGGACAACCTAAGTTTGATTTAACTCCTGCTATTAAATATGGCGAAATTAAGACAATGTTTCCTAAACTAAAACAAATGCAGTTTTCACCAGGACCCTTAATTATTGAAATAAAAAATAGTTTAAAAAATCTTACATCCGATGATTATCTTTTATTATATGGTGATCCTGCTCTAATTGGAGTTGTATGTGCAGTTGCAAGTGATGTGACAAATGGTCGCTTTAAATTATTAAAGTGGGATAGAATACAAGCCTCTTATTTTCCAATAGAAATAAATTTATTTAACAAGTAGCCTTGACAAAGATTAATTTGTTTCTATATTACGAAACATGAAAGTTAATTTAAATAAAGGAGTTAAAAATGATAAATCTACGTGACGACGCACCCGATCAATTAAATGCAATTGATCCAACAAAATTATCTGAAGAGATAGAAAAATTAAATTCTATTACTGCACAGATATCAAATGTAGAGGCTAGTTTAAAAGAATTAAAGGAACAGGAAAAACAATTAAATAATTTTACTATTCCGGAAATTATGGAAAAGATGAATTTGAGTACATTAAAATTAAAAGATGGTTCAGAATTATCTGTTAAAAAAATTTATAGCGCCACTATGAAAGCTGATAAAAAAGCTCAGGCGATACAATGGCTTCGAAACAATGGCTTAGGTGATATTGTGAAAAATGAAATCACAGTTAACTTTGGTCAAGGCGAAGAAAACAAGGCTGCAGAATATGCTACCCTTGCAAAGGGTCAGGGCTATGAACCTTCTCAAAAAGAAGCAGTTCATGCCATGACTCTTAAAGTAACCATGGAAGATTGGAAGAACAAAGGTAACGAAGTTCCCGAAGATCTTTTTTGGACGTTTGATGGAAATCAGACAAAAATAAAAAATAAAAAATAAACTAATAACTATATATAGGAGTAAACATATATGAGTAATAATACAGATATGGTTCAAAAGAATAGTGCAGGTGCACTATCACCAGTAAGCCTAAGATCCGATGCAGGAAAAGGTACAGAGGAATTAAAATCCAGTGATAAATCAACTGTAATTTTAAAAATCCTTCACCAATTATCACCTGAGTGTAATACTAGAAACGCTAAATACGTTGAAGGTGCTAAACCTGGAATGATATATTCTGGCAGTATGGGTAGTTTAATTGATGGTGATAAAGGACTAGAAGTAGTTGTTTGTCATACTCACACTAGATATCCAGAATGGCAAGAAAGAGGCGATAGTGCAGCAGCACCTGTCGGCACTCACATCAATCCACCTGCAGACTCAGTAGAAGAAAAAAATGGTAAATACAGATTATCTAATGGTAATTACTGTGAAAAAACCATGTATTTTTTTGTACTGGCATTAATCAACGGTGAAACAAGAAGAGCAGTCATCACTATGAGATCATCTAATTTAACTCCAGGTAGAGAGTTAAATGATTTAATTGATAATCTTAGAATGGAAGACGCTCAAGGTTCATTTAAACCTGCAGCTTTTGCAGCAGTCTTTAATCTTAAAACAGTTGGTAAAAACTGGGGAGATAAAAGCTGGCATGTCTACAAACCTAGCAAGGTTAAAATGTTAGATGTTTCTAAGCCAGAAGATTTATCGATCTATGAAACTGCAAAAAAACTTCAAGAAGAAGCTTTTGCAGGTGCAGCAAAACCTAAGTATGAACAGGTTGCATCAACTAAAAGTAAAGAAGACATTATCTAGTTTCCCTTCTGGGAATGCTGGCCAAGCAGAGGCGCTGAAGGGAGACTGGAGGCGCCTTAAAAACAGGGATGGGAATGAAAGATTTTATAAAGTATTTTACAGGGTTAACACGTAATTATGGTGTCTGTAAAATAAACGAAGGATACATAGATCCTGAAACAGGAAAGAAAAAATTTAAACATGAATGGTCACAATTAAAAGTTACAGAAAAAGACTATGAAGATCATTTAACAGGAGTTAAATCAATTGGTATACAACCATGTACAGATGATGGCACTGCAAGATTCGGTGCGATAGATGTAGACAAGTATCCAATAGATAGAGAATTTTATTTAAAAATAATACAAGAAAAAAGTTTACCAATTATCCCTGTCCTGTCCAAAAGTGGTGGACTACATTTATATGTGTTCACCACTGAATTTGTAAAAGCAATAGAGATAAGACAGTTCTTAGAACAAATGCTCTATGTATTTAAACTAAACATTAAGACAGAGATATTTCCTAAACAAACAAACTTACGTTCTTCCGATGAAAAAGGTAATAGAGCAAATGGTAACTTTATAAATCTTCCATACAATGCAGATGGTCGAAGAGCATTAGCACCTGATGGAACTGAAATGTCTTTAGACATGTTTGTAAAATGTATTGAACTTAATTCAGTAAGTAAGAAACAATTAAAAGATATACAGGAAAAAATTATTTCAGATGAACTACAAGGTAGTGGTGAAGAGTTTAAAGATGGTCCACCTTGTCTTGGAGTTCTTACAAAAGAAATAATGACAGATGATAGAGATAGATTTTTATATAACTATATGGTCTTTGCTAAAAAGAAATACAAAGATAACTGGAAAGATAAGATAGTTGAAGCAGCTAGAAATTATTTTAAGTTTGATTCTAAGTGGACAGATGATCATGTTAAAACAAAAATTAAAAGTTGGGATAAAGAAACAAAAGGTTATCAATGTAATGGAGAACTACTATCACCAGTGTGTGTTAAACCAGTGTGTTTAAAAAGAAAATATGGAATTCTATCTGATGATAAACCTTTATGGCCTAGAATGTTTGCACTTCAAAAAATAAATTACAAACCCACACCAGAATGGAAGTTTACTGTTGAAGGAGAAGATGGGGAAACTGCACAAGTACATGCAAAAGATATTTACAAATTAGAGAGTCAGAAAGCAATAAGAGCATTGCTAATGGAACAAGCATTTATAGTTCCACCAAATCTAAAAGGTAATGACTTTATTGAAATAATGCAGCTTTTATTTGATAAAGAAAAAATAGAAACTATTGAACCAGTAGAAGGTACAAGTCCTATGGATATTTTATTGAAGAATCTGGAGAAATATATCTATGGACCGAAAGCTACAACATATAAATCATTTGAAAGTGGTAAACCTCTAATTGATGAAAAGTATGCATGGTTTGTTTATGATGAATTCTATTCTGATCTAAAAACTAGAGAATGGAAAACAGATCCACAAAGAACTTCTTACATGGTAAAAGAATTATTTAAAAGTGATGATAAAGATAAGAAAGCTTTGTTTAATAAACCAAAAAGATTTCCAGGTAAAGACAAAGATGATAAATACTTTCCACCAATAAAAGTTCTTAGAATACCTTTACACATTTTTGAAGAAAGAAAACAAGTACAAGAGATTGTAGACTTTGAAGATGAAGAGGATATTATTTAATGATATATAAAATATATGGTCCTCCTGGTACGGGTAAAACATATAGACTAATATCAAGAGCCAAAGCTTATGCAAGAGTAGGTACACCATTACATAAAATAGGTTATTTTGCATTTACTAAAAAAGCTGCAGGTGAAGCAAAAAAAAGAATGCCAGCAGAAAATAAAAAATTACCATACTTTCAAACACTTCATTCATTTGCATTTAATATTTTAGGACTAAAAGAAGAAGATGTAATGCAACCGTATCATTATGAAAGTTTTGGTAAAAAATTAAATGTAAAAGTAAAATACTATGACAGATATAACAAAGAAGAAACTTCTTTTTTAACTTGTGATAATCCCTACTTTCAATTGATACACAGAGCAATTAATAGATGCGTGGATATAAGAGAAGAGTTTGATCGTGGAGAACATGATTCAAAACAAGTTGATTGGATTACATTAGAGCATATTGCTCAAAACTTAATAGTTTATAAAGACAAGAAAAAATTAATTGACTTTAATGATATGATAGAAATGTTATTGGAGAAAGATAATAAAATTCCAGAGTTTGATACAGTATTTATTGATGAAGCTCAGGATCTATCACCATTACAATGGAAGCTTTACGACAAGCTAAAAGAAAAAAGTAAAGATATCTATCTTGCAGGAGACGATGACCAGGCTATCTTTGCCTGGGCTGGCGCTGATGTAAATAGATTTATTGGTGAGCCTGCAAAAGAAAAAGTATTACATAAGTCTAGAAGAATATCAAAAGCCATACAGGAACAATCACAAATGTGTATAGAAAACATTGTAGGTAATAGAAAAGAAAAGAAATATTATCCGAGAGACTACGAAGGAAACTGTGAAGAGATTGCTAACCTGGACCAGGTAGATTTAACTGAGGGTAAGTGGTTAATATTAACTAGAACAGTATCAAGGCTGTTAAAAATAGAAGAACAGTTGAAGAAGAAGAATTTATATTTTGAAAGTAATCGAGGAAAAAGCGTCAGGGTTCGGGCATACAATGCTATAAAAAATTATGAATTGTTACAAAATAATATTGAATTAGAAGAAAAAAATATAAAAGATATTAAAGAATATACAGGAACAGAAGAATTTAATTTAAAAAAAGATTGGTATGAAGCTTTTCAAAATATAGAACAAGAAGATAAAGATTATCTCTTAGGTTTAATTGAAGCAGGAGAAGATTTAAATAAACCTGCAAGAATTTGGACATCAACTATTCATTCTATTAAAGGTGGTGAACAAGATAATGTTATTCTATGTTTAGATATGGGGGATAAGATATTAAAAGCAATAAAGAAAAGTCAGGACAAAGATGATGAAGAGCATAGAGTTTGGTACGTAGGAGTCACTCGTGCAAAAAACAATCTATATAAACTAAAAGCAAGAATAAAAGCGAAAGGATATAAATTATGACAGATAGTAGTATATTTGAAAGTGCTAAAGGACCACAAGAAAAACAAATTGGAGGATCACATTATAAAAAATTTCATATTCAACCATATGAATTTATATCAAAGAATGATCTTTCTTTTTTTCAAGGTAATGTTATAAAGTATGTGTGTCGATATAAGAACAAGGCGGGCATACAAGATCTTGAGAAAATAATTCATTACTGTGAATTACAAATTAAAACAATGAAAGACATGGGTAAAAAGAAATGAAATGTTTCTATTGTAATGCAGAAGTAAGATGGAATAATGATTTTGATACGGAAGATACTTATCCAGATTCAAATCATAATATTGTAAGTATGTATAACTGTGATGAATGTGATACTTGGTATGAAGTATTTCATCAGAAAAAAAAGGAAGAAAAATGATATTACCACAAACAGAATGGATACAGCCAAAACAATTTCCAGATTTATCTAAGTATGATGAAATAGCAATTGACTTAGAGACACGTGATCCAAACCTAAAGAAACTAGGTTCAGGAGCCATCATTGGAGTTGGTGAGATTGTAGGCATAGCTGTAGCTGTAAAAAGTTGGAAAGCTTATTATCCAATTGCTCATGAAGAAGGACCTAACATGGATCGTAAACAAGTTTTAGATTGGTTTACAGATGTGTGTGCATTACCTTCTAAAAAAGTATTTCATAATGCAATGTATGACGTATGTTGGATACGTAAATTAGGTATAAAAATCAATGGTTTAATTATAGATACTATGATTGCAGCCAGTCTTATAGATGAAAATAGATTTTCTTACACATTAAATACTTTGTCTTGGGCTTTTTTAAAAAAAGGTAAGAATGAATCAAAATTAATTCAAGCTGCAAAGTCAAGAGGATTAGATCCTAAAGCTGATATGTGGAGATTACCTGCTATGGAAGTTGGAGAGTATGCTGAAGCGGACGCTGAACTTACTTTAGAACTGTGGCAATATTTTAAAAAGATAATTGAAGAACAACAACTACAAAATATTTTTAATCTTGAAACGGATCTTTTTCCTTGTCTGGTTGATATGCGATTTCTTGGGGTGAGAGTGGACGTTGAAAAAGCTCATAAATTGAAGCAACAATTAGCAGTGCAAGAAGAAATGTTACTCCTACAAATAAAAAAAGAATGTAACCAAGAAGTTCAACTATGGGCAGCAGCAAGTATTGCCAAAGCTTTTGACAACTTAAATTTAAAATATGAACTAACTGCAAAAACAAAAACACCTTCTTTCACTAAAAACTTTATTACAAACCATAAACATCCTGTAGTTCAGATGATAGCAGAAGCTAGAAAAATAAACAAGGTTAGAACAACTTTTATTGATACCATTATTGATCACGAACATTGTGGTAGAATACACGCAGGTATTAATCAGATTCGTTCTGATGATGGCGGTACAGTTACTGGAAGATTTAGTTATTCTAATCCTAATTTACAGCAGATACCAGCCAGGGATCCGGTAACAGGCCCCATGATTAGATCATTATTTATACCAGAAGAAAACTGCAAGTGGGGTTGTTTTGATTACTCGCAACAGGAACCAAGGTTAGTTGCACACTATGCATTACGTTATGAATTACCCTCTGTAAATACAATTGCAGATTCATATGATTCAGATCCATCGACAGACTTTCACAAGATAGTTGCAGAGATGGCAGAAATTCCTAGAACAGAAGCTAAAACAATTAATCTTGGATTGTTTTATGGTATGGGTAAAGCAAAACTTCAAGCAGAGTTGGGTGTTACAAAAGAAAAAGCAGACGAATTATTTGATAAATATCATAGCAAAGTTCCATTTGTAAAACAACTAATGAATAAAGCTATGAGAGCCGCAGAGAATAAAGGTCAGATAAAAACATTACTGGGTAGACGTTGTCGTTTTCCTAAATACGAACCTATACTAAAAGGTAGAGACTGGGGTAAGTATGTGCCAGCAGAAGATGAAGAAAGAATGCTTCAACTTCAAAACATGGGTGAATGGTTGAAAGATGATGATGGTGAATTTATTTTAGATGATAAAACAAAAGAGAAGAAAACAAATTATTGGCATAAAAATGATAAGCGTAGAGCATTTACTTATAAATCTTTAAATAAATTAATTCAAGGTAGTGCAGCTGATATGACTAAACAAGCTATGGTGAAACTTCACGAAGAAGGGATACTAGCTCACATACAAGTACATGATGAATTAGATTTTTCTATTGAATCAAAACAACAAGCTGATAAAATAAAAGATATTATGATCCACGCAGTAGACCTAGAAGTTCCAAACAAGGTAGATGACGAATATGGTCCGAACTGGGGTGAAATAAAATAATGTACTATGTCTTATTTAAATGCTAACATACCGCCAATTTATTGTAAAATACGGAAGGAGTATCTTTATGATCTTAAAAAAAATAAAGGACAGTCTGGTGACTGTGTTATCTTTGGTCTTAGCTCTATTTCAGGTCGTGCAATCTTATTCCATTGCATGTTACCAAATGGTGCGGTCTTTTATAGATTACCTATTTCAGCCTTCTTTCAAAAAGAATTTGAAAGAAAAGACGTGCCTGATATGCGAGTGGATCAACTCGAACTGTGGAACTGCTTTAGTTATTATCCTAGTGTCCATTGTTTTGATTGGTTGGCTGGTATAGACGGAAAATATATTGGTAAAGATAAAAAATTTTATCCAGGTCAATACTTATTTACTGTTGACTGGGCGCATCCAGAGACTAATATACTAAATACGGAACATTCTGAAATTCCGCAAGAGCACAAGTGTGCACACATAATGGCATTAAAAAATGGTAATTATGCAGCGCAGCCAAACAACAGAATCATTTGGCATGTGAACAGTTATACTACAGATAATGATTGGCCCGATTATAGTGTGCAAAATACATACTGGGACTGTGAAGGATCTGATTGGATAACAGAAGATTCTGATAAAATGTTTTATGATATTGAGGAGAAAAAATGATTTGTATTGAATGTGAACACGTTTGTCATTGTGGAGATAAGTGTCCAGGATTACCAGAAGAAGGTGGTTGTGGATGTTTAACTTGCATACATCCAAATAGTTGGTGGAAAAAATTAATATTCTGGAGATAAATGTTAAATGAATATCGCAGAATTATTCAAGAAAAACATAGTGATGGTGCCAGTAGTGGCTTCTTTAGTGGTAGGGACCTTTACCGGAGTTAGATACATTGTATCTTTAACAGAGACTATCAATAAGAATAAAGCAGAGATTACCATCATAAACGACACCCATTTACTTAATTTTAAAACCTATATTGGACAGTTGAATACTAATCAAAATGAATTATTATTAATGATTGAAAAAGATAAGGGTAATAGAATTGTATCTGATGATAAAATGAAAACTATGGAAGAAAAGATAAATCAAATGGAGCAAGATTTTAAAAATTTTTTAATAATGCGTAGTCAATTAAGTGGAGATAATTAATATGGAGTGTGCCAGTATGAATTATTATTTTACCGGAATAATTATTATTGCATTTGTTATATTAACATTTTTAGTAGCGCCAGTATGAAAATATCAGAGAATACATCGATAAGTATGCCAATGAAAAATATGTTAGCAATTATTGCTGGTGTAGCCATGGGTGTGTTTGCGTACACAGAAGTGACTAGCAGGCTAACATCACTAGAGACATCAAGAGAATTGTTTCAAGCAGACTTACTCAAGAAGTCAGAACAACTGCCCACGGATCAAGAACAATACATGTTGATAGAAGATTTGTACAAGACAACAGAGAAGTTAGAGATAACTCAAGAACAAAACATGACGAACAAGGTTAATATAGAATTCTTAAAAGCACAATTAGAAAAAGCGTTGGCTGATGTAGAACAATTAAAAGATAAGGTTAGAGCAAACGGTAATGGGACACACTAATGGAAATTGTTATAGCTTTACTTATGATTGTTAATGGAGAAATAATAGAACACAGAATACAAGAATCAATGTCAAACTGTTTGAAAGGAAAAAGAATTGCTATGCGTTCTACTACAGGAAGTAATGTAGAATATCACTGTTTAAAATCAAAAGCAGAAACAGAAATATACATGGGTGAAAAATCAATTGTTAAATTAATATTAAAATAGGAAAAATTATGGATTTAAGTAGACACTTTACACTTGAAGAGATGACTAAAAGTATGACGGCCACACGTAAAGGTATAGATAATACACCTGGACCTGGAGAAATAAAAAACTTAGGTGATCTTTGTTATGAAGTTTTAGAACCACTACGTGCGCATTTTGACAAGCCAGTAACCATTACCAGCGGCTATCGTTCAGAGGCGTTGTGTGAAGCGATTGGCAGCAAAAAAACATCGCAGCACGCGCTGGGCCAGGCGGTCGACTTAGAAATATTTGGCGTGCCTAACATTAAGGTAGCCTACTGGTTACAAAATAACGTAGATTTTGATCAGCTGATTATGGAATTTTTTGACAAAGATGATCCTGCAGGAGGATGGATACATATTAGTTATCACGAAACAGACTCAAACAGAAAACAGGTATTGACCTTTGACGGGAAAAAATATACTGAAGGTTTACCCGATATGAAATGGGAAAAAGGAAAGGTTGTTGGATGAGTATAATAGATGATAAAACTATAAAGTTATTTAATAAAATTGATACAGTAGTGGGTCATTGTGAAGAGTGTGGTGATGAAACTATTTTAGTTGCTCTTGTACAAGAGTTTTACAGATGCACTGGATGTGGTGCTGATACCAAGCAGCATGTCAATGGAAGAATAAGATACATGCAATTGTCTGAAAATGACATAAATTTTATAAAAAATAATGGCACGGCAAAGCTTTAAATTTTTTACACCTCGAGACAAGCCTAAAAAACGTGGAGCTCGCCACCATAAAAAAAATAAAAATAAAAGTGAGAAACGTCAACAAAAACAACGAAGATACAAGGGACAGGGTTAGTTACTTAAGACTCTACCCCAGGAGACTTAGGTGGTTCAGGCTCAGTCATTTTTTCGCAAATAAATTTTGGATAAAGCTCCATAGTTTCTACTACATTAGCTCCAAATAAATTACCATCATATAGAATAGAATAAGACTCCCCTAATCCTTTTTGTACACAACCATAGTGTGTGTTATAAAATCTATCGTAGGCATGTTTATCGTGTGGCACTTCAGCACATTGTTGAGTAATTACTGAACAAACGTATATTGTTAAAAAAAACTTCATTGACTTCCTTGTAAAAAAATATAAAAATCCTATATATTAAATATAAAGTTAGTAAGGATACAGTAATGACAGACATAAGTAAATATAAATCAGTCGCACTTTCACACGAAGCGTGTGAAAAATTAGATAAGATTTGTGTAGCAATAGTGCCGACAGTAAAAGTATCTAGAGCAAAAGCTCTAGAATTAATAATCAACGAGAAGGTAATAAAATTAAATGGTAAATTACGGAACAAAAGCGGTTGATATTTATCAATCAGGAATAAAAGACCCAGTAAAATCTTTATGGAGAAATGTGTTAGTAGTTGCAATAGAAGACGCCATAAAAGCATGTGTAATGAAATATAAATACAAAGCAGATGTGACATTTCATGATCTGTTATATATTACAGAACCAAATCAAGATTTTGCCACAATTTGCCATTATGCTGATTTGGACCACAATTTAGTAAGAAAAAAAGTTGGTTTAACATTTAAAAAGATAGAGGAAAGTTATGCAGAAGGTAATATGTCAGACGTGCAGGGGCAATGGTTACATAAAGGTAATAGGTATGAACGAGCAACAAGAATCAATAATACGCTTAATCGAACAATGCAGGGAGTGTAATTCACAAGGCGAAATAGAGGAGAAAAATGTCATTAAGAAATGCAATAGTTAACGCACTTGAAACAAGATACGAGGCTCAAATAGCTGAGGCTCAAGCTACTATTAAAATATATATGGAAAGTTCTGTAGGTATTGGTGAACATCCACAACATATTGATGAAGTAGATAAACAATTACAAAAAATAGCAGAGGCTGAAGAAAAGTTAGTATCTCTTCAGAGTTTTAAGTTATAAAGCATGGCAGAACAACAAAAAATACAAATAGATAAATTTAAAAAAGAAAGAGCAAAAGAAATTTTAAAAAGAATGACACCTGAACAACAAGAACAACTTACTTCACCTCAAGGGAAATTTAAAAATTTAACTTTGTTAAATGATATTATTGAGTCTGAAATTTTAGAAAAATTATCAAAGAAAAATAATGTAGATAAAAATAAATTAATAAAATTTTTTGAAAAAAAAGTAAGAGAAAATACCAATATTATTAATTATAATTTGGGATCATCTTTCAATAAACATAATAATTTTATTGATTTTAAATCATATGTTCTTCAAGGTTTTATTGATCAAGGTATAGAATCCGGTATACAAGACATTGGAAGCATATCTACCGAAGAGATTGATTATTCCATAGTTAAAGATACAAAGTCAAATAAATATGGACGTTTATTAGAACCCTACAAAGATGGTTTTTTAATTGTATTAGATGAAAATCCTAAAGGTCCTAAATTTTTTAGCACATACAAAGCTCAAAGTGAGCAACACATGAATATATTAACTCCAGTAATGCGTATTTTAGAAACTAGTTTCTATATTAATTATGAAATAGCTAAACTTTCTGAAAAATATATTGAAGATGGAGTGACGCTATACATAGTTTACACTAAAGCTCATAAAAACCAAGCTTTTGTAATACCTTTAAATAAAAACAAAGATTTTATTAACAATTTTAAAATTTGTATTGAACAAGGAGAAAAAGAAGATAACAAAAAATCATTACAAATTTACGAGTCTTTACCATCTGACATGATTGAAAGAGTTGCAAAGATGAATGGCATTTTTGAAGTATTTAACATGTTGGAGGATGATCAAAATATCAACATAAGTGATGGTGCAAAAGATTTTCAAAAAGAAAAGATGAACTCAATTAGTAATTTAGATCTATTGAAAGCTGGATACACTTTTTCTTTTGTTGAAAAATTTACAACGATAATTCAATTTATTGAAACGTTAATTAAAACTGAAAAACAAGAAATAGATACTGAAAAAAACGGAGCTGCTTCAACTCTTTTAAAAAGTTTTAAAAATCTTAAAACTAAAGAAATATCTAAACTTTTAATGAGTAATTTAAATGATGAGTATTTAATGGCAAATAATTATATTAAAGATGCTAAATCTATTCTTTATTCTAAAAGATATACTAGTATGGTTGATTCGAGTCCTAACAAAATTAAATTTACGTTAAATGATTTTTTAGAAAACTTCATAGATTTGTATTATATGCATCGATATACAAAATTTGGTACGGAACTTAAATCAATTGGTCTTATTGACTGGAAAAATGCTACACAAATAGACTGTTTGTATTATTGGAAACATTCTGATTTGTTTCATAAATCTTTAGATCAAATTGCTCCAGCTGATTTCCCTCTGTTTTTAGAAAAAGGTAAAGTATTTAATAATAATGATTTGGGAAAACATATTGATGAATATAGAACTGCTCCTGGATTAAAGGTTAGATGTAATGAAAATTATAATTTAGATACTGGTGTAAAAGAAAAAGTTTCTTTAATTTTAAATGAGGCCATGAGTCAGGAAACAGGGTTATTAATTCCTTACAATGCCTGCGTTGAGTTAGAAGATCCTGTGTTCAAATATGCAAGATTTATTGAGAGTGATAACTATATTCATATTTTTTTACATGATGACAATGATCGATATGTCTCTGAATTGTTTTGTAAGGAAGAAGATGAGTTTAGGTATTGGTTAGTTAATCGAAGACAGATTTTTGATGAAGATGATAACTTAACTAATACCTTTAATCATTTGTACGTGAAGCTAGCATCATGCATCAGGGATTGGAAGGTATTGATTGAAAGAGATCGAACCATGAATTTTAGAGGCCGTCGTGTGCCTACAGGTGTTAAGACTACACAACCTAGATATATTTATTTACCTAGAGTTAGATACAAAACTAATCCTGACCGTGAACAAGTAAGTAGAGAAAAAGTTTTCTACAGCGAAAGTCGTAAGTTTTTTGGAGAACGTAGAGCTCATATTAGAAGGCTGCCACAAGGTATGAAGCCTTCAAAGACTCAGTTAGTTATTGCGCAGCATAACAATATAACAATACCAGACAATCATACTTATGTAAAAGAATCTATCTGGGGCAAATCTAAAATGAATCAAAGACAGATTAAATATAGAACCAAGTCTTTAAATGGTCTTTTGTACATAACTAATGATTCAATTAATCATCATAAACAAATATCTGAGATGTCTCCTGCAGGGTTTGAAGAATACTGTGGTGAATACATTAAAAAATTAGGTTATGAAGTCTATAAAAGAAATAATTACGACGGCGGTATAGATATTAGGGGTATTAAAAAGGACGGCTCACGTTTGTTTGCTCAATGTAAACATCCTCTTGAGTCTGGAAATCCAGTAGGTCCTGAGGTAGTAACCCAATTAAAAGGTTCTACTGATCTTGAAAGAAAAAGTATAGAAGATTGTGATATTGAAATGATGGTAATAACTAGCACTAGATACACTCATGGAGCGGCTAAAGCAGCTGAATCTTTAAACATTAAACTAGTGAGAACCGATGAAATGGAATAAACAATTTAACTACCCAACTTCAACAAGATCCCTGATTAATGATCAAAGGCATTATGATGTGGGAACGAAGGAAAAATTACCAAGTGTTACGACTATATTGCAAGCTACACAAAGCGATGAAAAAAAGGCAATATTGGCTAAATGGAGGCAGAATGTTGGCGAAAATAAGGCAGAGTTTATTAAGAATGATGCAGCGGAGCGTGGTACAATCATGCATAGGATCTTAGAAGGCTATTTGCTGGACCAAAGGCATGCTGATTTAAGTGATCAAGGGCAACTTGCAGGGGTAATGGCCGACAAGATTATAGAATCAGGCATCAGGGGTCATTTAGATGAGATATGGGGGTCGGAGATCACTGTATACTATCCAGGGCTATATGCTGGAGCTACAGATTGTGTTGGTGTTTATGATGGTCAACCAGCTATTATTGACTTCAAACAGTCAAACAAACCTAAGAGAAAAGAGTGGATTGAGGACTATTTTGTGCAACTGGCAGCATACGCCATGGCTCATAACTATGTTTATGACACAAAGATACAGTCTGGAATCATTCTAATGTGCACCAAAGATAAGTTATTTCAAAAATTTGAGATAAAAAACAAGGAATTTCAACGTTTTTCATGGGAATGGTTAAGAAGAGTTGACCTATTTAAAAATGTATAATACTTTTTACCAGGATTTTTTAAAAATATTTTTTGAAAAAAGTTACAAAGAGGGGTTACATGGTTACAATTGACTATTATTGTTATTCTAAGCCAATTGTTGAGGTTACAATTGGGTTACAATGAGGTTACATAAGGTTACAATTTCCCCATTAGAGCTCAAATTTTTTCTTGATTTTATTTTACATAAAATCCTGTAAAAAAGTATTATAGAAAATTATTAAGGAGAACTATGAGAAAAAAAAAACCAAGACATTTTAAAGAAGTAAAACCAATTCCAGTAGAAGCAACAGGATTACCCAATAAAGTTAGAGTTGGTTATAAAGATATTAAAATTAAATATGTAAGACCTGATTATAAAAAATGGGAAATGACTGATTGTTTCGGTGAATATGACTACAGACAAAATATTATAAATATACAACATGATTTATGTGGTCAGGAAAGAGCTAATACAATTATACATGAAATAATGCATGCAGCAGTACAAGTGTCTGGACTAAACCAAGAGAAAGCAGCTCTTGAAAAAGATGAACATGAAGAAGCTGTGGTTAATCAATTGACTAATGTAATGATGGGTGTGTTTAGAGATAATGATTGGATTGTTGATATGCTTAAAAATGATTTAAATAAAACAGAACACGATTAATTTAGTGACTCTTCTTTTTTCTTTGGTGGGATCTTTACTTTTTCTATTAATTCTTCCACTTCGACATCTTCTAACAGAGGTGAATAATCGTCTATTATCTGCTTCATTCTTAGCTCTAATTCTTCTGTTGATAGGTCTTCAAGTTTACCAGTTCTTATTATCTTTTGCTCTATATACAAGCCCGCTGCTTTTCCTCTCGCAACTTCTGCATTCACCGCCGCTGACCACGCTTTTTTATCTCTTGCTTCATCTCTGAGTTTTGATAATTCTCTGACGTGACTTCCGAAAGTTACTTCATATTTCTTTTGGTATTCTTCTCTGAGTTCACCTACATATTTAACTACAAGTGGATATAATTTTGGATTCTGCAATACGCTAGCCTGTTGTCTTGCTGCTTCTTTTGAATAACCTGCATCGATAGCACATTGTGTACCAGTCTTTCTTCCTTCGTTTGCTACTAATTCTTGTGCAAATTTCATCTGCATTTCTGTTAATTTTTTTGGTACACCCATATTTATTCTTCTTCCTCTAACATTTTCTTTTCTTCTTCGTAACCTTCTCTCAGTAATTCAGAAGTAGTTTTTTCTTTTTTAAATATTTCATTCCATCTTTTTGTGTATAAATCGTTGGTAGGCCTTGATCTACCGTCGTACTGTCTATCTTTTGTTTTCTGTGTCATATTTGTATCTGCCTTGACTTTTAACACAACAATGATAATAAAGCAATGATTGTAATGTTTTCATTACGCTCACTTTGTTGGTTATATATAAGGTTGGGGTCGGCTTACGAAGTAGTTTACCAACTCTTTCTACGGATACTGGGCCCCATCCTAAAAAAATAAAAGTTATGAATGGAAAATTATTAAGACAAGTTCTAGACAAGATGCTAAAAGCACCGGCTTCACAAGAAGCAAGAGTGCAAGTTTGTTTACCCGATGGTAAATATTATGACATTTCTTCTTTACAATTAATGGAAAATAAAATATTGGGAGCTAGAGAAACTCATCGACTAGTCTTAACAGTCAAAGCAGAAACATGGAATATGGGTCAAGTTTTGAACAAAATTGGATAGCCTGTTAGTTTGAAACCTGAAACCAAATTTTATGGAAATGTTAAAAAAAATATTAATCAAATATCCTGGATTAGGATTGAAAACCTTAGTGTTCCTGGTACTCCCGACCTATTGGGTTATAATAATTTGGGGCACTTTTTCACTGTTGAATTAAAATATACAAAAACTAATAAAGTTACCTTCTCTCCACATCAAATTGCGTTCCACGTGAAACATCCGAACAATACTTTTATCCTAGTTTTGGATGGCTCTTGTAGCCTGCCAAAACTTTACAGAGGAGAAAGAATCCGGAAGCTTGTTGCTTGTGGCTTGAAGCTTGAGCCTTGCGTCATGGGTTATGACGCTTGTGGCTTGCTGCTTGAGTCTTTGTAGTCCGAGGCATTATACCGCGCGACATTTTGTCGCAGCTTGTGGCTTGGAGCTTGAGCCTTGTAACCATTCTTAAAGGCCCAAGAATCATGAATCTGATTTATCAGAGTCTCCAGCTTGTGGCTTGACGCTTGTGGCTTGATCCTTCGTGCTTGTGGCTTGTGCTTTGGCATTTTTTTCCCTTTCTTCTTTTTGTAATTTTTTTGCGCGTTTGCGCATTTCTTCATAATATTTTGGATGTTTAAAAACTAGCATTTAGTGTTTACCATATGATACAACCTTGACCGCTGGATCCCAACACGCTCGGCAATCTCCGCAACTGTTGCCTTGAGAAGGTGCAGGGCAGCTAGCGTCTTTTAATACTACCATTGAAGAATTTGGCCAGCTGTTGTTTTGCTGTCCAATCATTGGGGGTGAAAACCTGATTA
>Ga0209337_1000866_pt1 | contig 23947 bp, 28 predicted proteins | sample LinPmetageLP53_FD_184044 | JGI IMG/M metagenome (GOLD analysis project Ga0209337, IMG submission 184044) | Marine viral communities from the Pacific Ocean - LP-53 (SPAdes) (version 2) | ecosystem: Environmental > Aquatic > Marine > Oceanic | place: Pacific Ocean | collected 2010-02-08 | reverse complement strand
TAAAGGTGAACAACTACTTGGAGATAATGAAGGTAAATCTCAATTCATGAGAAAGCTGTGTATTGACTTTGCATCAGAAACTAGAAAGTTATCACCATTCACAGACCAAATCGTAGTAGCAGTTGATAGCAAATCATGGAGAAAGGACCTATTTCCAGAAGCTCAATATAAAGGAACACGAGTTCAAAAGAGCGACGTTAATTGGGACGCAGTGTTTCACGTTTATAAAGAGTTTCAAGAAGTTCTTGCAAAGCAAGGTGTTATTATACATTGGGTAAATGGTGCAGAAGCTGATGATATTTTATTTGGATGGGCAACTCAATTAAACACAAGTGGAAAGAATTGTATTGTTTGGACTGGTGATAGAGATTTAATTCAACTAGTAAACTATAATGAAGCCAATGACGCATATACTCTTTGGTATTACAATACTAAAAGAAAATTATTAGCATTCGAAGGTTTCGAAGATGTATTAAATGCTCGTAAAACCAATGATATGTCAAATGAAGACCTATTATTTAATATGGGAGGTACTGATGCAATGCATGATGATGCTAAAGAAAAGCTGCAAGCTTGGATTAAAAGTAATAATGTAGAGATTGAAGAAATTAACTGTGATGATTTTATATTCTTAAAGATTTTACAAGGCGATAAGTCAGATAATATTAAAAGTGTAGTGACTTGGGAGAAGGAGAGTTCAACTGGAAAGATTAGAACATTCTCAATTACTGAAAAAGTAGCAACTAAAGTTTTAGAAAAATATAAAGAATTAGAAGGAGACTTTCATATCGACCATTTCTTTAATAAAGATAGAGTTGGTGTTATAGTTGATTTGATTCATGAAGTTGTTGGTAGATTAGAAAAAGAAGAGATTAAAGTAAGATTTAATCAAAACCTAGATTTAATGTTATTGCACTTTAATACTATTCCAGATCCGATACAAAAAGGAATTTATGAGAATATTGAAAGAGATTTTAATGTTGAACCTATTATTTCAAATCTTACTAGAATGGAAAACATTCTTAAAGATACTAAGTGGTCAGAATCTACTAAAAAGACTCCTACACCTAAACAGTTCGATCCATTTGCTGGGTTAGATACTAAGGACCTTGGAGATAGGCCAGCAACTAAAGATTTAAACTCATTATTCTAAAACTTTATTAAGAATACTCATATAATAATATGCTAGACGAAACTAAACTATTCGATTTTATTAAGATACTTTTTACAAAGCCAAAGATTTATAGCACAATAAGCAATCGCAATAAAAAGAGACATCAATTTATGATAAATCGCTTTTTTGCGATTAAATACCCAACAAATGCAAATCTATTTAATATAAATGGCATTAATGGTGCTGCTGTTATTGACAGTTGGTATATGGTTGCAAGTAGATTTAGATCGGTTCCTGGTTGGATCTACACAAAAACAAAGAAGGCTAAAAAAGTAGCAAAAAATAAAAATGAATACATACCTAAAGACACTACAATCTCTTTATTCATGCAAAAGAATGAAATTGGCAAAAGAGAGTTTGGTGAGCTTGAACAATTCTCTAAAATAGAATTATATGAAACTCTAAAGAAATTAGAGGATTCAATGGAAATGTATTAAATGGAAGAACTTGACATAAATCATATACCCACAATCATAGATACTACTCTATATAGATATAATTATATAGACTATAGGATGTGGGCTCAGATGCGAAATCAATTAGACTATAAGGAGATGGGAAGAAATTCCATGATTATTTCTTCTCAGCAATTAAAAACCTTTATTGCTATGAATTATCAAGATGAGATAAATAAAGTATCTTCGTATGGGTTTCAGGTACCAAGAAAAGACGCAACTTCTATTTATTTTATGCATAGAGTTAGTACTGAAATGGTTAACTTAAAATATATTAAGTTGACTTTAGATTCTGATAAGTCCTACTCTAGAGTTATTGAGGAGGATGAGGATAAAACAATCAAATATGATTTTGCAATTCTAAAGGCCACTTTAAATCTATCAGATATTTTTGATCAGTCACCATTGACAGAACTTAATAAGATATTAGAAGAGATAGGACTTCTAACGCCTGGTAAACCATACTTTAATGGACAATACCTAGATATTCTTAACAGGTTAGAAATACAACTTGCTGAGATTGATAAGGAATCTCGCAGAAGTTTAATTATCCTAGCGCTTTTAGAGGCATTAGATGTTTCGATAAACAAAGAAAACCCTATGCTTATGGTTATTACAGATTACGCATAAAATCTAAATATATAGTTAAAATAAAGACTATATACAATGGCAGTATACCCCCCTGGAGGTTTTGCAGAAAACACTATAAACATTGTTGTTCCGGCAGCAGGACCGTTCTCTAGCATATCTGGAGTTTCATCACATACGATACTCGGTAGCGTTGCAACAAATCGAATTGGCACAACCGCCATTAATCAAATTTCACCATACGGCAGCAATACTCTTATATATGTTAAGGGCAATGACATGAGAGTGTTTGCTCAAGGAGATCAGATAGTTGTCGATGGAACAGTCTTAACTATTCAAATTGTTCATAGCGCAAGCATCATACAGGTAGCAGGTGCTTTTACAACTACCCTACCAAGTCCAGTACGTTTTACTGAGCCAGCTTCTGCGTATGAAAGCCATAATAGTATCGCAACATACGAGTGGGCACTATCAGATAGTGCAACATACCCAGGACACACTTCAACCGGCTACCAAGATATATCAACACTGAATACTGATATAATTCCGAACAATCAAACCTGGTATATTCATTTTAGAGCTACCGTTGGTGCCTTTCCTAGCCAAGTTATCCGGTATTATCATGAATCTGAAACAATAAACACAACGCCATATGTTGCACCAGCCGATGATTGTGTTGGCCTAGCATGCGCCGACCCCTTTAGTGTTGGCGGTGGTGCTGTGATTGAAGTTGATACTTCAACAAACCCATCAAATGTATTTAATCCATACGCTCAAAATAAATCAGTAAATTTATATAAGCAACTTAATAATATAGTGAGTGATTTGTTTGGACATCAAGTTAATTACTTTAGAACAGAGCCTCATGGCAGAACAAAAGATGTCACATTGATGGAATATTCCCTGTTCAGCGTAGCAGCTAATCAAAATGTAAAGATTTTAGTGCCAGACAACGAATTCCCATCTGAAGCAAATACATTTGATATTTTTGGAATGGAATTTGCAGAATTTGAGGTGCATATTGTACATGAAAAATTTAAAGATGCTTTCGGTACTGGCTTAAGACCTAGAGCTAAAGATTATATGTTCATACCGATTATAAATAAAATGTATGAGGTAAGTTCTGTAAGTATTGCTGACGAGTTTAACTCCACAAGGTCTTATTGGAGAGTTAAGCTGGTTAAATATCAAGATAGAAGCTCGGTTATTAAGGGAGGATATGATAATGCAACTGATACTTTAATTACTGGAATTGAAGAGGTCTTTGGCGAAGAACTCAAAGATGAACAAACAAAAGATACAAACCCAGTACAGTTTCAGGTAATTTCTAATATCTTAGAAGATGGCCAAAGAACTTATATTGATCCGAAACTTGTTATTAAGGACGAGGCTATCGTAAATAACTTCTTGACAGTTTCTAACAATCACTATGACTTAAGCAATCTTACATTAAATACACCAGCGCTTAAGTATAATAAAAAATCAAACATGATAACGGATGGTCAGCTTGCTGTTACGGCATGGATTAGACCAACCTTTGAAATAACTGACACTACAGCATACGTTATTCTTAATTCGACAGGGAAATTAAGAATAAGGATAAGTACAAACCTTATCAATGTAGAATTTAATGGCTTCACCCACTCATTTACACACAACACCCCAATGTCTAAGGATAAATGGTATGGGGTTATCGTAAATGTCAAGAATAACACAGGAACTATTGAGGCTACATTATACAGTTTAAGTAATGTTGGTCATATAACAACGTTCGGTCAAGAATACACCGGATCTTTAGCTATGACCAATAACGCGCAGACATGGTCTGATGGTCCTGAATATGAGTTACAAGGAGGTAAATTAAACGTAAGTAATATTAGAATATTTGATAAGGCCATAGAATCAGCAGAGTTTGAAAATATGTTGAATCAATACATTGTTCACGATAATCAACATGCATTGCTTATTGATAATGCTATTCCATCATTAGGGTACCAGAAGTTCAAGAATGCTAGATAGCATAATTGGGATATATACTCTATAAACAAATAATTTATGTCAGAAGAAAAGAAATCAATTAAAGACCAGGCAGAAGACATCCGTCGAGACCTTGATAGTTTAATTGGAAATGATACAGAATCAATCGAAGAGATGGTTGATACCGATCCAATGCTACCGGCAAAGGAAAGAGAAATACTACCATCGTTCAAAGAGTTGAAAAGTACCTCGACTAAAAAAGCCAAGAAGACTATTACAGCTCTTATGAAGTTTTATTTAGATGAGGATATTATTGAACGTGATGAGTATATTCAATCCAAAAAAGCTATCGATGAAATGACAATGGCTTCTCTAGTTTACCAGCTTAATGCTGGTGAAAGAGCTTTGACAACTTTGCTTGAAACTATAGAAGGTGGAGAGATTGCACCAAGAATGTTTGAGGTGCTTGCTACTCTTCAAAAATCTATGCTTGATATTATCAAGTCACAGACCATGTATTTAATGGCAACTGAAGAGTCTACAAAAAGAATCGCAAGAGATATCGAAATTTACAGTAAGAAGGATAATGTTAAATCTATTGAAGAGGCTGGAGGAGATTCAAATGATGGTAATACAATGAGAGGTTCTAAAGACTTGATGCGGTTGATTAGAGATGGTATAAATACAGATGAGGTTGAAGATGTCGATGCCTCAGATATTGAAGAAACAAAAGAATAATGTCAGATTTCATAAGCGATAATAAATGGATTCCAAAGGAGGAGTCGACCGCATCAAGCGAAAGATTGGTTTGGTCGACTAAAAATGTAAATGATTTATTAGTAGCAATGGACAAGGGTTATAAGCCCCAGGTTAAAATGCCGTTTTATGAAGGTAAACAAAACCTGCGTAAGGGTAATATAGTATTTGAATATACTGACAATGAAATCAAGGAAATAGCTAAGTGTGCTAAAGATATTGTATACTTTGCAGAGACCTATGCTGTTGTAATGACTGATGAGGGAGTTCAAAAGGTTAAGATGAGAGATTATCAAAAAGATCTTTTAAGAAGCTTTCAAGAGAATAGATTTAATGTAGTTGTAGCAGCAAGACAGATGGGTAAAACAGTTACCGCATCCATTTTCAATGCATGGTATATGCTATTCAATTATGATAAAACAACGTTGCTTTTAGCGAATAAAGCTGAAACTACAAAAGAAATCATAGATAAGGCTAAGGTTGTAATGGAGAATCTTCCATTCTTTATGAAGCCAGGTATCTTGAAATATGATGTAATGTCAATGAGAGCAGATAATGGATGTAGACTTGTAGGTCAATCTACCACTGCAAAGGCTGGTATTGGTTTTACAATTCATAATTTATATCTTGATGAGTTTGCCCATGTACATCCAACAATTGTAGATAGTTTTTATGAAAACGTATATCCCACATTATCATCTTCAAAGGTTTCCCGTATAAATATTACATCTACACAGAATGGTTTTAATAAATTCCATGAGATTTATAGTAATGCAGTAAAAGGAAACAATGAATATATACCGACTAGAATAGAATGGTGGCAACACCCGGACAGAGACGATGAATGGTATAAGAGAGAATTAGCAAACCTAGGTTCAGAAGAGGCATTTAACAGGCAATATGGTAATGAGTTTTCAGTTGTATCGTCATTGCTTTTAAATCCAATTTCTTTAAAGAATTTCAGAAAGGGTATGGATGTCTATGATTGGCAAGACCTAGATGATTTTTCAAATATACATGCAGAAACTGAAGGATTCCTTGGTTTTAAAAAAGGGTTTGACACTGAAGACGCTAGGGATAGTAAAAGATATTGGCTGTTTTCAGTAGATATTGCTGAGGGTTCTGGTGGTGACTATTCAATCATAAATGTTTTTGAAGTATTACCACAAGCGCATGAGGATATTAAAAACTCAATAAACCCAGGTGCTATGTATGACTTCTTTAGATTAGAACAAATCGCATTATTTAGAAGCAATGAACACACAATAGAAGATTTCTCTAAGATTTTATATACACTAGCACTTGAGGTTTTTTATGGTGAAAATGTAAAGATGGTGATAGAGTACAATACTTATGGTAGTATCTTACTAAAATACATGAGCACCATATTCCCTTCTAGAAATGATTTTGAGGATGAAATGGTTTTAAGGTTTAAGCATAGGCATGATTCTAAGGTACTTAAACCAGGCATTAAATTAAACTCAGTTAATAAAGCAGTATTTTGTCAAAACTTTAAAAAACTGGTAGAACATAACAGGATTTCATTAAATGAGTTTGAAACAGTAACAGAGGCATCAGTATTTGGTTCTGTTAAGAATGGTTCCTATGGAGCCCAACTAGGACATGATGATATTATAATGTCTGCAGTAAATAGTACAGAATTCTTTAATACAACAGCATATGCTGACTTTGTTGAAGAATTATTAGATTATATACCTAGAAAAACTGTTCATGTAATGGAACAGGTATTATATAGAGATAATACTGATGCTGGTGATCTACAATATGATATTTACGACATTATATAGAAAAATCACATGAATGAACGAGATATATAACTAAAGAAAAAATAAATTATTAAATTATGGCAATTAGTCCTCAATTAAGACAATTTAAGAGTTCAGGTGTTTACCGCTTGGAATTCGACAAATCACAAACTTCAAATATTAACATAAGCACGTTAAGATTGTTGGTAGGCCACTCTAAGAAGGGTCCTTTCAACTCACCAACTCTTATTGAAAATGCAGAAGATTTCAAAAACGTATATGGCGACATTGATAAGTCACTAGAGAAAAAGGGAATGTTTTTCCACAGATCCTGTTTAGCTGCATTATCAAGAGGTCCAATATTAGCGCTAAGCTTGATGGACTTCGATGACACTGCAGATTTTGCAAATGTATTACATCCATTCACGCATGGTGGTAATAACCACGGCTCAAGTAACTCAACAGCTCTTAGGACTTTATTTAATAAGCCATATAACAGCTTTCACAATACTGATAAATTTATGACTCCAAGTGATGCGTCATTGCTAGCAATAACAGGTGCAACATCAAATACTGAGATAATAGCATTTACAAACTTAAAAACAACACCAATAACAGTTATTATTAGAGCTGCTGGTGATGTTGATGGTTTTGAGATTACAGCAGATGAATGGTATGGCGCTGGAAATGTTCCGGCATACCTGCATGACAAAGATTATCTATCAGACTTTATGGTTGATGTATTTGTATTTAAGGGTAAATTTGATCATACAGTGCTAAAAAACGATTCTACTTATGGAAATTACTTTGATTCTCAGGGTTTAATTAAATCTAAATTAGATGCATTTTCCAATCTAAGGACAGTTACTACACTTGCTAAATACAGCGGGTCTTTACTTCCTGGATTTAAAGATATGGAGGGTAGAAGTTTATACATTGAATCTATGATTAACCAAGAAGCTAGAAGAACTGGTTTATTCTGTGCAGTTGACGAGGAGAAAGTTCTTTTAGAGGCTGGTACTAAATTAAATCTAATCGGACATGGATATAGTATCAGTGCAAACATCAATACATCTGCACTTTCATATCCGGATAGCGTTAGAAAATTCAGTCAAACCGGAGATCTTAATAGTACTCCAACTATTTCTGGAAATACATACACAATTGCATACGATAACTCAGGCCAAGGTGTTCCGGCTAATGCTATTGTCCACCCTACAACCCCAATCGCTAAAGGAGATTATCTATGGGCAGAAGAGGCTGATAGACTTGCAAAGGTTTTACAGGTTTCATATGTAGATTCCGGTACTTCTAATAAAATTAGAACATACACTATTAAAACAAACACACCAATTAGCACTGCATACTACGTTACAGATCCTGCCGCGGGAGATTCAACCGGCGCAGCAGTTTCTGCGGTTGCTGCTGTTAGAACATTAACTTTAAGTGAACCTGGTCTCGTTGCTGCTGTTTCCGCTGTTGCTCAAGTTGAAACTCTTACTCTTACTGGTACAGGTGGTACAGCCGCTATTACTACAACTGGTGTTAATGGTAGTCCTTTAACGGCTACATTTAGTTCAACTCTTGCTGGTACTGCTACAGCCTTCGTAACTGCTAACGCTACTGCATATGCAAACGCTGGTATTACATTGACAAGCTCTGGTGCTGGTCTTATATTTACTGCTGCTGTTGCTGGTACTGGATTTACATCTCCAACTATAGCTAACGCTACTACTAACCTTGCTGGTTCGGTTGATGTCACGCAAGCTAACGTAGTTGCCGTAGTTGGTGACTCTGTAACCGTTACAGTTGACGGTACAGATTTATCTGCAATAGCATTCACATCTAATAATGATACTACACTGGCTGCTGTCGCAAATGCTATTCAAGCCCTTGGTACTGTCGCAACTGCTACTGTTACTGAAGCTTCAACCAACGACAGAGTTATTACTATAACTGCTCAAACTGCCGGTACTGACTTTGGAGCAGTTTCTGCTGTAACCCCAGGTACTGCAACTTTCGCATCAGCTATAGTTACCGCTAACGTAGTTGCTTCAGCTGAAGGAGCAGATACTACAAACGCAGTAGGAATTACTGCTCTTAAATCGTTTGAAAATTATAATACATCATACGTTCCATTTGAGATAGCAGGCGCTACAATTACTGCACCTTCAATTTCGAACTGCCTTTCTCAATTAACATCAACTAATTTAGCTACGGCATTAAAGGATAAAGATCTTATAGACTTTAGATATATTGTAGATACATTTGGATCTTCGGAAAGTATAGTTGGACAAGCTACTACGATTCTAACAAAATATGAAATAAGTAAACTTGCTAAGGACAGACAAAATGCTTCTGCTATTTTGAATGCTCCTACTGTTGAAGACTTTAAAAATAATGCTAATCCAAATCCACAATTTGTAGATGCATCTGGTAAATTTAATACTAAGTATATTAAAGATGGAGGAAACTTAGATTTGAATCCGACAACTCTTTATACTTTACCCTCAGTTGCTGATGGAGCTAACTACGCATTCTATTATGCGCCAGGTCTATTAGTAAAAGATGCTGGTAAAAATATTACAGTTCCACCGGCTGCTTACGTATCTAATAACTATATTGATAAGTATACAGCTGCCCTACCTTGGTCAATCGTTGCTGGTCCTCGTAGAGGAGTGGTAGGCGGTTCTGGAGTAGTAGGAGCTGAATATACTTTTGATAAAGCTGATAGAGATATTTTAGAGCCATTTGGAATTAATCCAATTGTTTTCCAAAGAGGAGTTGGTTTAACTATTCTTGGAAACAAAACAGCTCAACAATCTATTAAATCGGCATTAAGTTCTGCACATGTAAGAGAAGTACTTATTTACATACAGGATGGAATCAACGATATTCTTAAGGATTATGTATTTGAGTTTAACACAGTTCAAGCAAGACTAGAGATTAAAACTTTAGTTGACTCGTTCCTAGAATCAGTTAAACAAGACCAGGGAGTTTACGATTTCAAAAACATTATGGATTCTACTAATAATGACAGCGAAGTAATCGATAACAACATGGGAATTATAGATACTTACGTCGAGCCGGTTAAAGGTTTAGAGATTGTAGTTCACAGAACAACAGTTCTTAACACTGGAGAAATCGCAGCTGGAAGTTTCCTATAAAAAAACGAATATATATTAAAAATAAATAAATAAAAATTATGGCATTACCGCATTATTCACAAGACCAAACTAGTAAGAAAGGTAAAAACTTTGAACCAATTCAAGCTAATTTGTTTGAGGTTACAATTTTACCTCCTGCTGGTGTAAATGACTCAGGTCTTTTACTACAACATATCAACTCAATTAGTGGACTTGATTCATTATACAAAGAGGTTGCTGCAGTTGAGCAGAAATATAAGTTTGCAACTCGTTCATATGCTGGTATGCCGGACGGTTCTGCAGCTGATGTTACTGTTAACTTCTCACTTAACCTCAATGACGCTAATCAAGCCTATCTTTATAAAACTATAAGACAGTGGTATAATTCACAATACGATCCTCAAACTGGAGAAATGGGTCTTAAGAAAGATTATACTGGAACTATCGTAATCGTACAATTTAATAGAGCTGGAGATATTTACAGAACTGTTACTTTAGAAGATTGCTTTATAACTTCTGGATTAGGAATTACTGCTGAACTAAGTTACGAATCAGCTGATCCTCAAACTCTTGAAGTTTCTTGGAGATGCGATACTTGGAGAGAAGTTTTATCTTAAATTAAATAATTTAGAGGACGATAGAAATGTCGTCCTTTATTTTGAAAGAAAAATATAATATGTTATACTAATAATATAAAAGATCATGACAAATAGATTAACAAAGAAATTACAGGTTCTATTGTCAGACGAAACGGTTACATTAATCAACAGAATAATATTAAACGATGCATTAGAAAACGAAGAAAGACCAGTATCAGTCTCAGCATTTATAAGAGATTTAATAGAAAAAGAAATTAAACATAGACCGTCCGCTGCAAAAGAATGGGACAAAACAAATATAAGTAAACTTAAAAACAAATAACAATGGCTAAAAAAGAGAAAAATACAGATTTGGACAAAGATTATAAAAATCTTGTAGAATCTGCGGAAGGTTCTAATGAATCTCCACAAGAAGAAAGAGTAGAACAGGGCAGGGTTAACATGGATAAATTTAAGAGAGACGAGGCAGCACCTGCAGACTTTCACTTAGGTTTTCATGATATTCCAGTTGCTACGCTACCGTCAGGTGGCATGTTTTATCCTAATGAAACTCAAATTTCAATAAGATCTGCAAAGGTTGCAGAGATTAGACATTTTTCAACAGTTGATGAACAAAATATATTGGATATTGACTCTAAATTAAATGATATATTAGAATCATGTATCAGGGTTAAGTCTGGTAGTAAGATGATGTCATATAAAGACCTCTGTGAGGAGGATAGGTTTTATGTTATATTATCAATAAGAGACCTAACTTTCCCAGATCCAGAATCTAGGTTAGCCCTAGACCACAAGGATAAGAAAGGTAAGACTCATAACATTGTAATCGAAAAGAAATACTTTCAATATTTTAATATTCCAAAAGAACTGGATAAATATTATGATTCATCTGATAAAACCTTTTTAATTAAAACAAAATCATTTGGTACTATTACGATGAGACCGCCTTCAATCGGTATCATGCAGCATATGACTGGATATATCAAAGAGAGACAGGCAGAGGGAGTCGAGATTGACTCATCAGTTATTCAAATCATTCCATATCTTGTAAGTGAATGGAGAGGTTTTGATAAGAAGAAAATCTTTGATTTTGAAATGGAAATGAATAGTTGGTCAACAGCAAAATATAGCTTAATCTATAAATTAGCAGAAAAAATGAAAGTTGGCGTGCAGCCCAACATGTTAGTTGCACTTGATGGTGGGGAGGACGTTGAGATCCCCATTAACTTTCGTGACGGAATCAAATCTCTATTCATTGTTCAAGATATCGCTGGAGAACTTCTTTAAAACAAAGTTTTACATATATTTTAAACTGCATATTCAGCCGTCAGAGCTTGACAACATGGAATATTATGAGTTTCATTATTTAGTTAATGACCTTGTAGACCATATGAAAGCGGAAAACAAGCAAAATGCCGGACAGCAAGAACAGACAAATGACATGGTAGGCAGCATGAAAATGCCTAGTATGAAAATGCCTAGCATGAAAATGCCAAAAATGTAACTTAGAATCCATCACTAATTAGTGGTGGATTCTTTGGATATATAGAATAGGTAAAAACACCATTATATAGTATATGAAATCTAACAAAGAAACTGCACTTATTCTTAATCCTTTACAGCGAATTGCAGCAGTATCCGAATCCAATAACATATTGGCAACTCAGATACACACAGTACTTACGGTTGATTTAAAGAAAGCTGCAATTGAAACTCATAAGGAGTTAAAGAAACAGACGGCTATATTAGGAGATATTAGAGAACTCATAAAAGTTACTGTCGCGGAAAAGAAAGACCAGAAAGGAGCTAGTGGTGGAGTTAAGATGCCTGATATGATGGGCGTTGTCAAGGGTGGTTTTGCTGTTGTTTTAATGGCAGGAGCTCTTGTTGCAGCATCGGGCATACTTAGTTTCATGGCAGTACCTTCACCGGCTCAACTAATATCTTCTCTTGCAATTGCTGCAGTTTTTGCTATCTTGGCTCCAGTTTTCTCTAAAATATCAGAATCGATTACTAAAGATGCTGGTGAATCTCTAGCTGGTAAACTTACAGGAGTCGGACTTAAAGATATTTTAAAGTCTGCTGGTATTATGGTTTTGACTATGGTTGGAATGGCCACAGCAATAGCACTGTCTTCTTGGGTATTAAGTTTAGTTAAGCCGATATCGATGGTCACATTTATAACTGCACTAGCAATTGCAGTTGTTATGGTTCCTCTAGCAATTGCAGCAGCAAAACTTATAAACGCGATGGAAGATGGTGGGGTATTAATGGATATGAATGGAGTTGGTATGGTTGCGATGTTACCATTAATTATGGTTGGAATGGCTGCTGGAATTGCTGCGAGTTCTTGGATTTTAAGTTTAACGAAACCTATAACCGCCGAAACGTTTATAACTGCACTAGCAATTTCAGTTGTTATGATACCTCTAGGTATCGCAGCAGCTGCACTTATGAAAGGAATGAAAGCTGGCGGAATAGAAATGAACCTAAAAGGAGTTGGCATGGTTGCGCTATTGCCATTAGTAATGGGTGCGCTGGCACTTGGAATTGTAGCAGCAGCTTGGGCTATGCAATTACTACCTAGTAAATTTGTTGCACCGCCATTGAAGTGGTCGCTTCATGTTGGTTTAGCTTTATTTGTGTTTTCAGCATCCTTCGCTATGATTGCGATGAGTGTTAAAGGATTAGGAGCTAAGGGTCTGTTCGCTGCAGCTCTTGCTATCCCAATAATTGCATTAGGAATTGTAGCAGCCGCTTGGATTATGCAATTACTACCTAGTGAATTTCTTGCACCTCCAGTGGATTGGTCATTAAAGGTTGGACTTGCATTGGCAGTGTTTAGTATTGGTTTTGTTATAATGGCAGCTGCTGGTAAATTATTAGGAATGAAAGGACTTTTATTGGGTCTACTTGGTGTTGCAGCAGTTGCCATCGGTATATTAGCAACTGCTTGGATTTTTAGTGTTCTGCCAAGCGACTTTCTTTCACCGCCGCTAGAGTGGTCTTTTAAAGCTGCTCTTTCAATATTTATGTTCTCTATACCAATGGGCGTTATAGGATTAATGGCGATGGCACTTACTCCAGCTGGATTACTGCTAGGAGCAGTCGGTATGATACTTATTGCCGGTGTTATTTGGGTAGTTGCATGGATATTTAGTAAATTACCAGATGTAAATGTATCAGCAATGGATAAATTGTCAAGAGGTCTTATGTCACCAATACATGCAATGATAGACGTATTAAAAAGATTTAAAGAAGAAATTGGTATTGAAAATATGATGGGACTTGCCGGTGGTATTATAGCGATAGCAGGAGCTTGGATGGCGTTGACTATTGCCGTAATGGGAGGGGCCGTTGGTGGTGTTATGGCAGCAGTTGGTAAGGCAATTTCCGGAGCTATTAATTGGTTGACTGGAAATGAAGAAGAAACTCCATTTACTATATTAGACGGATTAGCAGCAAGGGCAGGGTCTATTAAAAAGCTAGCTAAACCTCTTGGTAACATAGCAAGAGCAATGAGTACTGCTGGTCTAGAACCATTCATTAATGCAATACATGCTGTTAAGAAATTATCATTTTTCAACATTGAAAGCCCCGCAACCCAATTAGAAAGAGTTAGAAATGTATTTAAGGCTATTGGTTATTACGCAGGTGCTCTTAAATCTGCATTTATGCCGTTACATATTTTAATGAAAAAAACATCATTGATGATTAAATTATCAATTCATTTAAAAATAGTCGCAGCCGCTTACGGTGAATTTGCTAAAAGTACACATAAAACTAATATACCTGCAGTTTGGGCTTCAGTAGCAATGTTTAATTCGCTATCAAAACTTGCTGGGATTGCAAACGCTATGGTTATGGTTCAAATGGCAGTTGCTAGCATATCTTCAAATTCTGACAGATTTATTTTGGCGTTAACTCCTATATCCAATTTAACCCTAAGGGTAAGACAACAGATACTTGAGCAATCTGCTAACTCGATTAAATCTATTTCAAATTCATTCATAGAAATAATAAATACAGCAGGATCAATTGAGGATGAAGATTTATTTTTAACTTCTGAGCTATTTAAACAATTTAGAAAACTTGCAAGATTAGCAGAGCCTATTGAGCTTATATCTATTTCATTTACAAATATATCTAAAGAGGCTAGTAATGTAGCGGGTTCTATTAAGCCGCTTGAAGTATTCTTCGATATGAAAAATGCTTTAGCGTTTAGGCATAGCGCTGGATCACTCAATAAGATGCAAAAATCTTATGGTAAGTTTGCAAATCATACTAGAAAAATAAATATTGAGGCAGTAAACGCATCCACAAGAATGTTCACTGCTTTGGCTGATCTAGCAAAAGCTGATGGAGATAGTGTAATGAAGATATTAGCAGAGGAATTATTTAAAGCAACAAAAGAACTTAGTATTGTTGTAGAGAGGTTAGAAACTACAGTGGAATCACAAGCAGAAGCTCAAAGAGGCAGCGGTAATCTTATTAAAGATGCGCTATCTGCACTTAAAGGAGCAATTCAAGGAAGTACTGCACAGGCATCTGCAACTATCGACGCAATGGAAGGTATTCAAGAGGTTACAGTTGTTAATTTCGATCAAGTTATTCTAGCTCTTAATGAGGTTGAAGATAGACTAGGTCTTCCACTTAGCGTTAGTATAGAAGAAGAGGCTTAAACATTTTTAACTTTACTTATATAATAATTGTAAACACATAAAAATTTATTATGAAAACAATTATGACAGTCTTAGGTGCTTTTGCCCTTGCATTTATTCTAATGGTATTTTGCACATACCCAGTTATGTTGCTTTGGAATGGATGTTTAGTTCCAGCAATAGAAACCGTTAACCCAATTACATTTTGGCAATCATTGGGTATTTTAGTACTTTTAAATATTTTATTCAGCACGCCTTCTAAACCAAGCGATAATGAATAATGTTCTTTTATACATTACAATAGGCTGTATATTCTCATTTATTTTTAAAGTGATACAAGATTTATTATTCAATAAAGAGCCTAAGCTTGAAAAATTATCTGGGTTTGATTTAATAGTATTAACTGCAACTTGGCCGTATTGGTTTGTCAAATTCACATTTTCATATTTAAAGGGTATTTTTGAAACAAAATAAAAACCTAATATATAATATCTTAAACAGTAATTAATGTCGAGTAAAATAGTATTAGTTGGAAAAGCAGCCTCAGGAAAAGATTTCTTTAGAAAAAGAATGATGGATAAGGGCTTTACATTTGGAGTGTCTTGCACGACTAGACTAAAAAGAATCAAAGACAATGAGATCGACGGCAAGGATTATCACTTTAAATCAGATAAAGAATTTGACGCTTTAGTAGAAGCTGGAGAATTTGTAGAATACCAATCATTTAATGGATGGAGATATGGTATAACAAAGGATGAATTTGATAATTCTGATGTTATGATTATGAACGCAGAAGCCGTTAAATTACTTCCTAGTGAATATGCTAAAAGATGCTTTATAATATACTTAGATATTCCGCTAGAGACCAGGATTGCTAGAATCACCGAAAGAAACGATATACACGACAACGTAATGAGAAGAGTCAATGATGACGAAAAACAATATTTAAACTTTTCTCAATTTGATTGTAAAATAACTAACTCAGATTTTTAAACTAAATAACAAATAAAAATGACTAAAATGAAAAAAGTGGAAAACACCACAAAAACTCCGTTAACTCTAGAAGAGGTAACAGAAACAAGAGACAGTCTCGTGACTGAAGTTGAAACAAAGCAAAATGAATTGGCAGATGCCAAATACGGTATTACTTTCGATGATATTAAAGACATATCTAGAGTAATGAAGCATCTTGATAAGAATACTTCTTGGACTATTAAAGATGCTGCTCTAGTTATAAATCTATATGATAATCTTAAGCTTGAAAAGGCTAGAATTAAGGCTGAAGACGCAGAACCTACCGTTAGTTTAGGTGCTATTGATTTAAACTCGTTGTACAAGTCTTTAACGACAGCAGATGGAAATGGTATTGAGGCTGCTAGAACTTTTATTACTCTATTAACCAATATTGGTTCTCAGATTAGCGAAGCGATGCAGAAGATGGCGGAGGCCAACCAAGCGATCCAAGGCATGCATGTTGAATTAGCTGAACTTGATGCTAAGATAGATGAGATGTCTACTGAAAAAGTTGAAGCTGATGAAATTATCGAGTAAATCTAAGAAAAGATTAGAACTTCTTGATGTTATAACTACAGGTATTACAAGTCATGAAATCTTTGAGACGATTGACTATAAGAACCAAAATGAAGATAAGATAAAGCAATTCATTTACCCAAACCTATTAAACGCTATAACTTCTTGGGTTTCTGAAAAAAGAGGATTTGAACCTGGTCTGGCCCGTAAAAAGGCTAAGACCATGGTCAAATGGGAGGGTGATGTTAAGACTACTGTCAAGAATATCCATTTCATGGGTACCGCAAACCGACCTGATATGACTGTAGAAACTAACGGCGTTAGGGTTGCTATAGAATTTAAGAGAGGTTCTAGCGGTGCAAGTCTTAGAGAAGGTTTTGGACAATCTACAATATACTCAACAGCATATGATTTTGTAATTTACATGTTTATTGATACTTCAGCAGAAAAGAAGATTGTAAATGGTGCAACGTCAGTAGCAGAACAGGCATATCTAAAGAAGTTATGGGACAATTTTAATATTAAATTTTTAGTAGTATAATGAAGATATTTGCAACAGGAAATCAACAATTTGGAAGACACGGCGCTATAAAGAAATTTAAGCGCCATTTTTCTTGTGTTAAAGAAATGAACGAGGGCATGATAGGTGCTTGGAACTCTGTAGTATCAGAAGACGACCTTGTTTATGTTTTAGGTAATTTTGCATGGGATCCAATCACAGCAGACGAAACAATCAGCCAGCTAAATGGAACTATTCTTCTAATTAAGGGAGAGTTCGACGATGCTACTAACGATATTGTTGAAATACATAGGCATAAATTAAACGTGCTTGATTGCGATATTCAAGTTGATAACAAACATGAGATCGTGATGTCGTACTGGCCACTTCGAGACTGGCACAATAAGAAGAAGGGCTATCATTCAGTTATTTCATTCCCAGGAGCTAAATACAAAAGTAACCACAAGCAAAGTCTTATAAACGTAAATTGTGATAGTTGGAGTTTTAAACCAGTAGAGCTTAAAAAGCTTAAGGATTTGTTTGCAGAGATTGAATCATAAATTGTTAATAACTTTAGTAAAAATAAGTGCATAAAAGTTTTTTATTTCGTGCTTTATTGATTATATTATACTATAACAAACAAAAACAAAAATACTATGCCAAAAATATTTGAAGTAGGAGGTTGCGTAAGAGATGAGATATTGAATGTTCATACGAACGATATAGATTTCACCTTTGTATTAGATGATCTGAATGGTACTGTTGAAGACGGTTTTAACTCTATGGTTTCTCATTTAGAAATTGAAGGTTTCAAAATCTTTTTGAAGACAGAAGACTGTTTTACAGTTCGAGCAAGGTTTCCAAAAGGACACCAACATGACGGTCTTATTGCAGATTTTGTAATGGCAAGAAAAGAAGTTGGAGTTGTTGAAGGAACTAGACGACCAATCCTAGAATTAGGTACCTTAGAAGATGATTTAACCCGAAGAGACTTCACTGTTAATGCACTGGCTAAATCATTAGACGGTGAGGTGATTGATTTATTCAATGGAAAGAAAGACTTAAGCCTAGGTGTTCTAAGGACTCCGCTGGACCCAATCCAAACACTACTAGATGACCCTCTCCGGTTGATCCGGGCATTGAGATTCTCAATCACCAAAAACTTCAAAATAGATGAGGAATTATGGAACGCTATGTTTACTCCAGGTCTATTAGATAAATTAGAGTCTGTAGTATCAATTGAAAGAATACAGGGTGAAGTAGATAAAATGATGAAACATGATACCGTAGCTTCATTACGATTGTTTAACAGAATTGACCAAAACGAACCAAGGTTATTAGAGATAATGTTCCAAGGAGATATGTGGTTAACTCCAACTATGAAAAAGAAATAACACCATGTCTAGAATTGAAGATATACTATACAAAGCCCATTATGAGGGTATCAAAGATGAGGTTTTTATCGAATCTAAAAAGCTAAGAGAATCTGACCCATCCAGGTGGAAGCATAGAGAATACTCAGATGTAGTGGAAGCTGCATATGATATAGTAATAAAACGAAATAAATTAAAATGAACAATCACGATCTACAACGCATGAACGACCATGACTACCACTCTAAGAAAAAGTGGAGCATAAATCTAACAACCAGACAGGAAAAATACATTGCATCTACTGTTTGGATCGCAGGCATATTAGCCATAATCGCAACATTAATAATCTTAATAAAATGAGTAAATTTATACATCCAGATATAACTAAATTAAATCTGAAGAAGCAAAGAGAAGCAGAAGAGGCTTTAAAAATTAAAGAGTTAGAAGAAATAGAAGAAGAACTATTCATAATACTAACACAGGCACACTAAACAAATTGTTAATAACTTTGTGAAAATAAATCACCAATGATTTTTTATTTCGCACAAGATTGATTATATTAACATATAACAAATTACAAAAAATAACTAAAACAAAGAATATGATTAAAAAGACCTATAAACAAATGACAGCCGATTATTTAACTACTAAAAGCCCAAAAGCTTTTGCAGTACTTTATAATAGAATTAAGCCAGGTTTAACAGCACATATTAACAAGATCGTTAATGATTGGGACACTGCTGAAGATTTAGCAGTTCAGTCGTTAACAAAACTATGGACTAAGTCAGATCTATATAATCCTGAAAAGGCAATGGTAACTACATGGTTATATAAGATTGGTTTTAATGCTGCTCTTGGATATAAGAACGATAGAAACAAAACAAAGTCATTAACTGGCATGAAAGAATTTGGAATTGAGGTTAACTCTGAAGGAAATCTAGACGTTGGATCTGAGATCGATACTACCCCTTCATTTAATGAGATGATGGAAGAGGACAATGCACTTCAATTCAAATATGATTTAACAGTTGAGGCTATTAAAAACTTAAAGCCAATGTACAGAGACCTATTAATAGACAGAATGTTAAATGGTATGAAATACAAGATTCTTGCTGAAAAGCACAATATGTCCCTACAGACTGTTAAGAATCGAGTAAGAAGAGGCAAGGTATTAATTGCAGACGCTGTTAATAAAGAGATGGCATGATGGTAATTGTAGTCTATAAGAAAACTAAGAACTCAAAGATTCATACAATGGAGGTCTATCCAAACGAACAGACTACGGATAGAATAAACAACGCGAATGCAAGAAAACCAATGATACCTAATAAGTATATTATAGAAGAACTTGGTATGGGAGGTGAGGACATGATAGCGATGTATAAGAGTAAGTATGGAATTAAGAACCATAAGACAATAAAATAATATGAAAGATTCAGTAAAAATATTTTTAATATCAGCGCTAATACTTTATACTGCTATGTTTATAGGAACAGTATCAATATACAATCATAAAGTAGATACGTTAATCGAAAGAATAGACACAGATATTGAGAAGAGTGCATGTACTATTGATAGTCTATTTAGTGTTATTGATAGTCTTACTCTTAAAATAGATACACTAGCATATGAGTCAATAGATACTACAGTAATTCATTGGCCATGGGGAAGAGAAGAGTTTTATTACTTCAAGTATGAGGTCAAAAATTTATTAGATGCTATTATACAAGTTGAGAGCAGTGATAATGATTCGGCATATCATAAAGGAGAAGACGCAGTTGGTTGTTTACAAATAAGAAAGACCATGGTTAATGATGTCAATAGAATTCTAAAAAGACAAGGAAGCGATAAAAGATTTACATATTTTAATAGATGGAATAGAAATAAATCTATAGAGATGTTTAATATCTATGTAGACCACTATAATTTAACTACAGCTGAAGAAATTGCAAGATGCTGGAACGGCGGACCAAGAGGTTTAAATAACGCAAACACTGTAGGTTATTGGAACAAGGTTAAATCAGAACTAGAAGATGCATAATTGATGATAGAATTCAAATCAGACAGATCCGTAGCATACGAGAAAATTATGAGAGTTATAGATAGCTGCGAAACTATAGACCACTTAGAAGGCGCAAAGAATATGGTAAGAACTTGTGAAAAGACACTACCTAATACCCTGCTTACCTCAAATAACACATATCATCACAACAGTATGATGATAAGAGACCTTTATTCTTATCTAAATATTAAAAAAGCTATCCTAATAGGGTAGCTTTTTTCTTTGATATATACAATATGAAAAATACTTTATTATTTTCTGATTTTATAAACGAAGGCGATGATCCATTAGATAAAAATAAGGATGCCATCAGTGATGTAAAGGATAAGATTAAAGAAACTCAGAAAAAGATGTCAGATATTGAAGATGTCAAAAAAAGAAAATTAATGGCATTGAATTTGGAAGTGCTTAACGCTAAATTAGATATGCTCCAATCCCAAAAGAAAATGCTAAGATTCAAATCTAAAATGGATTAAATAAAAAATAAAGATATGAAAAATCTAAAAACATTTGAAGCCTTTATCAATGAAGCTGCGTATAAGGTACCAGCGTCAGACTTCGGTAAATCAATGTGGAAATATTACCAAGTAAATGGAGAAAAGACATGGAGAGTTCATTGCGAATATGCAATAGACCAGGTTAAGGGAGACAACGATCCTGAGGAGAGAGATGTAGTATTCTTTGAGGCAATGCCTATTAATAATGACATATACATTAAAATTGGTGGAATTAATAATCTAAAGAAGTCTAATGCTTCTACATACGGAAAGAATTTTGCTACAACTCCTGAAGAATTTGGAGAAGACCCTGAATCAGTTTCATCAGAAGCTGCTAAATTTCTTACAGACAAGGACCATCTTAAGTGGATAAATAAAAATGCAAAGTCTGAAGGTCAAAAGATTAAGTTTGCTATGAAGGATGACTACACTGAAGTAATTAAAACTCTTGTAAATAAAGCGCTAGGGCAATAAAGATATGAAAGGACTTGTAGCTGCAAAAAGCGAAATCGATAAATCATTCCAGATGTTCGTTATTTATTCTGAACATGAAAGTTACGCAAGCGATTTTGCTCCTATATTCAAATCCCATGGTTTGGGTTTTTTAGTTCCAGGTAAAAAGCAAATATATGTTGACGGCGAGTCTTTAAAAGATTTGACATACGATCATCTACTTGCTATTCAAGCTCATGAAATTTCGCACTATAGACTCAAGCACAAGGGCGATTATTCTGAAAAACAAGAATTAGAAGCTGATGTCGAAGGGTATAAAATATTAGTTGACGGTAATTATACTAAAGCAGCTGTAATACTTAGACAAAGAATAAAGGACCACTACGGTAAAAGAGGCTTAAAAATGCTAGGCGAAAATAAAATAAATAATAATATGAAAAATATAAAAACCATAGAAGATTTTTTAGAAGAGAAAAAGAAAAAGGGTCTTTGGGCTAACGTTCATGCTAAAAGAAAAAGAGGAGAAAAGCCAGCAAAGCCAGGAGATGAAGATTATCCAGACGAAGAGGCATGGAAAGATGCTCAAAAAGAATCAGTTGATGAAGGTAAAATGCCAGGCAAATTTATTGGTAATGACGAAATAGTCTTTCTTAAAACTAAAGAGGATTCAAGAGGAGCTCAATACAACCTATATTACAAAGGTTATGACATTGATGCAGGCGGTCAATCATTTGGCAGCGAAAAGGAACTAAAAGCATTTGCCAGTAATTACATACTCTCAAATCAATGGTATAATAAACTAAAACATAAAGATGCTAAACCTTTACCAGAATCAGTTACTGAAGCAGATTCAGATTGGCCTCTTGAAAACAAAAAGTGGGAGAAATTATGGAATGATTCTCAAACTGCACCTAATACAAATACCGAACGTAAACACATGAGATGGATAGTTACAAATGCCAAGAAATATGGTTTAGATCCTGATAGAGTCGACAAACTAATAGGTGATTGGGATGGTTGGGCATGGAAAAGACATAACGGAGGATTTGAAGATTGGATGGATGGTAAATTAAGCGAATCAGTAGTTACTGAGGCAGCTTCTGTTATAAGCATGCCTGAGGCAGAGAAGGTATGGGATGCACTAGTGAAGAAGTTTTCAGATAATAAAAATGATTCTATAGAATATCTAAATAAGGATAAGTCATACAGACTAAATAAGGATAAGTCATACAGAAATATGGCAATTATGGCTATATTTAGAGCAACAAAATTTTAAAAGATATATAGTAAAACAAACATAAATTTACAAAATGAATAAATCAGAATTAAGAGCAATTATCTTAGAAGAGTTAGAGAAATCTAAGGCATCTCTTTTAATGGAAAAGTTTGCATCCTCAATTATTGGAGATATTAACAATAGACTTGATGACACTACATCTAAAGATCTTTGGAACTCAACTGCAAATACCTATGGTATAGCATGGGATAAAGTTAAAGACGAGCATGTTTCAACCGGTGCTAACCCAAGAAGAAATCAGTTAAACATCTTTTTCGTAGCAGCAGGAACTATAAACCCTTATGCAGGGTCTCAATACAGGAGTTCATTTTATAGGGATGCTCTTTTAGGTATTTCAGTTGGTAAAAAAGTAATTGGATTTAGCGGACAGCATTTTTATAAAGACCCTGGCGCAACTAAAAAGAGTAAAAAAGTTAATACTAATGCAGATAATTATTCAAAAGCTGGAGTTGGAGTTGATGCAAAGGTTTGGAACTATAAAAGAATGTTAGAAGTTTCATCAGAAGTATTCTCTATTGATATAGATGCTATTCAGAACTGGAACAGAGAACTTCAAACTCTTAGAGCTGAACAACAGGACGGAGCTATTGCTATGCAGAAGAACGATGAAATTCTTAAAGATAATAAAAATAGATACAAAGAAGCAATTAAAGTTATTAAAGATGCTGGTGTTTCAGGTAAAGAATTTGAAATTGTAATGGAGCATTTAGCAGATGCTGAACAGATATTAACTAAAGAACTTAAACAAAAAATCAAAGACACTAGAAGAGGCGTTGTTTATCCAGGATGGGATAACCCATTCCAACTAGCAGTCAATTTACATAGTGACATGGTTAAGAAGTTTGAAGACTTTCAAAGGTATGCTGTTGATGCAAAAAAAGAAGGCGGATCTTGGTATGCAAAGTACCTTACTCAAATTGCACATGATGTCAAGAAGATAAAAGTAGACTTCGATAGAAGACTCATAAAAGCAACATCACAAAAAGAACAATCAATTACTGAATCAGTTTTACCAGTTTATGAACGTAACGCTTTTTTAGGAGCAAGAGCTAAGGCAATTGAAGAAGATTTAGAAGAGTTTGAATTTAATGGTAAAATTTACCCAGTAACTAAA
>Ga0209337_1000865_pt1 | contig 23961 bp, 20 predicted proteins | sample LinPmetageLP53_FD_184044 | JGI IMG/M metagenome (GOLD analysis project Ga0209337, IMG submission 184044) | Marine viral communities from the Pacific Ocean - LP-53 (SPAdes) (version 2) | ecosystem: Environmental > Aquatic > Marine > Oceanic | place: Pacific Ocean | collected 2010-02-08 | reverse complement strand
TTGTTCAGATGCTTCTTCTGATGTTGGGTTGGTTGCTTCATTTGCTTGTCCAGTATCGGAATTGGTTAAACTTTCTGGTGATGTTGCCTCACTCAATGTAGATGATACTGCGGATGTTTCTTCTGTTGTGTTTGTCGGTAAAGATACTAAATCATCATCTTCTATTTCTAGTGATTGTGCAGTTTTACCAGTGGCATCTACTGCTTCTGGTGCTGCTCTACCAAATAAACCAGCAAGTGCCCTTGCTGCTTTGGATGCCTTACTTTCTGTTGTTTCTGCTACACCAGAGATTACATCATCTTGTGATCCAATCGCTCCCCTAACTAAATTACCAGCACCTTTCGAACCACCTTTCCCCAAATCCGCCTCTGGTTCTGGGTCATCATCCCACCAATTCTCTCCTTCTTTTAATCCAGCAGTAACATCCAGCACCTTTTCACCAGCAATTCCTTTCACCATTGTTCCAAAAAGTCCTCTAACACCAGTGCTTTCAGTTCCTACTTGTGTTCCTCGCCTCATTGCTGATAAATTTGTGGCAGTACCTTCTATTGTTTTATCTACTAATCCACCTTCTTTATCTGATATAAATGTTTGTATTGCATCTGGATCTGTCATGTTGCTTTCAAATCCTTGTAACTCCTCGCCAACATTCTCATAATCATCACCGAAAAATTCTTCTTTTACATTTACTTGTTTAAATGTGCTTGGTCTTCCTTCTACACCTTGAACAGCACCTCCCCCTTCTTCCTCTGGGATATTTGTTTCTACACCACCCTTATCTTCTTCTTCATCATCTGCTACTATTGGGTCATCCTCAAAATCCAAAGGTTCATCCCTCTCATTAGCAATTTTTACTTTCTGTGCAGTTTCATTAATTTCCATTGCATTTTTGGCAGCATTAAATTCAGCATCAGATTTAAATAATGATCTATAATGGATTAAATCTGATGCTTTATTTACAATAAGTGCATCACCTTCATCACCAACTCCTTCTGTTAATCCTTTTGCTACTGCTTGTCCTCCTTGTACTGCTGTCCTCGCACTTTCAACAGCATCTGAACCTTCTTCTGCTACTTGTGTTACTTGACCACGAGGTCCAGAAGTATCTGTTTCTATTGATGTATCTGGTGGTGATGCTGGTTTTAATGGAGCAAAAAATGGAAGATCGGATAATGCTTGTGATTTGGCAACAATGTCACCTCCACCCAATGCACTAGCACCTTCTTTTAATGTTTCTGCTGTTTGTTCTGCTATTTCTGCTTGTTTCGTTAATACTTGGTTGGCAACTCTACCGCCTTTTGTTGTTACTGATTGTATTGCTGCTGGTGAGAAGGATGAACCCTTTTGTGCTGCTCTGGCAAGTGCTCCAAGTTTATCTAAATTTTTACTGGCAGCACCACTCACTGCTTTTGTCAATGCTATTTTTGCAACCGATTTAGCAACTTCTGCCAATTTACCACTTTTTGCAACATCCAATAATCCAGTTGCTCTTTTCAAATCTTCTGCGGTTGCTGTTCCATTTTTAATTGCTGCTTTGGTTATTTCAATTTGTGCTTCTGCTATTCTAATTGCTTTGCCAACTTTATTTGCTGTATCCATAGTAGATTTACCCACTGCTGCCACTCCAAGAACAGCAACACCAGTTCCACCTCCTTCTTCTTCTTGTTCTGTTAATATATTACCTTCTACTGTTTTCTCACTATCTGTATCTGCTTTGGTTTTTTTATTCCACTCCCTTATATTTTTCTCCATATATGCCATATTCGCACCAGTATTCATTGCATCATATTGACTATTTGCTAAATCACCACTACTCTGTAAGGCATTTGCTTCTGCAACACCGCTAGAAAATCCATAGAAGTCCATTTTATATTAATAGATATTATTTAAATTACATGGATTTATTTATCATTATTTTCATCAAATGGTACATCTTCAACTTCTTTATCTGGAATTAATGATTGATCACCTTTTCCGATAAGTGTTTCAAATCGTAGATAAAAGTTTGCTGGATTTTGCTGCCCATCAATGTATAAAAATGAATATGGACTTTCATTAATTGCATAATTGTAATATTTTATGAACTGTTCTTCTGACCCAGCAAGGTCCGAATATTCTTCAATAATTTTTGCCAATTCACCTTTCTTCCCAGCACTCTGTTGTTTCATTATCATAATATTTGTAGCATTGGATCTTATGATTGGACTAATAGCACGGAAACTCTGAACTGCTATAATAATTGATGTTTCTATGTGTCTGAACCGACTAGCAAGGAAACTGATGGCATTATTTTTCTTGAAATCTTTATTAATAATATCATCGAATACTAGTAGTGCAGTGGGCATATCTTCCCTATCATATTTCTTTTGTGATGCTACAAACTTATCAATGTAACTATCTTTGTATCCATCTTCTACATCAAATACATCCATGAGGTATTTTCCTTTGGGATCATTGTAGATACTATTGCTGTAAATTTTCGTGATGTCCCAATAATTTTCACCAAACATCTCTACATCTCTTAATAGTCCTACAAGGGCATTTGTCTTTCCGCTACGAACTGAACCACACATTAATAATAAGAATGGCGGTTGTGGCAAATGTGGATGTACTGGTTTATATTTACTAGCATCTTCCAAATCAATAACCTTTTTTACCTTCGGTCCTTTGGTTGCTTCCATTTATATTATACTTAATATATTTAATTTTATTGGAATAATAACCTAAATAATATAACCCAATAAATCCGATTGGGATTGATAAAAATTTATACATATATATATATACATATATATTATAATTCCAAATCAACTCCAATATAATTCCTTTCTAAAACAATACATCTATTGCCCACAAAATCATTATGACAAGTCATATCTAAAATAGTATCATCTTTGTTTGTATATGTTTTAATGAAATAATCTATTTGTTCATCTGTTCTAGTGATCCCAGTTTTATCTTTTCTAATAGTCCATTCTTTAAAAGTTGTGGGGTATTTACCAGTATGTCCTTCTTCTGCAACATATTCATTTTTCTTATTAACACCATCTTGACCCCAATATGCATTCTTTCCACCATATTTTACATTCCTTTTCTTTACAAACTTATCACCATCCATCTGTGGATTATATGTTCCACATCGTTTATAATAAATAAATATTTCTTCTATATTCCTTAATGGTTGTTTTTTTGCTGAAAAGAAACCAGTTGAATTAGATTTCTTCCAAGAATAATGGTACTTTGGTGTTTCGTATTTTAACAGTTCATATGTAAATGGAATTGATGCATATAAACATATAATTCCATCTGGTTTCAGAACTCTCCACATTTCTGGAAACATCATCTTCCAATCTAGTGGTTTATCCCATGATGCCTTTGTCGAGTTAAATGGAGGATCAGTGTATATAAAATCAATGCTATTATCTTCCATTGTTTTAATAACATCGTGGATGTCACCTTGTTCATAATGTATCATTTATATATATACAATATATATTAATTATATATATATAACATAATGTGGATCAGAATTGTAGGAAATACCAGATATGGATATGATACATATTTGGAAGCATTGGAAAATAGGAATGGGTATTCAGTTATATTAGTAGGTATAATGTTCGTAAAGGATTTATTAGATTAAAGAATATCAAGATTAAAAATATCGCCAAAAAATACAAGTTTATCAAGAATACGCGAGTGGCAACAAATATAGTATAAATTACGCCAAACGAGTATTAGAAGAAATCATCCCATTTTCCACCATTACTATAAAACTTGGGTTTTGCTGGTTCTGCCATTGTTTGTTGTAATTGTTGCCTTAATATATTTTGTTGTCTTTGTGCTTCTAGTTCTTGTTTCTTTGCTTTTTTCCTTTCCTTTCTTATTTTCTCATGACCTAGTATTGCTTTTAATGCCATTTCTTCCAAATCTACTTTTGTATATTGAACTTGTGGTAATGGTTGTGGGATTTGTTTGGGTTCTACTGGTTGAGGATTATTATGCACAACCTCTGTAACATTTGCTTCTTTTCTCAATGTATTCATTTTGTTATTCTTAATTTGCTTTTCTAGATCTTTCTGTTCTTTCTTTAAAGCAGCATTTGCTCTCCGAGTTGCTAATGCCTTTTCTCTTGCTAATGCTAATTTCTGTTTATGTTCTTCTGATAGTACCCTTTTCTTTTTTGGTTCTTTCACTTTTTTAACCACTGGTGGTGCAGCAAATATATCTGCTTGGGAAAGTTTTGGTTTAGGGCGTTCCAATTCTTCCATGATTTCATCATTATTCTCTTCAATAATATTACTTTGTTCTGGTTCTGGTTGTGGTTCTTCAACAATTTCCATAGTAATATCTGGCAAACTATCCATTTACATTAATCATATATTTTATTCTATGATTAAATATTTCTAAAAATTACTAAAAAGATATATACATTTAAACTAAATAGATTTATTTATCAATAGTTACAATATTCGCGGACTTTCTGAAATGTAACACTACAATTGTTTTCCCAACTAAATCTGTTGCCAATACTTCATTATCATTGGCAATACTAATATCAATAGAATTCTGATATAATGTATCACTATTCCCCAATTTTACATAAGTTCTTTCCGTTGGTTCAAAATATAAACCAGCACCCAGATCCCTATTGGATGTATCGAAACGAGGAAGATGATATAATATTTTACTAGGTCGCCCAACACCAGCATTAAATGAAGTTTGTGTGAAATTATCCAACCGTACAAATAATGATGCAGTTGAAGCAACATCTGGGTCACTATCAGATTGATACACTACTAGGGATGTCTTCGTGGCATCAACCTTACCATTTGTGGATGGTGCTAATAACGGTGATCTTTCAAAACCTAGAATATTAGCAAAGTTGGCATTTTGTGAATGTACAAATAATTTCAATGCTGGTGATAATATAAATTGTGTTTGTCTATTCGTTAATAGAAGAGTTCCACCACCATCTGCTGCTGCTCCTTCTGGAATATATGTTGGAGCATCCGTAGGACCGATTGACATATCTTGAAAAGGTCTAGTATCCAATCCCCTTAATTCTTCAATTTCACCCCTTCTTTCTAATCTACAATAATAATTATTATCTGATTTCCTAATGGTTGGACTTCTGAAAGTGCTTTCATGTCCATCAAAATGGATTAGTTGCATAGATGATCCAGCAGTATTCCCAACATAAGTTGCTTTCGGATGTAAATTCCATCTAGTTTGTCCCATAGGTAAAATAAGGTTTTCCTTTTTAGCACCAGCAGCAGTATCTGCTGTGAATGAACATATACTCGTAGAAGTACCAGCATCATTTGTAAATGATATATTCATAATTTCATTACTTAATTCAAATACAATTGTTTTAAGATTTACACCAGTTCCCCCAGTAGCAGATAAATTTATCCTATCAGCGTGTCTCGCACCAGCATATCCAAAATATAATACCTCTGTTAAACAAATACCAGTTCCAGTAGATGTTGCTTGATGTACTTTTAATCTTTTGGATGGCGAACCTTCTGCTGCTTCACAACTAACAACAATATCGAAAAAGTTTGCTTCCAATGCAAACGATCCGCCAAATCCAGTTGATGCTCCCAAGTCATAATATTCTGGGCAGTCCATAGATGCTTGTGGATTGGTAAATGTATCATCACGCAAGATGCTTCTTGCTAATCCAACTTGCCAAGTTTGTCCTCCATAACCAGTTAAACCACCAGTTCTCATACCAGAAACATCCCATTCACATTTACCGTTTAAATGAGATAGGGGAAAATTACATTTGCTCATAACACATCCTTCTCTACTATCAACATCTTTCCCAGCAATTCTACTAATAATAGGTCCAGCAGCATCTGTGGTTACTTCAACACCTTCATTGCCAACTTCTGCTGTATGGCATATTTCCCATTGAGCAACTGCATTAAGATTAGCAGTTGTTGCTAGATTAGTTCCAGCATCTGCTTTATAATCAGTTGAAACCTTAAATCCAAGAAAAGCATTCGTGCTTCCATCTCTTACTACTGCACATTTAATTTCACCATAAATATCTGGATGTGGCATACCAACATTCATGGATGATGCAATAATTGATGAAAAATCTTCTGTGGTTACTGATTGCTGTTTCGCACCAGCATCTAGAATTGGATTACATTGAATTTCACGATAAGGTCCAGCATCTGATTTAGTTTGTGTAGTATTAAGATCTTTACCAAAATATTCGTACCATAAACTACTTTGGTTTAAAGTAATTGTAGATGATTTGTTTATTTTTACAGATTGAACTGCAACCTCACTATCTGGTTCAATCTTCATGGTTTGTTTTAAAGCATTGTGGAAATTATATGCTGCTTCATAATTACTATCCCTATCATAACTAATATCTTCGCGAATATTGGAACAAACTACTAATGACATTTTTTATAATTATTACAAATAAAAAAAAATATCTTATATAATTATAAAAATTATGGGTGGAAAAACATTACAACAAGCACATTTGGAAGAAATACCAGATGAGGTGAGATTACAATTCAAGGTAAATGTAGATGGTGACAAAGATGCGAAATATTCACAATCGCAAATATTCGAAATGAAAAAAGCAACTGTACAATCTGTAAAGAGGATGAGCAAAGCAGATCTAAAAAAAAGGAATGACAAAATCATTGCTAATGGGAAAGTCCGATCATCAGCACTGAATAAGAAAAATCTTGAAAGTGGAAAGTATAAGAAAAGTTATTAATACGCATTTGGCGTAATTATATATATATATTTATGCCAATCGCGTATTCTCATTAAAGTAGCAATTTGGCAGATGATTTAAATTGTTTCATCCAATCAATATACATTTTATCTACATTCTGTTGCTTCTGCACAGATGTCAATGGTTTCTTAAATGCCTTCATTGTTGGTGTGTATTTTTCAGTTGGTTCTAGGAAATCCTTTACCTTGAATTCATACAAGTAATCATTTACCTTTTTCCTACATTGTAGAAGTTCAAGTGTGGTTTTTATCTTTTCCTTATCATATTGGTATTTTATGTGATGCTTCTTGTTTTTGGTTGTTTTCACACTAGAAACACCACCACCACAAATATGATTTATCATTTTAGCATAGAAACATAAGCAAGTATGTTGATCAGTTAAATCATCAAATTCCTTACTTCTGTTTCTGAATACCGTATTATATTCTTTGGCAAATATTTCTAGTTGTTTTTTGTCTAGTGGTTTAATGATTGTTTCATCAATAAATCCATCTTCATCAAGTGGTGTATTTGTGAAATTATCACATAGTCCAATAAGGGTTTTGTACTTTCTACATAGTAACACTTGTGCTTTTACGGATGTTGATTTATTAGCATTGAAATCATCAAGTTTCATGATTTCTTCCATTACATCACCAGTTGTATGGAAGAACATTGCACAAGCACCCAAATGGGCATCCATTGCTTTTGGATTATAAAATAGAGGTCCAAAATCACCAATTTTACTGAATGGAATTTTAAAGATTTCATTTGTTTTCACAAGGTTTTCTGTAATTCCACACTCTTGTGCCATTTTGGCATCACGCTCATCGTATGTTTCTGTTGTATGGTTTTTCAGATCCTTGATGGTGTATTGTAAATCTTCATATCTACTTTCAGCATCTTCATTAAATGGTAATGCTAATTGAAGTTCCAAATCTGCTATATCATTTTCAAGTTCCTCAACCCATTCATCGCTAATATGTTTTTCTGTCCAAGCATCTGTGTATCTTTTGGAACATTCTTCCATGTATGATTGTTTTTCTTCTGTCAATTCTATCAGTTCTTTCGCAATATTACCATCATCTGTTTTCTCAAACTTCCTATCTGTGATGAAACCCCTTGACCGAATGATATTGATGAAATGTGCAAATTTATTTGTATCATAACAATCATAATTGTAAAGGAAACCAGCAAGTAGATTTACATATTCCTCTGCTGCATCATCATCTAGGATCTTGAATGCCTTACATCCATATTTATCTCTGCCAGTAATATCCATGATACATTCATCAATGTTGTGATATTTATATGATTTATTCTTTTTGGCATCATCACAGAAATGGTAGAATAATTCAGTGATGTTTCTGTTCCTACAAATCTGTTGTACCATTGCTGCTGGTGTGATTGTATGACATTTATAGTAACAGAATACTGGGCGTTCCATAACACTATCCAGTCCATATACAATTTTTGGTGAAAATATCACCTTATCGTGAGCATCTAAATCTATATCTTCTTGTCCATTTTCAGATGTGTAACATTTAATAGTATCATCATTAAGTTTGGCAATAATCTCAACCATTGTTTTACTATCTGCACAACACATCCATTTGGGTGTATTCCTCATCTTACCAATTAATGTTTTCATATCATTATCATTTTTATCATTGTTAAATTTATATAATTCAGTTGCTTTAATGTTGTTATTGTGTTTGTATTCATTATTGATATATTTATAGTCAATACCCCAGTTCTTCAATAACAATAAACTATTATCACTAATGTCAGCATCAGAGCATACAATTTTATGACATTGTAGTAAGATTTTTCTGAATAATTTATAGATGCCAATTCTCTTATTCATCATATTTCCACAAGTAATGAAATATTCTACTAATGAATTGAATTCATCAAGATATATTGTGTATCCATGAAAATCTTGGAAATCAACCAATTTCATTAAACTATCAATGGTAATTACAATATTGTCACCTTCATTTTCACTCCATTGTGAAAACTCACCGTAATAATCAGCAACTTGCTGATTATGTTGATCCATTTTCTCTTGGATATTTTCCCAGTAATCAATATCCATACCAGATGATTGGAATACTTTGTTTTGTTCCTTACCTAATGAAATCCTAGAAACAATACTAATAACTTTGCATTTCTTATTGTTAATGTACTTTTTCATAGCAGTTGTTTTTCCAGTTCCAGTATCAGACCGTACCACTAAACATCTAGTATCTTGGATGAATTCATCAACAAAATCAATCTGCACATCATCACGAATACCTAATTTATTTCTATTAATATTGATTGTTGCTTTTTCCATATGGCATTCAGTTGGTTTATATTTAGTATAAGATAGAACTGCGGATGAACCCCTAGCAGTTGATACTTTTGCTAGATGTTCTACACAAAACAGTTGATTGTGTTGTGTAATATCATCATATGTCTGATTATTTTTATCATAATCATAATTGTCACCACCTCTTTTTTTACTATATTCGTCCCATAAATCAACTTTACCTAATGTTTTCATAGCAGTTGTAAAGATTAACCAATCTGAATAATTGTTGAAATAATTGTCTGGGATCTTCTTACAGAATATATCCTCAATTTCTGCATCAGATAAATCATATAGATAAACACCTAAATCGATGTCATCTTGTTCTTTTTCCTCAACTTCCAATGTAATCGGATTGGTTACTTTAATAACTGGATTTCTTTTTTCTTTGGTTTTCTTTTTTGTTCCTTTGTAAAGATTATCCATTAACCATTTTTTCAGATTATCTGGAATAACCTTAATGGTTGTATCATTCTGAACTGTATAAACCTTTTCTTTACCAGAACTGGTTGTGAAATGTGTTCCAGCAGATACTACATATCCACCATCATTCCTAATATCTACACTGGTTTCTGCATTGGTTGTTTGTTTAATTTCTGGATCATACTTGAAATATAGATGATGACCACCAGAACCAGTTGATACTGTATAAGTATTGAATACATTGTAATCTGTGCCAAATGTTTCATTGAATTGATTAATAGTACCTTCATCACCATCCTTATAAAAATCTAAATCAACTACTACAATATCATTAATTTTTCCACATGGAACACCACAATTAATCTTCTGTAATACTTTATTGTGGCGATTTAACCATTGATCAATATAAGGGAAATAATCAACCTTTTTCTTAAAGATTGATCCCTCTGCAACTTTGTTAAAATCCCATTTACATTCATTATCATTATCATCAACCCAAATGGATTTGCTCCATTCATAGTGTGGTAATTTGCTAAAATGTTCTGGTTTCATATCTTTGGCATACATAGGTGCTTTTGTTCGCAACCTAAATGTCTTTAATTTATGTTCTATCCCCATATTATATTCATTGATATTTAATTCTTCCGATTTAATTGATTTCATATTCTCCGCCATTGTTTTCTATTATATATATATATAATAAATATCTTTAAATAGGGAAACGCACAAAATCGGATTAATCAATATTCATCTAGAAATATTTGGATTATGGAGAGAATACGGACTTGGCATTTCAAATTATATATATTTATTGCCAAATGGGTATTTGTTTAAAATTACCCCTTTTTTAAATTGCGGATATTAACACTTAAATAATATCTATTATATATATATAAAACAATGGACGAACTTGAAATCAAGCAGATCATTGAAAAATACAAAAAAACGAAACAACAACAATATGACAATTACCATTATAAATATAAACTAGATGAAGATTACATTAAAAGAAATAGAGAAAGGGCAAAAGAACATTATATCTTAAATAGCGATAAAAGAAAGGAGAAATATAAAGAACATCAAGAATATGCAAAAGCAAGAAGTTCATATAATTACTATAACAGAATTGGTAAAATGGATAAATTTAAGGAAAAATACCCAGATAGATATAAGATAATAAAAGATAGGTCTATGGTGCTGGGACAACCTCTGGTATAATTTCCTCTTCGTGTGCTTCTGGTTCGGCATCTGGTTCGGCATCTGGTGGTGGTGGTTCTCTTGTACAATCAAATATGTAACATTGATCGGATAATCCAATACGGCATCTGCACAAACATCTAGATTGCCATACAACTAATAATAAAGCAGAAATTGCCCCAAGTCCTAATACAAATGCTTGGGCAAAATCACTTATTGTAAAATCTTCCATGTTAGTCATTTATTATTATGGAAGATAAATTTTAATCATTCATTTTTTTAAGTTTTCTTTTATATAATTTTTATGTTTATTAGTAATATAAAATGACAAGTTATTGGCGAAGTGGTGATAAGATCAATCTTGACCAAACCGAAGTAGAAATTTCTGCGGAAAATGGATTATCCTTTCAAGAAAATCAAACGATTGGTATTTATATTCCTCCTAATGTACGGTTCTTTTCTGGAAAAGAAAGTAGATTATCTTTCGATGTTGAACTATCTGGTGATACAAGCAATGGTTTTGGTGCTACTGCACTTATGCTTGATGGTGGCATCGGAGGTCAAAATTTATTTTCTAAATGTCGCATATACGCTGGGAATAGGTCGCAAATAATTGAGGAAACGGATGAATATGATACTCTGGTTTCAGTTAAGTATTCATATGAAAGTAATGATAGTTTAAGATCCAAAAGGGCATTAACCGAAGGTGCTTCTACATGGACACCAGAATGTCGTTCAACTACTGGACAAATTAAATCTAATCAATCTGATGTAATGACAAATCCGTATTTTCAACAGCGTTTCCATAATCAGAATAAGGAGAATGGACTTGGTGCTGGTGATAGTGCAGCATTTTCTACCAGAGTTCAGAAAGCACACATTGAGATGCCCTTACATATGGGATGTTTTGCAAATAATAGTAAGGCATTTCCAGCAATTTTAACTGATGGATTGTATGTGGAACTAACTTGTAATAAGGCAGCAAAAGTGGTACGAACACTTGACACAACTAATATTTCTAGAAGTGCTTTCAATGTTCCTCGCGTCACTGGTGTTGGTCTTAAATCTGCTGCCACTGGTGGTGTTGGAACTGATTGGGCAGCAGCGGACGCAGCAAAATCTGATGAACTATTCCTTGATAAAGCAACTAATATGGCAATTGATGCACAGCATTGTCCATTCCAAGTTGGAGAAATTTTGGGCATACGCCAGATTATAAATACTGCTGGTGCTACATTTGGTGATGTAAGGGATATTGAAACGGATGATGTTATGATAGTTAAGAACATTACAACTAATGCTGGGGGTGATACAATTATTCAACTAGTAACAGAAACAAAACCCAAAGCAGCAGCGGATGATCTTACTTTTACTGCACAAGAATGTTGGGTGTATTCCAAATCACTTGATAGTTTAAATGGTAAAGATAGTGCAACGCCACCAGCATCATCTGGATTTACTTATAGTCCTTCTTACACTATTTCAGATGTCAAGATGATTGTACATAGGGTAGATGTAGGACCAGAATATGAAAGTGGTATGATGGCAAAAATGAAACAAGGTGGTGTTATTGCTTTCGATATTCCAAGTGTAGCGTGTCAGAAAACAAGTGTTCTTAAAAATGACCGCCAAGCAACAATTAATTTAAGTATTGATCACGCCAAAGCAAGATCCATTATATCTGTTCCTACTGATGCCACTATCTATACTCCACAAGCATCTATTAATTCACAAGGAACATACAGATATTTTGCGGATAGTGTTACTGGATGGAGTAGTGATGCCACTGGGTTACATGGATGTGGCAACAACTTATCATCGTACAATTACCAATTAAATGGGATGTTAGTTCCTAGTAGGGCAGTCAAAACAGAAAAATCTAGTTTCGAAGATGGCGGTGTAGATGGTGAGCATATTTTGGAATTAGAGAAAAGTTTATTGGGCGGAGGAATTGTTCCTCTATCTTTCAAGGATTACAGAAAGAACTTCTGCATTGGACGAGTTCTTGCTATGGATGCTAATACTGTTTATGATGGGCGTGGTGTAGATACTCGCCTTCTACTACGATATGATAAACAACAAGCAGATGTCCAAACGCTTTGGAAGCACTACTGCTTTCACATTAAAACGCTTCAAATCAGAGGTGATGGATTAACGGTTGAAAATTAAGAAATACTTGAATGGCAGAAAAATATATATATTGAAATGCCAAACGCGTATTCAATCAAAAGTAACCAAAAACTTCCCCTTCTTATATATTAATTTTGTGGGATATTTCTTTTTGTATTCCGCCCTTCTATTAAGTTCTGCTTGGGTTTGTTTGGATATATATGGATCTATCTTGTATATTTTACAAGGATGATTATTCAATCCTTTACATGCTCTACGAACAGATGGAATATCACCATATGGTTCTATTTCTTTTGCGATCTTATATATTTCATCAGTAGATGTAAATGTAGATTGTTCAAGAATGTAATTGTTATTTATATATTGTTGTAATGCTTTGCATAATAATATCACATGGTTCTTTTCTTTTATAGATAGTAATTTCTTTGGGTTACATTTACCCAAGTAATCTTTTAATTCTATTATATTATAAAACATATAATATGTTAGTTCTGGTTCAATCTCTTCTAGTTCATCTAGTTTCATATTTAGTATTTTAAGCAACTCTTTCTTTTTGTACTGTTTCGGATCATTGATACAAATTTTAAATGTTTCAATGATATTAACTAAATCTTTTTTGGAGTGTGATTTATGGATAAACATTTTAAATTATATTAGTTACATATATTTTATTTCTATAATATATACAAAGGATGCTTACACTCGCTGAACTGAAAAGGTTGATTAAAAAGTATGATGATCTAATGGGTATTGTTGTTAAGGGAAAGAAACTTCCAGAACTAATGAAAGAAGTTGAAAGTGCTGGTTACACAATAGACCATGATAAGAAGATGTTAGTAAGGAAGGGTTCAAAGAATGATAAGAAGAAGCGACCAAAGAAAGTTAGTATGCCAGAAGTTGAAAAGAAAAAACCAGTTGATAAATCAGATGCGTTGAATAAAAAGAAAGAGATGGTTATTAAGTTATTTCTTAAACATCCAGAGATGCACAAAGAGATTATGAAAGATGAGAGGATAAAGAAACAAGGTTATTGATTTGGTTTATAGTAATCGAACTCCTTAATTGTTTTTAATAGGGATTGGTTTGCGTGATCTTTCTTGTTTAGTTTTTTATTTAACCACATGTAATACTGCATATGGTTTATTAGTTCTGTGTATCTCATTTTGTATTTTGGTTCTAACATATTGTATTTGTATTTAATTAATATAATATTATTTATTTCATCTGGAAGATTTAATTGTTTCAGTAGCAGTACCTTCTCCATATTACTATGATGTATATATTATATATATCAATATTATGTTCTTTATATATCATTAATCTTAAATAATGACTATATATATGCTTAAATGTGCCATAAATCCTATATTATGCCTTAAATATACCTATTTAAAGAATAAAATTATAATTTTATTTCTCTTTAAGTGCTAAAAAGGGTATAATAGTGGATTAATACACATATAATGGCATTATTTAATGATATAATAAGTAAAATAGTGGATTAATTGATATTATGGTTCTTTTTCAACATCTTGAAGTTCGTAAAATCCATTGCCACAAGGATTAACTTGGAATTGTTCTTCAACTAGATCACTGACACTACATTCGCTTTCATCTTCTGATGATGTTACATAAATATATTCTTCTTCGTCTGATGATGTGCGTTCTAGTGCTTCGATACTATGCTGGAACAAATCTGGTCTGCCAATCTTATTGCATAATTGTTTTACCTCTTCCCTATTATTCACAATGTTCATTAATTCATTCACCCCTAATTGTTCTAAAACAAAATTGAGTTCTGCTAATTTATCCATTATATAACTTAACCAATATTTTATTTTCAGAGAAATAACTTAAATTTACTGGACAACTTGAACACCATTGGGATTATATACAAGGGTTTGTTCTGAATTGACAAAGATGAAAGCAGATACAACTGAACCATCATTATCAGATAGAACCATGTTAAGTCCCCAGTTCTGACTACGAAAATCACTTCCGCTTCCTCCAAGAGCATCGTATCTTACACCTAATCCCCAGCATATTCCAGTGTCAGCAATAATAGCATATGATGGATTGCCAGTAGTTGTATGTGCTAGAATATAATTGCGATTGGCATTTGCAATTGTCATACATAATGCTCGGTTGGAAGAATAAGGTACAACAGCATCAATATATTCACGGAGTAATCCAGCATCACATACAGATGTTTTTACAGCATCGCGGATTACATTATTCTGTGGAAACAATGCTGGGTATTGAGTTCCCCCTTTTAAAAATTGGACTTGCTGAACCGCATTTAATTTTCCATCTGGTTGAGATAATGTTGGCATAAGTGTTGCCAAACCATTTTCTTTATAATTGTTTAATGCAGAACTATCAATGAAATTTACGAATGCGGATCGCACCTTTCCTAATCCTAGATTAAAATTAATCTGGGCATTGGTAGAACTAATCGTATCATAATAGGATGATATGGACTGGTAGGTGAGTTGCCCAGATCCTTGTTTCTGTAACTGGGCAAGTGTGTCAGCAGATGGCATCATTACTTCACAAACAATGTGGGGGTTCTCAATTTCATAATAAGGTGAGAATGCTGCATTAACTAAACCAGTTTCCGAATGGAATACTTGTGTATCATTTTCAAGTTGAATAGAAATCTGTAATCCAGATAAACCCCACTGGGATGAAAGTGGTATTTGTCCAGTACCAGAAAGCAACCCAGTTGGTAGTGGAAGAGAGAATGCCGTGCCACTTGATTTACTCATATTTACTAAACCATTCTTCATTTGTTTAGCATTCGTTGCCGTATTTGCTGCGGTATTTAGGTGAGATTGAACATCGTTTAAACTTGAACTTAATGGAAGGAAACTTGCCATAAATCTGTTGAAATGTCTTGACTGCTCTATCGTAGTTTGGTGTTTTAAACTGCGTGTAGTAACTGTATTAAAACAAGAATACACACCAGTTCTAGCATCCATATTAACCGCCGTTGTAGTAATATCATCTTTACTATCATTTGCGTAACATCTAATATTTCCACAAACACGGATAGATGAAGGGATTACAAAACCATCCATTTCTGGAATGTCAAAAATCATTTCCGTTATGCCTCGTCGGAATGACATTAAATTGTTGCTCGGTTTGTTGGAACACGCTATTTCCATGTATCTCATATTGCCACTCATATTTATAATAATAATCAATATAATAAATATCAATAAAAATAAATTACAAAAGTTGATGAATACGCGTTTGGCATTTCAATATATATATATTTATGCCAAATGGGTATTTTACTTTTTTTGTTGATTTTGGACTTGTGCTTCTAATATTTGTTTTACAATATCAAATTTGCTAGTATTTTGGTTTTTAGCAACTTTATATATCACTGCACTATTCTCATCAACATTTGCTAATTTTCCAGATGGATCACATATTGCTGTTGTTATATCTGTTAATGTAATTGGATGTGTTATTGTTAAAGCAATGCCACCACCATCTGTGAAATAGTAGTCGGAAACACCATTAATCTTATTGACTATTCCCATAATATTCATTCGTATTCCACCACTATCTCCTCCAACAAATTTCTCTGTATCTAATATATCTGACCTTATTGTGTAATATGGTCTTGTCATTAACTTGGGAATATTCTGTGATCTAGTTGTAATTGATTGTGTATTCTGAACAATGTACGGTGTATATTTTAATCCATATGCTTCTGCTACTGAAACTTCACCAGCAGAAGCATCACCAGAAGCAACTACTGTATAATCATTATATTGTGCAACTTGTGGTCTAGCAACTTGTGTTGAATAATTAATCCCACCATATAATGTTATAGGATAATCTTTAAGATCAGTGGTTACTACTTGACAATTCGTTGTAGCATATTTCATACTAAACATGGTTTCTTCGCCAACCCTTATCTGTTCATTATTATTTCTATTCAATGTCTTTGGATTAAATTGTTCATATGAAAATCCTAATAATCCCCAGAATGATTGTGACCAATATTTCTCTGGGCAAGTATTACCTATATCTAGGAATATTCCACAATGGGCATCGAACACAACTCCTTCTTCAATATTTGGATTACATATAGAAACATCTGTTGCAGCATCACTTTGTTTTAATTGTACTTTACCAGTAGTATCTGCTTCAATATCTGTCATAGTTGCTGGTAGGAATTCCTTTGGACCGTTACTTACAAAACATAAATGTTGTGGGAACTTTACAAAATATGGTTTCATATCTGGTGTATAATCAGAATACCTTAATCTTTTATTTATTTTATAACATTCAGTCGCTGCTTCTGCTGATATTTGGACACCAGTTGGAATAGTAGTTGCTGGTTCTGGGGATGCTGCTGGGGTGAATACCGTTGTAACTCGTCCAGCATCTGCTGGTTGATTTACATTTTCTGATGTATGTAGATTTTGGAAACCAAATGTATTTGTAAGTTCATTATATATTAATGCTGGATTATTTGCTCCAATATATCTATAATTTAGTAAATCTGTTATTCTTTGTGATGATACATTATATCTAGAATGTGTTTCTTGATTACCAATGGGATTTCTTTGTTGAACTGCATAATCATCAACTGAATTAACATAGGTTGAATAATCATCCGCTAGAACTGCTGGTGTGCTTCCAACTGGTGCTGTTTTAATTTGCCTATTGATTAAACTTTCTGGTGGTCCATATGCCATTCCATTTCTACTAGTTGATATAATTGTGGAAAATGCTGTTGCATGGTGATCATATCCCACAAATGTTGAATTTCCAGAAATCTTACGCTTTCCAGCATTATCTGGATCTATTGGTTGTCCAGAAAAAATGTTATTGGAAGATCCAGTTGGTCTTAACCAACCATTTGGTTTAATGGTTTGTGTTGCTTCTGGATGTAACACAATCACATCTTTTATTGTACCATCTTCCAATGTCTGATTATTTAATCTTGAAGCAAACCCATAACATAGATTATCAATTCCACCAAATCCATCATTTAATATATCTTGTTTGGATTTATCAAACTTGATAAATACTGGACAACTAGTATTCGTAATATTATTACTAGATAAAAATGTTTCTTCTAATCCATCTGAACCAAAATAAGAAGATACTAATGAAGCACCAATAGAACCTACATGAATAAATCTATCCAATCCTAATTCTAGTTCTTCTGCATATTGTTCTTGTGCTTTAAAGAAATTATTAAGATTGGTTAAGTTGTCTGGTGTCCATTCATATGATGTAACTAAATGGGGAACAGATATTCCGCCAACTTCTGCGTCTGCTTCTTTAATATCATTCACAATAAAATTTTTACAACTTGCTTCTGTAACTCTACCCCACGCATCATTACATTTCCTACCAGTTGTGAAGAGTTGGGGGCGTTTTACAAATATGTACTGTAATGTTGTTAGGTAGGATGTTATTGCCAGTTGCTCTACAACAGATGGGGCATATGTTGCTGGATTTGCTAATGCTTGTGCTTTTGTTATTACATCCATAATAATATCATATGTTTCTTGATCATCTCTACCCATTGACCCACTTTCAATTGGTTTATATGAATTAGTAGTTGTAGCACTAAATATCTCGTGGTCTTCTGTTGCTCCATCACTAAATGTTATGGGTGCTATTAATGTTTCTGGTTGATCTACCGATAATCCATTACTATCTACATAATTTACATTCTGTTGCATTTGTTCAGTAATTTGTGCCGCAACATTTTCTGGATTGTAAAATCCTTCTTCAACACTATATGTTTTTAATTCAATATATTCTACATAATTATTTTGGGCAATCCAATCCTTCGATAATATCCTATCTAATAAATAATTCACATCAGTTGTGCCATCTGAATAATACTTTACATTTGGTGCTTCACTATACTTATTATAATTCTCTACACGGATAAACATTGTAAATCTACTATTATCTGTTTTTGGTCTATAAAATTGTACGAGTGGTTGTGCTGTCGCTGCTGTGTGTTCCCCAGTAGTAACACCAGCAGTCCAATAATTCATAACACCTCCTTGTGTTGATAAGAAATAATCACATAATGGAATTTTATATGAATTATTAATATCATATGCCACCGATGAAACACCAGTAGAAACACCATCTGCCACTTCAAAAAAGAATGACATTGGATATAATGCTTGTGGATCATTCAATGCAAAGTCCCATGATCCAGTTGGGACTTTTCGTGCTCGTTCTTTGTATTGAGCAAATACATTTGGATTTTTCAATGTCATACTAAATCTTCTAGGTTGAAACATACATCCTTCTCCATTACTTGTTTTATAATATCTTTGTTGGAATGTTGTTTCATTATCTTTTAATTCAACTTTTTGCGTACTATTTGTCTTCAAATTTTTGCCATCTTTATCTAGATTTGTAACAACAGCACTTGCTTTATGTTGAAATTCAACAATGGATGGATCGTGCTTCAATACTAAATTGGTGTATTCAAGTTCTTGTGTTACTATATCAATTGCAGTTCCATCATCACTAAATCCATTATCTGTATAAATATTCTTTCCAATGAATTCCATATTTCCACCACCACATCCATCTTCTGAAATAAAAGCACTTTGGATTTCTACTGTATCACCAGCATCTAGTTTTAACCCTCTACCTAATTTACATGTAAATACTGCTGGTTGTGTATCATTCCTACTTTTACCTTGTATGGATTGCTCCCTATTACATTCAAGTAAAGTAATATCTTGGTATTCCATTCTATTTAATATATTATAACATATTAAATATTTTCCAAAAAAACATATTAAAAAATGAGAAATACGCGTTTGGCATTTCAATATATATATATTTATGCCAAATGGGTATTCTTTAATTTTAGGCATAAAATGTTGCCATCTGTCCATTCTGTAATCTAGCAAACCGTAGGATTTCAACCCATACACGCTGGACACTATCAATATCACTATCTAGTGTAGTATGTACTGTCATACCTTTACTATCTACTTTGGAAGGATTAATAATCTTCCAACCTTGCCAGAAATTCTTACACTGCATATTACTTCTCTGCTGTTGTCCCATAAAGTTGTGAGTAGCAAGAGCAACAAGTGTATTACCTTCGCCACTATAATGTTCCCTAGAAACATATGCTGGTCCTCCTTCTGCTGAAATCAGATGATGGAAATGAGTTGCTGGATTGGATACATCTTGGGGGAATATAAATTCATTATTGTAGAATAGATTGGATTTTAAATCAACTCTGCCACCATCCGCACCATCTGCCTTACCACCCACAGCACAAAACCTACCTTGTAATTTACCAATCTCCGCACCTACTGTTGCTTCTGCTGGATTAAATCCACCAAATACTTTCATGACTTGCATACCATTTCCGCCAATGTTCCTAATAAGTCCAGCAGCACTAGTTGCTTTGGCAACACTATTTTTAGCAAGGCGATAATCAATGTAACTAAATTGTAAATCGTTGTTCTTCTGCTGATATTCCGCCATAAATTCTCCGTTATAAAATAAATAATCTGCAAATACACTGGTGGATTTAATCTTAAAAGTAGTGTCACTATCCGTAGCATCATATGGTGTTGCAGAACAAAGGCGAGAACCACCTTCAAGATTTTCCCAATACAGTTCAAGTTGAACACGAGGCATCATAAATAAAGGCAACTGATTGCCAGATTTAAGATATGGGAATAAATCGTGCAGAGATAAAGCAAATGTACTTTCAAATGTATTAATTAAATGATTTTCAACAGATAATCCTTCACGCTTGAAACCACTGGGTTTCGCACCAGCAGCACCAGAAGTAGCAGAACGAATATCATAATCTAGGTGATTATCTAATCCATATCCACCAGCAACTTGCCCTAATCCATCACTAAATACTTGACCATAGCATACTTGGCGACCAGTTTTATATTGCTCTCTTTCTTTATTAGCAGCATTCGAAACAAACTGGGACTTACACGCCATCAGATCATTCAGATCGTCCGTTTCACAAATGGTTGTGCCGTCCGCCGTTTTAAGAACTGCACGACGGATCAGAGAATATAGACCCACATTTGTAAATGGGAATGCTTCATCGGCAACACCAGCACTGCCAGATTTCTGAACTTGAACAACTAACTGTGTATTTGGATGAAGAAACCCTTTGGGTTGTAATTCAAATCTAGTAAAGGTTTCATTATTGACCACTGGATCTAGTACATCAGTGGTGAATTGAAGTGCCGTAGATACTGGCATAGAACGAATATTAAGTAACGCTGGGCGATTATCGGAACTCATCTTTTATAATACTACTAATTATATTTAATTTCCATAAAAAAATTCCAAAAATGCGTAATTTTGTAGAAAATAAAATATATGTATATATATAATGAATATTGTTAAACAAAATGATTTGGCATTTGGATTAACAATGGAACAAAAAGCACAACCTTCTTTGGAAACAATCTTTGGTAAATTAATCAATAACAATGATAAAAATAAATATCATCCTATTGATTTCAAGAATGAATTATATGCTGTTGAATACAAACGGCGAAGAATTACATTTGGCAAACATCCAACAGCAATGTTGAATATCAGCAAAATAGATAAAGGTATTAAGTATAAGGAACATGGAAGAAGGGTATTTTATATTTGGGAATATCAAGACGATTGGTATTACTGGGAATTATCAGATGATTATATTAAAGGAACTGGTGGCACTAATCGTAGAGGTAGAGATGAATTTGTTGATGTTGCACATATTGAAAATCAATACATAAATAAATTATCTACATTAGTATTATAAATGCCGTTGGATAAAGATGGAAAACCTATCTTATATAAAGTTTGGAAGAATAAGGGTAAAGGTTTCAAGAAGTTCTTTGTATATGTAAAAGCAGATACAAAAAAAGGTTACAAAAAAATAGGGTTTGGTGATAAAAGATATGAAGATTTTACCCAACATAAAGATGAGAAAAGGAGAACTGCATATCTTAAAAGAGCAAAAGGAATAAAAAATAAAGAAGGGAAATTAACATGGAAGGATAAAAATACTGCTAATTACTGGGCGGTTCATCATCTTTGGAAGGGGTAGATTTATCTTGTTTCTGTTTTACATAAACTTTATTCATTGTTGCTACTGAATGTCCAGTAACTTCTGCCATCTCTTCTTGTTCTTTTTTAACATCAGCAAATTTATCTGATAATACGATCTTGCGTAACATTGTTGTACTGATTGATTTACCATCCATATATTTCTTCGATGTCTTAATAAACAATTGACTTAATGCATTGCGAGATAATGGTTTTCCAGTAGTTGATGTAAATAATACATCACCATTGGATAGTTTATTTACTTTAATATAGAACCTTAATAGTTTCTCCAAATCTTTGGGAATATTTATATCAAGTTCCTTATACTTGGCACTTGTTTTAAATGCGTTGATTACGAACATCATTTTGTTTTTTTCAACAACTAGATAATTATTTTCTTTCTTATCATCTTCTTTTAGTTTATTATATAATCGTTTGGTTGTAATCGTCATACCACTTACATCATTTCTCATGGGCAATCTAGTATAAATACTAAACAATATGAATACTTGAATTAATGTTTTTTCTTTTGGTGATAAACTATCTTTCTTTTTCAATCCTTTACTTTTTATTTCACTATCCATTTCATCTATCATCTTTTGTACAGCAGATAATTCTACAAAGTTTGCTTTCTGTTTATCAGATATTACACCAGTTGCATTATCGTCTTGATATTTCTTATTTCCTTCATCACGGATTTCATTATATTTTTCAAGTAACTTATCATATTTACCATCTGAATTTAATGCCATCAAAAGAATGATAATACTATTGAAATAATTTCTCTGACTAGTGTAATGTAAATGTGATAATTCCTTTTTTACTTTATCAATATCGTCAAGAAACTTCCATGTATCTGTATCAAACATTTTCTGTAACTTCTTCAAGTTAGATACATACATCTTAATTGTGCTGTCTTTTATATTGGGTCTTGCTTCTTTAATTTTGTCACTTAAATCTGGCATCTTTATATATAATATAAGATTTTATTTTAAATGATAAAACTTACAAAAAATTGTATAATACGCGATTGGCAATTATATATATATATATTTATGCCAAATCCGTACTTTCTTAAAATGCTCGGATTGCTGATCTGGATGCTTGGGCGATTGTTCCTTGTCCAGCATAATTGGCAGCAGTGGCAGCAGTTTCTGATTGAACCGCTGCACTACTAGTTATATCTGCTTTTTGTGTGGCAACTTTATCTGCTGCTACTTTTTTAGCAGCATCTGCTTTTTCTTTTATTTCTTTTTCATGTGATCCATAATCACTAAATAGATCACCAACCAATGCCAATGCTCCTCCACCTAATTCAATACCCAAAGCAGCAGCATCACCAATGGGATTTGCAGTCATTGCTAAATATGAACCATATAATGCTGCTGTATCTCCAACTTCTGCCAGAACCCCACCAACTTTACCAGCAGTTCCATCACCAGATAATTGATGTTTTTTACCAAATACACTTGCTAATTCAGTTCCAGATTGGTCAAGGAAAAAAGCAGCATTCCCTATTGGTCCAGCAATTTTCATTCCTTGTCCAATAAATCCAACTCCTTTCAATGCAGTTCTACCAACAGCAGCAGCAACCCCAGTTGAACCTTTTAATGCTTCTGCTCCCACCTCTAATGCCTTTGTATCAAGTCCTCCTCCAAGTTTTATTGCTGCTTTACTTGCTGCTTCACCAGCAACAATTGCTCCTTTGGATGCTTCCCCAGTTTCAGTAACTCTACCAGCAACACCAATTTCTCCTTCTTCTCCTTCTTCGCCTCCTTCTCTTACAGTACTTTCAGATGTTTGTTCTTCTCCACCAGTTGATGATTGTTCTTGTGTTTGTTCAGATGTTTGTTCTTCTCCACCAGTTGATGATTGTTCTTGTGCTTGTTCAGATGCTTCTTCTGATGTTGGGTTGGTTGCTTCATTTGCTTGTCCAGTATCGGAATTGGTTAAACTTTCTGGTGATGTTGCCTCACTCAATGTAGATGATACTGCGGATGTTTCTTCTGTT
>Ga0209337_1000864_pt1 | contig 23978 bp, 24 predicted proteins | sample LinPmetageLP53_FD_184044 | JGI IMG/M metagenome (GOLD analysis project Ga0209337, IMG submission 184044) | Marine viral communities from the Pacific Ocean - LP-53 (SPAdes) (version 2) | ecosystem: Environmental > Aquatic > Marine > Oceanic | place: Pacific Ocean | collected 2010-02-08 | reverse complement strand
GATGCAATCAGTTTGCCTACTACGTCGAGTCTGGCGCAGTGACCTTGAATAAGCGAAGGCGTAATCAGAACAATATTAGTGCGTACTGTATCCCGAAAAAGATACGATCTAACAGGAAAACTTGGGATTAACATGAACGCAAAAAAATTATCGCCAGATAGTGAATATGCTCAATACGATACAGACGGCGATGGGATTGTTACCGATAAAGAGCTTGAAACTAGCAGAGAGTTACAGGAGCTTCACATTAGCCATGAACGGGCTGATGCTCAAAAAAATATGAGTTGGTTTGCATTATGGGGTATGTTGCTTTATCCAAGCCTTGTAGTAATTTCTACATGGATTGGATTAACTCAAGCAGCAACAATACTTGGCGACATGGCTTCAGTTTACTTTGTTTCTGTCGCTGGCATTCTAGCCGCGTTTTTTGGTGCACAGGCATGGTCAAACAAAAAGAATTAATTTAAGAAGCGTTTAAACGGATTAAGATGACACTACAAAGATTTAATTTTCAAGCTGGTATATACAAAGAAGGCACTGCTTACAGCAATGAAGGTAAGTTTTTTGATGCTCAATTTGTAAGATTTCGTTCTGGAAAGCCTGAGAAGATGGGTGGCTGGGTAAAAAAATATACGTCATCTTTTGTTGGAACTTGCAGAAAAATAAAACAATGGGTGTCATTGTCAGGGCTTAGATACATTGGTCTTGGCACAACTAAAAAAACATACATTATTAGTGGAGACTCATTTATAGATGTTACTCCAATAAGATTAACCAGTGGTGCTGGAGATGTAACATTTGCAGCGACAAATGGCTCATCAGTAATCGTTGCTACTGAAAACGGACATAATGCATCTCTTGGTGATTTTGTAACATTTACTGATGCAGCCACATTAGGTGGAGTTATTACTGCGGGGGTGATAAATCAAGAGTATGAAATCACAGCAATATTAACTTCTAATACATTTACGTTTACAGCAAAAGATACATCTGGCAACACTGTGACAGCAAATGGATCTGACACAGGCAGTGGCGGTAGCAGTGCTGTAGCAGCTTATCAAATAAGCATTGGTCTTGATGTTGCTGTTCCGGGTGGTGGTTGGGCTTCTGGCCCTTGGGGTGATGGTACTTGGGGTGAGTCTGCCGGAGATACTGTTGCAAATACCTTACGGCTTTGGACGCTTGATAACTTTGGTGAAGACTTAGTTATGAATCCAAGGCTCGGCTCTATTTATTTTTGGGATGCCACGAGTCCAACAGCAAGAGCAAAAGAACTTTCTGCAATAAGTGGAGCCGCTGACACCCCTACTGAATGCTTGCAGATAGTAGTATCAACGCAAGATCGTCATGTGCTTGCTATTGGCGTAAATCCATTTGGCGAAAGCAATATAGATTTAATGCAAATTCGATGGTGCGCCCAAGAAAATGTTTTAGATTGGAGGCCAAGAACAACAAATACTGCTGGTGATTTAAAGCTTTCAATAGGATCAACAATAGTTGGTGCTTTGCGTGGAAGGCAGGAAGTGGCTGTTTGGACAGACAATGCGCTATATAGCTTACAGTTTGTAGGTGCTCCATTTATATTCAAAGCTAATCTTATTACAGATGGTGTAAGCCTAATCTCTCCTAACGCAGCAGTAGTGGCTAACAATGTAATATTTTTTATGGACAGGCAAAACTTTTACATTTACTCAGGTGCAGCTAAACCCTTGGTTTGTACAGTGAGGGCTTTTGTTTTTGATGATTTAAATCAAACACAATCAGAACAGGTTACTGCTTTTGCAAATACAGCTTACAATGAGGTTGGTTGGTTTTACCCATCAAGCGGATCTACAACAACAGATAAAATGGTTGTTTACAATTATGTAGAGAATGCTTGGTCTATATCTGAATTGCCTAGAGATTCGTGGGATGATGCTGCGGCTGCATCTGACTTGCCAATAGCGGCTCAAACAGTTAATGATGTTGGGTATGTGTATTCTCAAGAAACAGGATTTAACGATGATGGCAGTCCATTAACTGCATACATAGAAACGGCAGATTTTGACATTGGTGATGGCGATCATTTTGCATTTGTTCGCAGACTACTGCCTGATTGCGCATTTGTTGGAAGCTCAACAGATCCTGAGTTAACGTATACAATTAAAACAAGAGACAATGCTGGCGGCACATTAACGTCAGAGTCAGCAACATCAGTCACTACATCTTCAGAGTTTGCCATGTCAAATGTACGAGCTAGGGCTAGGCAAATTAGAGTTAGAGTTGAAAGCACTGATCTAGACAATGGATGGCGTTTAGGTGATGTGCGTTTAGATGTAAGGCCGGATGGTAGAAGATAATGAAAACATCTAGTGGCGCTGAATTTAGATTACCTCTGGAGCTTCCTCCAGCAGAGTACACAGAGGAATATATGCTAAGGCTGATTAATCAACTTAGAATAGTCTTAGAGCTTATTCCGTCAAAGGCTGACGTAGAAGAAGAAGCGTCTTCTCAATCTTGGTTTTTGTCCTAATGCCATCTACTTATAGAAATACAGTAAAGACGCTTACTGCAACTAGCATTACAGATATATATGAATGCCCACAAGGGGCGACAGCTATACTTAAAACAATTAGCGCACTAAATACTAATGCATCTAATGCAGCTACGTTAATCGTCCATGTGTATGACAGCAGTGAAGATGCCTTGTTTGAGTTTGAAACAGGCTCTATTGCAGCAGTAACTCGCAAACCGTACTTAAAAGACGGAGAGGTAATAGTCCTTGAGTCTAAAGATAAACTTAGAATGACGGCAGGAACGGCAAATTACTTTGATATATTTGTATCCTTTCTTGAGATAACATAGCGTTTAAACACGCAGAGGTTTTTATGAACAGCAACTTTAAACAACAAGCGCCACTGGCTAATCAAGCGCAGATGCTTGCAAACAAAGGTCGTTACGGCGACTCAATGCTGGTTCATATGAACCCATTAGAAGTAGACGTTTTAAAGTCTATGACCCCCAACAATCAACTTACTGTTAATCCTGATACCGGACAGCCAGAAGCATTCCTGCCTATTCTTTTAGGTTTAGCTGGCGCTCTTGCTGGAGGCACAGCAGCAACAGGCACTATTCTAGGAACGCTAGGCGCTGTAGGCGCAGGAGCCATTGGCTCTGGCATTGGTACTGCAATTGAAACTGGAAGCTTAGAGGAAGGCTTAAAAGCTGGTTTAATAAGCGGTATAGTAGGTGGCGTTGGAGGGCAACTTTTAGGCAGTTTAGGTGGTGCTTCGGCTGGATCTGCCACAGGAACTGCTGCGGGAACTACTGCGGGAACTGCTGCGGGTACTGGTGTAGGCACTGGTATTACTAATGCGGCAGGACAAACTCTTGCTCAAGCGGTAACGCCTCAATTGCCGGGTACTGTTTTAGCTACTGGAGGATCTGCTGCAAACCAAGCAATAAATCAGAAGCTGACGCAAAAGCTTGCAGAAGAAGCAGCAAAAAATACGGTAGTCGCGGCAACAACAGGAGCAGGTGTAGCGGCAAGTAATCCTTATTTATATGTACCGCCATCAGCACCAGTAACACAAGCAATTACAGCAGCGGAGCAATCTCAGCTAGTAAATGCATTAGCCGACCCAACAGATATAGTAGCCCCAAGCATTACTCAAAGATTAAGTTCTGGATTTACTGACGCACTTGCAAGCCCAGATTTTGCCTCAAGCGCATTAACGGGTGCAACTACAGGACTAACTGGTCAGGGATTAACTGATGACTTTAATCTGAGAAATATGGGTGGCGCACCACTTCAATCAGATGAGGATGCAGAAGACTTCTATGTACCTGTTAGCGCTGATGATCGTGGCGTTCAATTTAACAATATGAATCCCGGTAGTTCTGAGTATGATTATTTTTCAAACCCATTCAGCTTTACTCAAGAGCTTAAAAATGGCGGATTAATAAGGACGTTTCAAGAAGGTGGAGGGTTAGGTCTTGCGTCTAGTTCTGATTTAGATATGTATAACCCTGACTCACCAAACTTTGATTTATCTGCATTCCCACAAACCTACGGGTCACAAAAATTTAACATTCCATCATACATGACAGATCCTTTTGGCACTGGATCATCCAACTTAACGCCAGACGGAAGTTATTACGGATCAGTTACACCCGAATCAATAAGGGCTGGTATTAATGTTAGAGGCCCAGATGGTGTTGCGCGTGGCGGTGGAGGTTTTTCTCAACCATTCCAATATAGACCAGCTTATGCTGCCCCAGAATCTCTTGGTGGAGCGGCAAGTACGCAAGCATCTAATACAGATCAGGTAGGTAATGACCTTGATGACATGATTCAAGATTCATTTACTCGGCAAGTATACGATCCAAGAACATCTGGCCCCTTAGCGGGAATTAGAGGCGCAAGCGATATAGATAACATTGATTACAATCAAAGACTTTTAGGTGATGCAACTAAAGAAATTTCTTTTATGCGACCTATGAATGAAGCTGAATTGACCGCTAGAAATGACGCTCTAGCTGCTGAACAGGCGGCGGCTGACGCAGCAGCTTTAGCAGCGCAGCCACAAACATCTTTAAATGCTCAAGCCATGGATAATACGTTTGGAGATAACTTTGATTATCGTTCATATTTTGGACTTGATATGCCAGCAAATGATTTTAGCGTTCCATTTACCGACTTTGGAGAAAACATTACCTCAAACCCTGCGGGAGCAGAAAACTTTGCCTTTGGTTCTTTAAACAAGCCAGCGCAAGAATATAACCCTCAAGGTTATTTTAACTTTGGAAATATTGGTTTTGGAGGTGGAATGTGATTAAGCCATCTAATGCAATGGATATGCCGTTTGCTGGAGGATTACGCAGGTTTGAAAATGGCGGCAGCTTAACAGTAGATACATCTGTATTTGAAGGCTTAGTACCCGGAATGGGTGGGGGCATGGATGATATTGTTCCTGCGATTATTGACGGCATGGAGCCTGTTTTACTTTCCAGAGATGAGTACGTTATACCTGCGGATGTTGTATCTCATATAGGTGATGGAAGCACTACGAGAGGCGGCGAGTTGCTTGATGATATGATTAATAATATTCGTAGACAAAAAACAGATACAACAGAGCAGCCAGCAGAGTTGGATGAAACCCCAGAAGATATAATGGCTATGCTACGGGTTCCAAGAAAGGTTGTTTAAACATGGCGTTTACTTTTGACTTAATACCGAAAGATGAAATTATTTCTGTATGGCCTGAGATAGCGCACTTTGCAAAAAATTTAGAAAGAAGAAGTCACGGTAGATTTATTGTTGCTGATATTTTTCATCAGATGGCAGAAGACCCTTATTTTGTTTGGATTGTTAGAGATGAAGAAAACGCTGTAGGTTTTTTTATTTGCGGCGTTAACTCTTATCCAAGAAAAACATATTTAGATTTGAATACATTAAGTGGGACGCGACTTAAAGAATGGTCTGATGAAGCATTCCGAGTAGTAGAGGATCTTGCTGTCAAGTTAGGCATGGATGGACTAGAAACATCAACGACTCCAGCTATGGAAAGGCTCTGGAAGGATATTGGATTTACTAAAGAATTTATCGTGATGACTAAACAGGTTGAAAATAAAGAAAATAACTCTGTAGATAAGTCTGATTTATTATCAGTAAATGCAGACGAGTTACTCAAGGAGGTAGCTAATGGGCGGTAGCAGCGGCGGTGGTAGTTCAACTTCAAACGTAAGGCAGTCCGGCACAACAGAAGTTATAAACTCAAATATACCTAAAGAGTTTTATCCTTATCTACAAAAGCAAATGCAAATGGCAGATGCTTTGTTGCAGCAAGACTATGTTCCATATGGCGGTGAGCGTTTAGCTGGATACACTCCAGAACAACAACAAGCTTTTCAAGGCATTAACGCCTTGGGTAATAGAAGCTTGGATGGAGTAAGTGGCGCTCAAACATACTTTCAGAATGTGAATGCAGTAGATCCTGCAACCGGCAAGGTTGTGCCTGATTATCAAACTGTAAGCTCTGGTTATGGCGGAGATCAAACTTTTGCCAGTGGTTATACCGGCAATACAATTTCTGGAACATATAACCCTGCTAGAGCAGATTTTGCTGGCGGTTATGCTCCTACAAGAAGCGATTTTGGTAGCGGTTATCAAGGCCGAGAAATGACTTCTGGGTATAATCCTCAAGACATTAGGGCTGGATTTACAGGAGCGCAAATTACATCTGATTATGACCCGCAACAGTTTTCTGCTGACAGAATAACAGATCGTATTTCTGAGTACCAAAATCCATACACAGAACAGGTTCTTGATAGGGCTAGGGAAAGATCATTAAAGTCTTTTCAAGAACAAGCAGCGGCAAGGAATTTACAGGCGACACAGCAAGGCGGGTCAAGCTCTTTTGGTAGCAGAGGAATCCTTGCAGATGCTCAAGCAGAAGGTGATTTCCTAACAAGGCAGCAAGACCTAGAAGCAGTGCAACTTGAAAAAGCATTTGATAAAGCATCTGGTTTAGCTGGTCAAGATATTGATCGTGATATTCGTTTACAAGGTATGACAGATCAGGCTAGAAGGGCCGCTTCTCAATTTAGAACTGGGGCGCAAGAAGCAACAGCTAGATTCGGTCAGGCTGCTGGCGCTCAAAGCTTGCAAGCGCAAATTGCAACCGATGCGGCTAGACGGGCTAGGGGATCTCAAACCCTGCAACAGCAACAATTATCAGATGCATCTCGTAGAGCCGCTGGATCACAAACATTACAGGCTCAACAACTTAGAGATGCAGCATTTAGGGCTGCTGGATCACAGACGTTACAAGAACAACAAATGGCTGATGCCGCCGCTAGGGCAGCAGGTGCGCAAGGATTGCAAGCTGACATAGCTTCTGACGCTGCCGCAAGAGCGGGTGGTGCGCAAACATTGCAAGCTCAAATAGCTGCTGACGCTGCCGCTAGAGCAGCCGGAACGCAAGGTTTGCAAGCGGATCTTTCTAATCAAAGAGCATATGCAATGGCCTTAGCTCGCGGAGATAAAGCTGCATTATCTGCAATGGAAGCTGATAGACTTGAGCAAAGCATGGATCTACAACGCCTTGGCGCATTGTCATCTATGGGAGCAGACCTAAGAGCGGATCAGCAAAGAATACTTGACACCCAGTATCAAGACTTCTTAGGACAGAGAGACTTCCCTAAAGAACAATTGCAATACTACGCAAACCTTCTAAGAGGATTGCAGCCACAGGCATACGCAGGTCAGACCACGCAAACATCAGCGCCGGGTGCTAATCAAACAGGGCAATTACTTAACTTCTTAGGTGGGGCAGCATCCCTAGGTAGAGCTTAATAGGACGTTTAAACATGGCGATGGAAGATCTGTTACGAATAGCCGAGCGAACTCAGGATTTACCTGACACGGCGTTAGCTCAAATTGCACAATCCGGCTCCGGTATTGAAAGCGTTATTGCTGCAAGCGAAATGAAAGCTCGTAACGATATTCGTCAAGACGCTCAGACAAGCCAGCAAAGCCCGTCACAGCCTGTTGTTAATCAACTGGTAGAGATGGCTATGCGTCAGTCAGCGCCTCAAGGACAACCTATGGGTCAGCCTATGGGTCAACCTATGGGTCAACCTATGGGTCAAGGCATGATGCCTCCTATGCCGCAGCAAGGTGCTGGATTACCTGCTCCGCCACCGGGAATGCAACCGGGCGCTCCTGCTCCAGACATGGCAATGCTTGCTCAACAAATGGGCGTACCCGCTATGCAGTCAGGCGGGTTGATTAGGCGCTTTGCTAATGGCACCACTGGTAGCGGCGGCGGCACTGTTGGCAATGTATATTCTCCTGCTTATTTACAAATGCTACAAGATGAGTTGGGTTATAACCCAATAGACTTATTGACAAGCCAAGACGTATATTTGCCTGATGACTTTGGGTTAAATGAAGATGCTTTAGCGGCTAGTTTTGCTCAGTATCAAGATGCTGGAAACTTAGATCAGTATGCAGATGTGTTTAATCAAGCTGGAAGTGCTTATCAACCCTTTCAGTCAAGTTATGGAGGTGGAGCGCAAGGTTTGCCAGTAAATATTCCAAACCCTGTAAGTAAAATAGATGCACAAAATGCAGCAGTACAAGCTGCATTAACTGCACAAAGGCTAAAGAGTATTGGCAGCTTGCCAAGGGGTAGTGTTGGTAACTTAACACAACTATCAAGCAATGCCGGTGTTCCAGCGTTTATTCCAGCAGGACAAAACATTTCTGCGCTAGGGCAAGGCTATCAAACACAAGCGCAAAGAGCCGCGTCACAAGCACAAGTTAATAATACTGTCCCCGCAGGGCCGGTTGCTGGCTCAATTAATACTAATGCCGGAGGGCCGAGTACCGTCCAAGGACAAGGTCAAGGTCAAGGTAATAATGCTGCCGTGCCAATTGTGGGAACAGACAAAGCGCTATTTTCAAATGACCCAGTAATGTTTAATTCAAACCAAAGCAGCAATGGGTTTGCAACAACATTGTCTAATAGCGGCAACCCTGCAACCAGTGTAACAAATAGACTTACTGCAAACCTAGACAATGAAATGTTTGAAACATTAATTGCAAGAGAGAAAGCTTATAACGACGAAGTAGATAAATCTGTAGGCAAGCTCAAAGATCTAGAGGGTAATTTACCTACAAGAGAAAACATTAAAGATCGCCTTAAAAAGCAAACGTCTTTAGGTATGGCTCAAGCTTTCTTTGAAGCTGCTGGATCTGGAAGCCCTGACTTCTTAACTTCGATTAGTAAAGGATTTGGTGGCGCTGCTGGCGTGATGAACAAGATGACAGGTCAAGAGCAGAAAGAACTGTATCAACACGCAATGGATGAGTACGCAAGAGAGCAAGGCAAAGCTAATACATCGTTTAAACGACAGGAAAATACTCTTAAAAAGATACAGGATGCCAGACAGTTTCAACAGACAGTTGCTACCGCCAACTCAACACTTGGTCAGCGACGACTTGAAATGATACAGAAAGGATTTACTGACAATAGAAACTACTTATTAGAAGTTGATAAATTAAATGCTGGTCAATTAAACGATTATAGGGAATTCCAACAAAAGGCATCCAATGACTTTGGGGATGCTCAAGCAACCTTTAGAAATGTAGATTATAGCTCTACAGTAGATCCTGTCGAAATGGATATACAGTTAGCCTCGCAAGGCTATGCTGAGATGGGGGTTCCTGCTGCACAGCAAATAGAAAACAAAGCTGTCAAAACTTTAATCAAGGATATGGGTAAATTTGCTAAGGATGTAGATAAGACTCTACCTCTTGAGCAGCAAGAAGCTCAATTAGCCGCATCATTACAAGCTTCTTATTTGGATAATAATCGTGTTGGTCAGATGTCAATGCTTCAAAAGTTTGGGCCAGAGCTTGGCGATCTAATGAGAGCTACAGGAACTGCGCAGCAAGAAGCCGCCTTGATTGCGTTTAAACGAAAGCATCCTTGGATTTCAACTGATTACATCACACAAAACACAGCGCCAATCTACCCTTAGCAGAAGAATACTATTAAATGGCAACACAAGAAGAGTTTATACAGGCTTTAATTTCAAGGCTGCAACAGCCGGAGAATCCACCTGCAACAACTTCGGCGTTTAATAATCTAAATCAGTTACCGCAATCTCAGTTTCCTTCTCAACAGGCAAATATTGGTCAGGTTGAGCAGGGGAGCCTTGCGTCTGGTTTTGCGCCACCTGCACAACAACCTGCACAACAACCTGTGCAACAACAAGCGCCGCCTCCTCAAGCGCAATCAGAAAGAGATCTGAATCTTTTTGGCGGGTTTGATCGTGCATTTTTGTCAGAAGCTGCGCCTATACAAGAAGAAGAAAGCCAAAATGTTTTGATGCAAGCTGGTCGTGGCTTTGGTCGTGGTGTGGCTCAAGGAACATTGACGCTTGGTGAAGGTTTATTTGCCACGGCAGACATGGTGACAAACCTTGCTGGCTATGAAGACTCTATAGATCCAGCAACAGCAGAAGCTCTCAAGCTAATACAGGATTCTAGGAAAGCTGTAGGCAATGAAGAGGGCATGGTGGGCAAGCTTGCAGAGGCGCTTGGCAGCATGGTTCCTCTTTTAGTTCCGGGGCTTGGTGCGGCAGGTGTTGGCACTAGAGCGGCAGGTTTTGCAGCAAGGGGCGCTGGTTATGCGGAAGCAGCTAGAAGAAATCTAGGATATGCCAAAGGGTTAAAAGCATTATCCGTTATGACCGCCAGTACAATGGGCGGCGGTACTGCAAATCAAATGCTTGAGGCGTATGAGGATGCAGGTAATGAGGTATCTACAGCTAAAAGAAACCTAGCGGTAGCTACTGGGCTTGGCATTGGCCTATTGGACTTGGCTCCAATGGAGATTCTGCTTCGCGGCATACCCAATACAATGGCAAAGAATGTTAGCAACGGCTATATAAGAAGAGCCACTGAGAACATAACCAATGCTGGAGCAGAGGGCGGTCAAGAAGCACTCTCTGGGATATTGCAAGAGCTTTCAGCGCAAGGCAATTACAATCCAGATCAACCTATTGGCGACAGCGCGTTGTCAGACTTTGGGTATGGCGCTGGTGCTGGCTCTATTGTTGACTTGCTTTTTGGTCGTCGCGTTAAGTACGCAAAGAACCAAAAGGAAATTGACAAAGAGTATCAAGGTACTGAGCAACTAGAGTCTTTAGATGAAGAGTTTCTTAGAGATATGCAAACATCAGAAAAAGATGTTGCATTTTATGACGCAGATGGCAATCAACAATCGGGTCAAGTTGTAGACTTTGGGGATGACTTTGTAACCCTGTCCGTAGGCGACGACCTTATAAATGTGCCTAGAGATCAATCGGTTGACGAGCAGTCTGGCGACTCTCTTGCATCAGATAAGGATTTGCTTACTCCTAGATTTAAGATTAACGACAGAGAGCTAGGCGACTTTAGTGCAGCAGAGCTTGTTGATGAGCAGTCGAGGCAGTTGTTGCCGCAGTCGTTATTGGATCAAGTTGATGCTGGCAATATCACCCTAAAGGATGCGATTGACGCATCGAAGTCTCCTGACGGTACGATAGAAGCAACCATGTCTGCCGGTAAAGCCTATCGTATTAAAGCCATTAGCGCTGAGATGAAGCGCAGGAACCCTGACTTTGATCAGAACATCAGCGAAAAAGCAGCAAAGAATGAAAGCGATGTAGCTACTGGGCTTGCAGTTGATAGCGGTGAGATCGGTGACTTTATTGCTGGCACCGTGGGCGACAATCAAGACACTGTATTGGGCAGGGTAGCATCAGATACAGACGTATCTCGCGGGCCAGAGATTGAAGCTTCAGTGTTGGTGAAAGCGTTTAAACGCAACGGTGTAAATAAAACAGAACAAAAACAGTACATTGAAGAAGTAACTGGAGATCCTAATACTCCAGTATCAGACCTCAACTCTAATCAAAAAGCGGCAATCCATGAAAAGGTTGTGACGCACAGAGAAAGAAAAAAAGCTAAAAAGGAAGCGGATAAAGCTGCGGACGATCAAGCTAAGACCGAAGAAGAGATAGAGAAAAGGGCAGCAAAGCTAGCTGAAGGCTCTGCCAAAGCATCTGAAGGGCCAGCGCCCACACCTGTAGCAGCAGCGGATACGCCTGTAACACCAGCGGCTGTAGCACCAGCGCCTGTAACACCGGAGGCTGTAACGCCAGAGCCTGTAACTCCAGAACCTGTGGTAGAAGAGGTTGTGGCTGAAGAGCCAGCAGCGTTTGAGCCAGTTGTATTTGACTCAAAAGATGTAGCAAATTCAAAGCCTCGATATAGAGATGAGATCCCTGAGTTTGAATCGCTTTTAGATAAGGCGCTTTACATTGTTAGGGATGGCGTTAAGAAATCTAAGAAAGATGCTTCAATAATTAACGAGTTAAAAGCTGCGTTGCCCGGAATGACCGAGGCAGACATACGAAGCATGGGTGCTACGATTGCTGCTGAAGTTAAAGAGCGTGGTGAGGCGGCAAGAAAAGCAAATCAATCAGTATTTAAAATACCTACAGTTGTTCCACAACAAGCTCCGCAAGTAGAGGCTGCTCAACCCGCAGCGGTTCAGCCAGAGGCTGTTCAACCCGCAGCGGTTCAGCCAGAAATTACTCAACCCTCAGTTGTAGAAACAGCCGCACCTGATTCGGAGTCAACTCAAAATATAACGCTAGACTTGGTGTCTCCTCAAGACCCTGCCGCCCAAGTTAAGGCGGAGCTTGAGCAAATAGCTCAAGACGAGGCGGGTCAAAAGCCAAAGAAGAAAAAGAAGGGAAGGCTTCAGAAGGGTACAGTAGCTGTCGTTTCGCCAGCAGAAGAAGCTGACATAAGAGATACAATAGGTGAGCTTTCTGGCGGGGACGCAAAGGCTTTGCAGATAGGCATGGCTGCATATAGAAAGCTACGAGACGATGGCGCTGATCACGATACAGCCCGTACAGAATTCTCTGTAGACCCTAAGTTTCAAGATCAATTGGTTGGCGATATAGATTTTGCTAGGCCAGCACAACAGTCCACTGATGCTGACGTAGCGTTGACTGCAATTCCAAACCTTAATACTCCTCAAGGGCCAAGCATCCTTGTCCCACAAAAAGACAAACCAATTGACTACAATCAATTCATAAGAATTAAGAAGATTGTAAACAATATAGCCCCCGAAGCGGATCTTGTAGTAGCAAGCCAGCTTTACGGGCAAGTTACAGGTGAAGGCGCAGAAAGAAAGTTTCTTATTAATGGACAAGAAGTAGGGTATGACGAAGCCCTTGGACTACAGGTAGGCAATGTTGTAGCTGTATCTGTAGCTGACGGGCATTTAGATCCAGAAAACGTGGCGTACCATGAGGCAACCCACTTCTTATTTAACAACGGCTTCCTTAACGATTCTGAAATTAAGTCACTCATAGCTAATCAACCACGATTAGAGCGCATTGTTCGTGATCATCTCGGTCAAAAGCAATACGACATTGTTATGTCGGGTAATGATTTTCAGAACTTCAACGAGCTTATTGCTTACGCCTCCGCTCTCTACAATAGAGGGTTAGATATTGATGGAAAGATACCACCAGAGTTTACGCCGCCACTGCGCAGGGCATTTGCAAAACTTGCAAGACTGTTTAAACAGCTTAAATCAAACTTCACCGGGGAGTTTATCCCTATGGAGCTTGAGCAGGTGTTTGAGCAGGTACGTCAGGGCAGGGCTGGCAAGAGAACTCCAGACAAAGACTCAGTGAAACGCATCAAGAGTGTAATGCTGGCTTCAGATCCAACAGGTATGAGTTCTGCAACGCCGCTTGCCGTGATGAAGCAAGGGCCAATAGCTGCGTCATCTACAGTCGCGGGGGCTATGAACAGGGACTTTACGTTTAGTCCCGACACCCCGCAGCGCCCAGCATTTAAGTCTAAGCTCAAAGGGATTCTTGAAGAAAAGCGAGAACAAAAATATCGACCTGACGCATGGGGCAGGATTAAAGAAACCAAGAATGGCTCATCTGTTGCTGGCGTTTTAACTGGCGTTAGAGTTGATGAGTTTAATGACTCTGGGCTTGGCGATTATTTAAACAGATTGCCAGCAGACAAATCAGTCAAAGGTGAAGACCTATTAGAGTTCTTTGAAGACAGAGAACAGATAGTAGAGATTCAAATATATGGAACGCCGATTGGTGCGAACAGAGACGCGCAAACAGAAAGGGAATATCAAGACGCTTTAAGGCAAGACAGGAATAACGAAGCCTATGAGCAAGTGGCAAATCAGGCAATAAACTCTCTTCGTCTTGGTACAGGCGCGGCTCATGTTGTTGATGTAATGACTACCGCAATTAATATACAAAGCCGAGTGCCTAATCCAGAGGTTGCAGATCAAGCGTTTCCAGAATCTATAATAAAAGCTGTAAAAGATTTAGAACAAGAGATCCCAGATCTAAGAGGGACAACCTCAGAAGTTCAATCAATGATCGACAGTCTCAATGACAAGACTCGCAAAAAATTTCTTAACCTAGCTAATGTTATTTCTACAGAAGCCGCGAATGAAGAGTCTCCATTTAACAAGACGTTACTAGGGTTGACTTTAGTTGACACAGATTATAGCGGAACAGCATTACAAAAGATGAAGTTTAAAGATGGAGGCGCTGGACTTTCAACAAAAGAAAGCTTCACACCTTCGTCCGGCTCTATAGCTGCCGGTTTTGGTGATGTTGGCGGTGATCGCGGAAGCGTTGGATTTTCTGACGATCAGCCTAATTTTTATTACGCTTGGACAACAATGGGTGGCAGAGAGCTTCCCGAAATTGGCAGTGATTTGTTTTTAAATAAAAACGCAACTGAAGCGTTGATGGCCTTAGATGGATACAGGGATATTATTTATACGATCCCACTGACAAAAGGCGAGGGTATGGAGCATATGCATTACCCAGATGTCAGAAACGCATTCATGCATATGAGACTATCTGACATTGTATTAGATGATGGAAGCACAGTCCTTGTTGTAGAGGAAATTCAATCAGATATTCATCAAGCTGCGCAAAGAAAAATGCGGGAAATGGCTACAGACTATTTGTTTGCAGAGGGCGAAATAAGTCAGCCTGATTACATCTCACTTTCGAGGGATGAAAAAAATCTTGTCAGACCGATGATGGATATGTTTTCAGATCGGGTGTATGGAAAGCTACTACCTGATCTGCCAATGAAAAAAGAAAATTCTCGCCTTCAGTTTGCTATGCATCAGCTCGTGCGCATGGCAATCAATGGCGGTTACGATCATATTGCAGTGAGCAACAGTGACCTTCAAGTTGAGCGTTACAGGAACACAATAAAAGCAAACATTGATGGATTGGTGTTGACAAAGTTTACCAACACTTACGAGCTAGTTGAGTCTGGTATAATTGAAAGCATTAACTCTCTACCCGGCGGAATACCCGCTGTATCAATACGTTTAAACGCAGCAGAGTTTGAAGATGACACCCGTTTTAATGATGAATTTTTACGATCTGATGCAGTAACTGTGGATGGAGACGGCAATGTCAGTCTCATATTAACAGAGTCTGCAATTCAAGCAGAGCTTGATGAGCTTCGTCGAGACGGTTCATTTGAACCCGCGTACCCAGATCCAAATACAGGGGAGTTTGATGCTGCAAGGGCGCTTGGTGGCCTTGAGGCACCGTCTAGTTTAAATGTTGATGAAGAGCAGCGTAATGTTATTGCGCAAAACAAACTTGAACAGGCTCAAGAAGAGGTTTCTGACTTTGTTAGTGAGCCTTCAATAACTCTAGCTTCTTCAACAGAGGCTATACAGGCCATCAAAGCAGAGTTTATGCCAGCCACGGAAGCAACAAGCTCCCAGCTTGCTCAATTAGCTATAGCAAAAGCCATAACAAAAGCGTACCCGCAGCTTTCTCAAAGCTGGATAGCTTCATACACACAGCCAGTGATTGGTAAGACGCGAGAGGGCGGTGATGTACAGGGGTCGTTTTTTAGAGACTCGGTAGAGCTTGGTAACAACAGCATAACAATGGAAGGAAATCCAACCCTTGATGAGTGGCTGGGTGAAGACATTGCTGTGCTTGTGCGCAATGAGCTAGAAAACCCTGAGATGAGGGGCCAAGAGTTTTATAAAAAGGACTTCATTAAGTTCATACAAGATAAGGCTGTGTCTGTAGAAGCGGAAGCCAATAAGATTGCCAATGGAGAAACAAACCTAACTGACTATCAAAAGAAGGTAGCCAAGCTGGTAACAAGCGCGAAGGATAGAACGACAGGCGCTATTGATATACCTGTTGGTGGAGGATTCAAAAATATCTACGATGTCAAGATTCCGCAAGCATTAGACAATGCATTGGCAAGCCTTCATGAAGGAAGCAATAAGGAAATAAAAAAAATAAGAGATAAGATTGCATTTAACAGCAAAGATAATCTTTTATATTTAGGCTCTTCAAGTGGAAAGTTTTTATCGCCAAGACAGTATGAGGGGACAAGCGATATTCTCCCAGAAGGGGAGGCGACCATCATAAAAGCGTCTGACATACAGTCTCAACCATTAAGAGGCCGTCCGATTGCGGCAATAAGCGGCGAGACAACAGCTTTACAGGAGGCTCTCGCAGACAATGACTTCATCATAGATAAGGTTGCAGAAGAAACTGGGTTTAAACGCATTCCTATGAATGTGGATGATCCTAGCGGAGCTATGTTGCCGATGTTTAGAAACGAAGACACTGGCGAGTTAAAGAGTGCGCGAGAGTTTTCTGATGAATATCAAAACAGGTACATGATCCCTGTATCTAATTCACGAAACGCATTGCGCCTTTACACACTTACAGAGGACATGAAGACTTCGCCTCAAGTAAGTGCGCCAAGCGAGATATATTTTGCCAAAGTAGAAAACGAACGTACAGCAGCAACCAATCAAGGTACTGACAACTTGCGCGGCGTTATGAAAAATGGCAGACAGAAGGGCATAGACTTTATAAACAGCCTTCCGTTCTTTAACACCCTAAAAGATATGCCTCAGAAGAAAGAGTTCTATCTTGAGCGAGCCAAGTACCTTGGCACTATTGCGCAGTCAACAAAGATTGCAACCTTCCTTAGAGACGAAATAGGTAATCAGTTTCTTACTAGGTCAGGCAACAAAAACAGATCCTCTACCGAGGCGCTTAGAGGCGCGATATTCCAGTACCTTACAACAGGTGACGCACAGCAAGAGGCCGTGTTATTGCAGCAGTTGGACGCTCTCGATCCTCGCGCAGCCAAGGCTTCTGCAAAAGCAAAAGACATGATTGAGAACTTGGGCCTAGAGCTTATGCAAGCTGGCCTTCTACCGGCGAACAGCTTCTACAAGTACAGAAGGTCTTACTTACCAAGAATATATCTAAAGAATGTTCTTGAGGACAAGATGGATGCTAGGTTTAGCTATCTCAAACCTCGTAAGGATGACATGACGGATCAGGCGCAAGAGGCGTTAGGGGTTATCAACGAGCTTGACCCTGCATTCTTGGTGTCTAGGGCCATACAACGTCCAATTAGAGACTTGCAGTTTATTGAGTTTATGAATTCTGTTGCTGGTAATGAGGCGTGGACTGTAGCAGACGATCAGTTTGTTGTTGAATACACAGGGCCAGATGGCAAGCCTCAGAAAGTAAGTGGGTTTTACTTGCTTGATCAAGTCAATACCCTGACTAGCATTGCCGCTGCGGTTGAGGCTGCTGATCCAGACAAGGCTGCAAAGTTACGCTCAGATGCTGCGCAAATAGATAACATGGTAAGAACCACGTTTGAAGAGCGCGGTGTCTTGCAATACATAACCGATCCGAACATAGATATATCTGGCCTTACACAGACATATGGCTTTGAGTTTAAACGTGTTCCAAGGGGTAGGCAGTACGGGATGCTGGCTGGAAGGCTGGTTCGTCAAGAAATATTTGATGACGTTGTTGCCTCATCCGCCATGCTTAACATAGGCGATCAAGCTTATGTGAATGTTTTGTCAACTGGACGAAAAGCTACGGCGGTGTGGAAAACTATCAAGGTTCCATTGAACCCTCCGACCATTGCTCGTAACACATTCAGTAACGCGATCCTAATTCATATGTCTGGCGTACCGTTCTATAGGGTCATCCCTAGAATGGTTGAGGCTGCTAGAGAAATTATTGCGTACAACAACAAAGATTTTGAGAACTCCAAGCACTACGCAGCAATGATTGCGCGAGGGGTGCAACAATCCTCGTTTACTGATCAAGAATTGATTCTCATGCAGGACGATATGCTTGATTTCTTGCAGTCTGTTGACGCTAAAGATCTAGGAATGATTGGTTGGCTCAAGCTAAATACATGGACAAAGCTGGCTCAAAAGGCAAGCAAGCTCTATCAAGGCATCGAGGTTGTAGGTAAGACGGCGATTGCCATTGACGTTATGGATCGAGAAGGCGGCACAGCGGATGATGCGTTTATGCGAGCGCAAGAGTACCTGTTCGACTACTCTGATGTTCCTCAGACGGTGCGAGCTATACGTCAAAGCCCTGTAGGTATTCCCTTCCTGACATTCCAGTACAAAGTATTGCCTGTACTGGCAAAGACTGCGCTTCGTAATCCAATGAAGTTTGCTCCATATGTCGCGCTATCGTATGCGTTACCATCATTATTTATGAGTGCGTTTGATATTGATGACGAAGAGTATGAGGCTGTAAAGAAAGCCATGCCTGATTATCTTCGGGGAAATCCGGGCCTAATCCCCGTCCCAGCAAGGGACTCAAAGGGAAGGCTACAGTTCCTAGACACCAGCTATCTGTATCCTTGGGGATCATTTACTGGATTACTTGCTAACTCTGTATCAGGAGGCAAGCAATTGTTCGGTGAAAAGAAGCCAGAAGATCAAGGCTTCAGCATCAAAGATGTGACATCTACATTGGGTATGTTTGGTGGCCCAGCATGGTCACTGGCTGGCGCTGCTCAGAACTTAGACCCGTTTACACAGCGTCCCATCGTTAACCCAGAAGATCCTATGTTTGTTTCTGGAGCGATTGAGAAACCGTTCTATCGTCGCGGCAAAATGACAGACGCTATGTTCTGGGCTGCGAACCAGTACCTCTTGCCCGGATTCTTGAACACAGAATACGGAGCGGTAGCGAAGTTAAACACTGCGCTGAAGGGAGATAAGAAAGCAAACGGCATAGAGGCCGACACCTTGGGTCAGGCAATCATGCGCTTTGTTGGTTTAAACCTCACCAACGTAGACCCTATGCAAATACAAATGTCCCTACGCTATTTGGATGCAGAGAAGAGCAAGATTACTACCCAGATCAACAGGTTGAGAAAGGATCAGAGCTTGTCGGTACAAGAGCGTAAGCGAAGAATAGGCAACTACTACGAGGTCTTGTCATCTTACAAGCAGAAGAAAGCTGCGCTTACCCAAGCGGGAAGAACGGCAAGAAATGTGAGCGAGCGTCTTCGTCGAAAAGATACTCAGCCATCACCAGCACAAAGCAGTTACACAAGGCCGTAAAATGTGGCAAATAACAGCATTGCTTGGAGTTGCATTAACCGTGTCGGTTGGTGGCTTTAAGCTGTACTACGACAAGTCTGAAGCCGAGAAAGAGACGATGGCTATACAGCTACGTCAGGCCGCTGACAATCAGGCGATTCTAGAGTCTTCTATTGCCAAGCAAAACAAAGAGTTGCTTGATCAAGAAGCTAGAACACAGGCTGTATTGAATAGGATTAATGTGTTGTCGGATGAGAATAGACAGGCTCAACAAGAGGTTGAATCCATCAGACAAAAGTTTGCCAAGCACAACATGGATGTGTTGAGCCTGAGAAAGCCTAAGTTAATAGAGAAGATTATAAATAAAGGAACGAAGGGGGTGTTAAATGATCTTGAGATTATTACCAATCCTACTCCTTAGTGGTTGTTCATGGCTAGGAGGTAAGCCTTATGTCCCAGAAACAAAAAAGGTTGAGGTTGTTACCGTTGTTAAAGAGGCTGCTCAATATCATCCTCCGCTACCTAATGCCATATCAACCCTTCCGGTAGAGTGGTCAGTGCTGACACCTGCCACGATGCAAGAATACTTGGATGATTTAAACGAGGGCAACGCACCCACTAATGCGTACTACGGGTTGACCACAAAGGGTTACGAAAACCTTTCGTCAAATATGGCAGAGGTGAAGCGATATATCCGACAAGTTTTATCCATAATTAGTTATTATTCAACAATGAATAAAGGAGAGACTGATGACACAGTTAGTCAAGATGCTGAAGCGCCATGAAGGTGTTCGCTCTAAATCTTATATCTGCTCGGCTGGGTACGAAACAATTGCGGTGGGCCGAAATATTAGCGAGTCCGGTCTGGGCCTGTCTGATGATGAGATTGATTACCTACTAAGCAACGACATCAAGCGCGTGAGGGAAGAGCTTACTGACAGTTACTTCTGGTTCCCCGCTATGAATGAGGCCCGTCAAGACGCGCTGGTGGACATCTCGTTCAATCTAGGCCAGACACGATTGCGTGGTTTTGTTAAGGCGCTTGAAGCCATGTCTCGTGAGCAGTTTGACATTGCTGCGGATGAATTCATGGACAGCAAGTGGAGCCAGCAGGTAGGCAATCGCGCTGTCGAAGTTACAGAAATGATAAGAACAGGTGAATATCAGCCTGTTTAAACGCGCCGGGTAAACCGGGGAGCATTGTAAATGTTTAAACGATACAAGAAGGGCGGCAAGGTAAAGGCCAAGTCTAAGGTTAATGAGGCTGGCAATTATACCAAACCGGCTATGCGTAAACGCCAATTCAGTCGCATCAAGTCAGGCACTAAAGGCGGCAAGGCTGGTCAGTGGTCGGCGCGTAAAGCTCAGATGCTGGCTAAGGCATACAAAGATGCAGGTGGAGGCTACACCTAATGGCAATTAAGAAGTCGCAGAAGTCATTAAAGAAGTGGACTAAAGAAGATTGGGGAACCAAATCAGGCAAGCCATCAACACAAGGTAAGAAGGCAACAGGTGAAAGGTATCTCCCGAAGAAGGCTAGAGAGGCTCTATCAAGCAAGGAGTACGCTGCTACTAGCAAAAAGAAACGAGCCGACACAAAGGCAGGTAAGCAGTTCTCAAAGCAGCCAAAGAAAATAGCAAAGAAAACAGCGAGGCATCGCAAATGAGTTTGACTGACGCGGAAAAGAATAGACTCAAGAAGGTTGGGCTATCAGGTTTAAACAAGCCCAAGCGCACTCCAAGTCACAAGACGAAGAAAGGTGTAGTTGCTGTTCGTGATGGATCTAAGATGAAGGTCATACGATTTGGCGACCAGAAGATGGGCCATAACTATAGTGATGAAGCGCGTAAGAGTTTCAAGGCTAGGCATGGCAAAAATATTGCGAAGGGTAAAACTAGCGCGGCGTACTGGGCAGACAAGTTATTTTGGAGTGGGAAGGGCGGCAGCAAGAAGTCACCACCCAAATCTCAGAAGCAGAAGTTTGGTAAGTAGCCCCGCCTGATCTACCCCGTGGACGGGAACACGGTTATGAGGAGGAGATAGGGTAACTCCCCCTTGGTATGTTAAACGCTGTTCTTTCTTCGCTCAGTTATGGCTTCATTACGCCTCTCCAAACAAACACTGCACCTAGAGTAGTTGTTAACTTTTACAAATGAATCTGAGGGGCGCTTTATCCCACAGTTAATGCAGATTTTTGTATCAATATTTGCGTCAGCAGGGATCTGTTCGGGCGTATTGCCAGCAGCCAACCATTCTTCCAGCGCTTTATTGCTCATCGCTATCGGCCTTTCGTCTGTAATTATCACAACCTGAGAGTCGCAAGCCTCGCAACTTGTCGGGAAAGTGGCTCTGTGGCGAGCAGACCCACAAGAAAGACAAGTGATGTGCCAGTTCACTGTATAAATCTACTGGCTATCGAAGCCCTCTTCTTATTCCTTGGCGCTATAGCTGGCGGAGGTTCGGGTTTCTCTAACTTTATATATACAGTAGCGCCCAAGGCTTGCGCCATAGCCTCAACCAATTCAAAGCTGGGCTTTCTTTTGCCAAGCTCAACCTGACTTACATAGCTTTTAGTTGAGCCTGATTTATCAGCCACTTGCTGTAACGACATGCTTTGATCCATGCGCAATCGTCTTAGTTCGTCTGAGTACCAACTCATAGCAAAACCTCTAGCTCAAAATGTTTAAGGTGATCAGTAAGTCTCTGCCTAGCTTCCTCGCTTTCTTTCAGTTCAGATCGTGATGGTATGCCGCACACAAAACGTAGAACTTCTGCCGCGTAATCAACGTCATCTAGTGACTCGTCAATAACGTGCCACTGGCTGCTGTTTAAACGCACCCACTTAATATACGACTCATCTTTGCATATTAGATTAGCCCTAGCTACTGCACGATTACCATCGGTAGTTGCCTTTGGTGGTATTGGATTTTCAAAGTCATCAATCTGTGCGCACACAACCATGTACCTCTGCCCTATCTGCGCGGTAGCCATCTCCTTTGGCATATCATCTGGGTGAACAACAAAGGACAAGACCATGCCATCTTTGGTCTGCCGGTATGCGTACTTCTTTCCTTCAAAGCTCTCGGTATAATTCTCCGCGCTCATCGTTTTACCTCATGTATTTCCATGCGCTTAAAGTTTTCACCAAGGCGCTTGTCAAACTGGGCAACAGCAATCTTCTTTGCCTCAGTTATATTCTCTGCATTTACAGCGATGTAGGAGGCATTGGTAATCCAAACCTCCAAGTCAAATCGCTTTGTCTCCTTATCACTCTTCATCTATCCTCTTTGATCCCTAGCAAACCTTCTTCTAGTAGGCTCAACTTGAACCTTAAAACCCCAGAAATTTGAAAATAACTGTTTTGAGGAAGCTTTTTGTTTCTACGCCAAGCTCGTACTGTAGATAAGGAAACGCCAAAATGTTCCGCGACAATCTCTATACCAACCCATTTTTCTAGTTCATTCATGATCAGAAATGAGGAGGTCGGCGCTTGAATTGTTACTGCAAGGGCGCTCTAAGACAAATCTAACCATGCCGCAATCCGTATATATCACAGGCATATCAGGGCGATCATCCTCAAACCAAGCAAGGTTAAGCTGTTTAACGAGATAATCGTTCTCCTCTTCACCTCGAATGCCAAACACAAGACTGCTTCTTCGGGCGATAAATAACAGCCTCAAGTCCTCTGGTGACAGGTGATTGCATAGGTCATCAATGTTTTTGCATTCAGAGAAGCGCCTTGATTCTAGCGAATGAAGACGATCCATAGTTTCATCGACTAGCTCATCTCCCTCATGGACAACGGCTTGAAGGACGCTGATCTCGTCATCCTTTTTGTCAATATCTTTCTGATGCTGTATCTCTATGTCTTGTACAGACTTTCGATGATTGTAGTTAAGTAGCTCAATGGTTTCTTGAAGCTGATCAATCATCTGATTCTTTGTCGTGTAATACTTATTCGTTGACTTCGCTTCCGTCGTCGTCGCCTTCGTCGTCGTCACTTTCTTTTTTCCAGCCATGATAATATTCCTTGTTGCGTGTAAAATTTTCTATCCAAGCGAGGGGATCTATGCCTTCCATAGCCCACCATCGCTGTTCGTTCCCATGCTTATGCAAGTGTCTGTGGTGATCATCACAAAGCGGGACAGCATCCTGATCCCCGCTTCGCCTCATGCCACGCAGCCCATCCTTTTCTACAAAGGTTAGGTGGTGCGCCTGTGCTGGCCTGTAACAAACCAAGCAGCCATGATCCCTAACAAGCTGTAAGTGCTTACGACTTCTTAGTTTTTTTGCCCACGATTTTGATTCCAAAATCTTTCACCAATGCATTGCCAGTTTCTAGTAGTGCCTCAAGATCATTAACCAACTCTAAGGAGTTGTTTAAACGATCATCAATAGTCGTCAGAAGTTCTTCATCTTCTATCGGCTTTGACTCTCTCAGCTTCATTATCGTCACATCAATCTTGGCAAGCTCCAACCGACTACGCCTTTCGGCTTGCTGGCTGTCGTCCAACCTAGACTCAATGTCCATCACATATGATTTAGTTTTGCTCATAGCTACAGACCAAAATCATCATCACTAAAAGGACTAGCCTCTTGGGTAACAACCTTCTCTACAGCAGCCTTAGCCGTAGCATTCTTCGGCTTCAGAGTTACCCTGAGAAATGTAGCGCCACCATTTGCTGGCTCCTTCTTCGTTATGTCAAGGTAGTAGTCGGTGCCTTCAACTAATATGTCGCCACGAAAATCGGCGTGCCAATCTTCAATCTTCTTGTCGTTCTTGAATGCCGCGCCTTGTAAATCTTTTCTTTCAAATGCCATTAGAATGGAACTCCTTTTTCTTTATTTTCATTACTTGTTATCTGTTGAATACGCTCCTGCACCTTTTCCTTGAACGGTTCAAAGTCTGGGCGCTCTGCGTACTTAGTTTTTATTGGCGCGTAGTATTCGTCAATCACTACCTTCGCCTCTTCTGCCGTAACGCAGCCAGC
>Ga0209337_1000863_pt1 | contig 23987 bp, 22 predicted proteins | sample LinPmetageLP53_FD_184044 | JGI IMG/M metagenome (GOLD analysis project Ga0209337, IMG submission 184044) | Marine viral communities from the Pacific Ocean - LP-53 (SPAdes) (version 2) | ecosystem: Environmental > Aquatic > Marine > Oceanic | place: Pacific Ocean | collected 2010-02-08 | reverse complement strand
CTGACCGCTTGCGTATGTGTTTGTTATAACCTGATTGTACATATTTGATACATTTCCGCTCCCAGTAATAATACCTACTGGGCCAGGCCAAGGATAATAGTTGCCAGAGTCAGCTGTAAAAGTTTTTGTAAAGATTAAGTAAGAACCACTACCGCTAACTGTCCCACTGTGGTTCACTGTGTCGGTTGTAGATTGAGTAGACGTAGTAGAAGTTATACCAGTACCATTTACATTTACTATAGCATCGTCATCCTCTCTTGGTGTAACTGATGATAAGCACACTTGCCTACCATCTATAGCTTTAATATCTCTAGCGTCAATATCTATGTTAATAGTACTAGCAGACGTAGATGCGGTGAAGCCACTTAAGTTAACCGCTACATTGACAGTGTTGGTAGACGCGCCTGGCGTTCCGTTATTAGAAAACACCACGTTAACAACGTTTGTATCAACATTACCTCCTGTAAAAGTACCTGCTGGTGATTCTGTAGCGCCACCTATAAAAAAGTCCGTAGCAGATATAGCATATCCCGCTGCTGGCGCTATTGTTAAATTTACCGTTTGAGCCGCTAAAGACTGTCCGTCGTAAATTGGTATATTCCCTGATGTTACTGTGTAATTTGGCATATTTTATTTTTTTAATCCCAAGATGCTCCACCACTACTTTGGTGGTAATCTCTAACAGTTATTTTACCTTCACCTCCATGTGTTGGACTGCTGTGTGCAAATAATGCTGTACCAAGCCCCTGCACTGAGAATTCCTCTGTGTCTATGTTTGAAAGAGTTGACGTTACTCCAGACATCATTCCAAACCACTTACCTTCTTTTTCTTTAAACTCAATGTCGCTTCCATCTTGCTTATCTGTTTTTATTGAAGTAGCATGCCAACCTGTCTTGTTCGTTAAGTTATAGTATTCGTTATCTCCAACTGTAAATGTGTTTCCAGCAGCATCTGTTACTGATTGAGTTGTCATCGACGTTATCTTAGCTTGAGAACCCTCGTAGTTCAAGGTGTTAAAACTTTTAATACTACCCGGATTATCATTAATAATGAACGTAACGTGTGGTTTTGATGCAACACCATAAAAATTACCGTGATTAGAATTAGAGTGGTGTTTATATAAATCTCCATTTTTAAACGTGAAATACTCATTGTTTAAACTAACGCCACTTTCAGGGTCGAATGATTTAAAACTAATCCAACCTTTTGTCTTTTCACTAAAGCTTAATGTTGTTTTTGTTTCAACCCTACCTTGATCATATAGTTTTGTTATTGATAAGTTATACTCTTGTTTTTTACCGTCCCAACTACCTATTAACTTTGCTTTGTTTTGATAGTTACTTAATATACCTATTTGTGCTTTTAAGTTGTCTGCAAAGTAATCTTTCATTCCTAAGTCTGATATAGGGGTTATCCCGTCTTGAGACAACCTTAGAACAGCACCCCTCTGTCTATCAGTGAAGTATGCTCTATATGATTCACTTACAAATGATTCTGGGTTTTCACTAATTCCCCAATCCCCAGAAAAAGGAGTTGCTTGACCTAAAACATTTTCAGTTGCTGTTAAATTGGGTTTACCATCGGCATTAAACAAAGCGTCTTTGTTGGCTAATATTTTTAATACCTTATCTTCACAGAAGGTTACTAGGTCTGTGTCTCTTTGGTACAGCTTTTGTATACTTCCATATGATGGGTTTAAGTCTTTTGTTATTTTTTCTGCTTGTATAAATTGGTTAAGATTATTCGTACCACTTGTGGAGTTATATAATCCAGAGTATATTAATCCAGTTTTTCTTCTTTCCTCCGCATATGGCTCATCTAAAGTAGATGACGCCTTAACCCCGTTACTTAATCTAGGAGCATTATAATCATCTCTTATTCTATCTGATTCTATACCATTTCCAAATGAATAACAATTACTCCACCCTAGTTGAACCGCTCTAGCATAAGGAGCTCTTGGCTCGCCGTTGACAATAGCAGTATCATCTTTGTCTCCGCATATAGTTAATTGAGTTGCTGTAGCTGAAGTAGCCCCTGCTACATAAGCCGTAATATTACTTCTATCAGGACGCTTGAATCTAATCTTATCATTAGCAGCTAGTGCAACTGTAAAAGCTGGGGTAAATGTAACTGTTCTATCACTCCAACTTTTAACCGTGTGAGAAGTGGAAGTGTTGTTATTGTAAAACGTACTTCCAAAAGGTACATACTGCTCATTTGTGTCAGCGTTTATATCCACGGGATTATCTCTACCAGCTTCATAGTATATATCTAAACCAACATCTTCTGTAGGTTCTGTTTCAAATACCGCGGGATTATCCACGAAGTAATTATCGTCTTCATCTGTAAATGGCTCGCATATTTGTATTTGATGAGTATTGGACCCATCATGTCTTAGGCCAGGAACACTCGCTGTTGGAGAGTTTAACGGGTGATACCCCGCTGGCCCTTGTCCCAACTCTTTATCTAGGTTAAGTGACCATCTTTGTCTATTATTGTTTCTTCTAAGTTGTTCTTTATTACCATCCAAGAAATCAGCGCTAACTGATGAGAAGTCGGTTTTATAGTTCTTAATACCCCACCTCATTCTAACACCAATAACCGTATATATTATATCGTCAGGATCTTCTGCCCATTTAAACTTCGCTCCTACTACAGCTAGCTTTCCAATAAATGCTCTAGCATCATCCCCAGGGGAAGCCGTGTATCCATCTGAAGAACCACTATCAAGCCTAAGGTTAGCGGGTCTATCTCCTTTATTCCAAACCCCCGCACCTCCAAGCACCTCAGATCTTCTCCAAGAACGCCCAGTTATTGCGTGAGTGTTATCAACATAACCAGGACCAATTCCAGTCCAAGAGATATCAATTGTTTTGTTGTTATTGTAAACACCTTGCCCTCTGTTTGAAGCGGGACCAACACTACCGCTATTCGAAGTTCCACGTAGTTGTGATGTACCTATTCCAGAATCACCATAAACGACACCGTTTAAACCATCAACAGCCATAGGGCTACCAGTTCCAATAAACGCACCCGCGCCATCTACAGTAATTCCATCGTGACTATATTGAGACGCTTGGTCTATAAAAAATCTATCCCTATTATTCTCCGTATTCCAGAATAAGTAAGCCTGCATGTTTTCCTCAGCTTTATAATACCCACCATAATTACCACTTGCCCCGTTACTCATAGCTGCCCAGTTCTCAAGCGCAGGGCTTCCACTCCCTACCCTTGCGCCAACACTACCAGAGTAGTTTCCTGCGGTAATAGTAGCTGGTTGCCCCATCGAACCAGCGCTATTCATCTGAGCATACGTAAGATCTGAACGACTCCACGTGTAACCGCCAGCCGGGTGTGTTAGTAAGGGCCTTATAAAAGAGCAAGCATATGAATCAGAAATTACAAAATCAAACTCGTTTACCCTACTCATTATGTGAGTTTGTAAAACTAAATCCTTATATACTTTACAGAAAAACCTACCATCAAACTCTGGCTTGTTCACCACTTCCTCCGCAATAACCTCTATTGCTAAACCATCTATAGCTGTCGCGAAAGTCTGATTTGTCGATGTGAAATCCATATCATCACCAAATTTTCCGTCAACCGTTATCTCAGTTGAACCTCCTCCAATATCAGCTACCTTTACTATTTCATATGCTTTCGATCTATCATGAGGTCCAAAAACTTTAATTGTTATCTTCTTGCCTGACTGTATATACTGTCCTAAAAAACCAGTACCAGTAGCACCAGTTATACCACTTTTAAAAGCGGTGTTAAATACACTAGTGTTTACCTCAATTAGTTTCGAGTCTACAATTGGAAAACCACCACCACTATTACCTATGTAGTTCTTAGCGGTACTGTTGTACATTATACCTAAAGACTTCTTATTTATTTTTATAAAGTCTGGAGCCTCAGGTTCTATTGCTAGTATTTTATATCTAGCTAACTCAGTAACAGCAACATCTGTACCGTGTGCTTTCTTTAATTCTAGAAACGTATCTTCTGTTACTTTATTTCTTTCTGATGATGGGAATGACAACCATATATTACCGTCTTCAGCGTTGTACCATCTATCCATTGCTAGATTGTAATACTCATTAGAAGTTTCCTTAACATAAAACTTATATGAAGTTGCCCAGGATGGTGGAGGTGTTTTTAGCTTAACTTGTAATCTATTAAACTTTGCCGCGTGGAGCTTTTCTATTTTTAAACCACCTTGACGTTTACTGGCTAAAACTGGAGTCTCTCTACCGTAAGCGTCGGAGAAAACAACTCCAACTTGATAAGTTCTCATTGTTTTAACAGACTTCTTAGTTAAATCTAAATCAGCCCCATCAGTATCGTCAGACCACAAAGATACTTCTAACTCAGGATCTGACCACTTACCGTTTTTAAGCGTCTTAACATTGTAGTTTTGTATGTAATTTGCAAACACTAATCTATTGCCCGATATCTCTTGAGACCTAGCAACTCTAGGCACGTTGTCCCATGGCCTCAATAATTGATTAGAAGGTAAGACGGAATGTATTAACTCTGTTTCCAATTCGTACTCTCCCCTGGATCTTGGATGTGATATTCTATCTGGCCACTCAGGGTGTTCATCTGTATTGTTAAATGTTTTTACCGTGTACACGTTTGGCTTTCCACTCTCCTTATATAAGATGTCTATCTCCACAACGTCTCTAGGTCTTAACCCATCTTCAGGATAATAGTTTGTAAACTTTAAGTTTCTAAGACTATTAACCATACCTAGGTTGTAACCTTTCTGAGGGTAGTAATCATAAGTACCAGGCATAAAAGCTACCTCAGACCAAGGGGCAAAAGTAGAATATTCACCATCTTCGTACTTGTATCTATAAGAGAATCTAGGAAACTTAGTCTCAAATATTGGTAACGTTTGTTCTAACCTACAGTACCATAATTCAGGTGTCGCAGCTACACCGCTATCTACAGCCATTATCTCTAATACATAACCGGTGGCATTAATAGAGTTAGGAGCACTACCGCTACCAGTTATAACTCTAACTCTAACTTGATGAGAGGTGAAAACTCCGTCTTCTACCTCATCCTCGTCGTTTGTAAGGATTAGTATATCACCTGCTCTAAAATCTACAGCATTAGTAAAGCTTACATTGTTTAAAGTCGTACCAGCCTCAAACGGCACTCCAGTAGTAGTGTCCGCCCAGATACTACCAGTTGTCCCGGGCAATATAGTTGTTGTAATTGAGTTTTCGACACCGGTGTTAGTGTTCTCTCTAACTTTTTCTGTGTTAGACATTTCCAGTAAAAGAGGCGTTAGTGGTCTAGGTTTGATTACCGTTATCTCATCCTCCTCTAGCCAGTGAGCTTTTGTATTACCATCTAGAACTATATTAAAACCACTTACCTCATCACCTGTAACTAGTCGAGTGTGAAAGTTGTCATTGTCTCCCGTGAAGACCACACTCATTGGTGTGCCACTAGCAAATCCAGCAATACCTCCACCGTGCAAATATTCTGTACCACCCGTACCAATTGTACATCTTTTAATGTTTATCTTTTTTGGCTCAGAGTAATTATCTGTCCAAAATATCATACCATCAATTACATTGATAGCATCTATATATCTAGTAGAATCAAAATTTAATATCCTTGGAGCTGTAAATGTTACGTCGTCCCCCGCTATACTAGGTAAAAGTTTAGAAACGTATATCCTCCAGTCATTTGGCGTTGCTGCTCCAGTTGAGTCTTTTTGTATGTCTGTTACAACAACACCGTGAGATTCATTAACATTGTAAGTAGCACCGTTTGCAATTGTTGTTCCGTTAAAGTCAACAAAAGTACTACCAGTATTATTAGTAAGTGTGCCTACCACATTCATGCCAATTCTAATACCTGTTATGTTCTTAGCTGTATCACCTAGATCTGGCACGTGTAAATGATCACCCCAACCAGCCGACGAGGTGTGCGATGGGTCAGTGCAAGACGTTCTAACTCTGTATATGTCCACAACCACATACTTATAAGACTCGCTTACAAAATCATATTCTATAATATAATCCTTGAATATATCAGAGCTGTGATTAGGGTTTGTAGAAAGCCCAGCTGCATTAGGGTCTATAATTGTCTTAACACCACCACTTAGTAAGTAGTATATTTTATCGTCCTTGTAGTGAGCTATTGAACCAACACAGGTACTACCTGCCGGAACAGATGATGCAGTTAGATTTGTATTACCTAATATATTTGATATCACACCAACGGAAGACCCGTCAGAAGTAGCAACCTGTATATTACTTGCATCTCTATATTCACCAGTTGGAATTAATCTCTCATCGAGATCTTTATTCATCCTACCACTTGCGAACGTACGTTTTAACTCCGGCATTTATTAGTGTTTTATTTGTTTAGACCTTCCTCTCAATACTTGAACTAGCTCTTCTATTTTAATGTTGGATAATCTTATCTTTGCTTTTCTTGTCTCTGCGAATCTTTCTTTTTTAATCATCATTAAAAGATTAGGTGATGTGTCTTTTCTACCCAATAACAAACCATACAACACATGCTTGTAAAATGCTTCTTCTGCAAACTTATGTAAAAGTATATCATCTAGCACTAAAGCAGTGTTAGCTGCATTTGTAACTAGACCATCGCTAATATATTTTAAGATTAGTGTTTTTCCGATTAAGTTCGATGAGAAGTGAAATTTCCCAGCGCTCTCATCTATAAAGAAAGATCCATTGACCTGTGCGTGTTGTGGGTCTATACCGAATCGTTGCCCCAAAGCGCCATTGTAAGTTTGATCGTCATATGAATCTTGATCTTGTATGGGCGTTGCAGATTTAAAGTCGACCATGGTCTTTGATGCCTCATCTGACGCTAAGTCATCTGAAGCTCCAGATATAGTAAACCCTCCCCACGATTCTACAGTTTCTGTAATATCTTTTGGGTTAGAAGATTTAGATGTAGGGTATATTACATGTTCAACACCACTGCTGTCACTCCAAGATAATTTTACATAGTTCACATAATCAGCTGGCATTACTAGATTTAATTTTGGTGGCACAATAACCTCCCAGTCTTTCACTGATTTTAGAGTATCAAAGCTAAGCTCTTGCATAGCTCGTAAAGCGTGAAAAGTTATATCTTGATCTAGCACATCCTCACATATTTTACCCTTACCAACATAAGCCGCTCTAAAAGAATCTATAGCTTCTGTTAGGTTTAGGAATTGATATGACCCGTGATCTCCGCTTGTTCCGTAATAAGCTTGTTCTGAATTTACTAATATCGCCATTATTGTGCTTTTATTTGATTACTACTAACTTGTTTTTGCTGTCCCACTGTTATTAATCCAGGTTTGTTTATTACTACCCCTGAATTCTCTAATATTTTATAAACTAAGTTTGTTTCCTCTGACGCGTGTAGTTGGAAGTTTACTGAGGTGTTAGAGTTATATAGCGCTTTTTCATTAACAACTACATAGCCCCAAGCTACAGTGCCTAATGGACTTGCTATAACTTCACACGTTACACCCGATGTTACTGTTCCCGTTGGAGAGTTTACAATTATATCCTGTCCATTAGTATAACTCTCTGCATACACTGGATCTATCCCACCAGTATGTCTTTGTGAAAGGCCGAATCTTTGAATTTCATTAAGATCTACCTTACGACAAATCCTACTGTTGTAGAATATTTTTCCTGTTTGATAATTTGTTGGGAATGTTGTGCCACCTGTAACGGTAGCAATTGAAGTAAAGGGTTTTAGTTTTTTATTGATTAGTTCAGCTAGATCTGATTGCTCAGTCTCGTCTTCTATAATTGGTTCTAATCTCTCCCTTTTATTGAGATCGTAAAAATATTGTTCAAATATTTCCATCTCAGCCTGATTGGCTAATAGATTAAACTCTTGAGGTGTTATATACCCTCTTTGTTCTTTATTGGCTAGCGCCAAAACTCTCTGATATACTGTATCTACGTTTATAGCCATAATGTCTTTTTATTTATAGTAATGCAACCACCCCAGAAGAGTGGCTGCTCTACTATAAGTGATTAATTATTTTAATCGTTTTTCTATTGTTGAGTAAATCTCCATTCCTTCGTCAGTTTTAAACCAAGCGGCTAAAGCTGAATATGGATGCTCGTCAAATGGGATGGTCATTAACTTTCTACCATTACTCGCCCATTGGAACGTTCTTTGATCTTGAGATAGTTTTATAATACCAGCCTCGGAAGCCTTAATACCAAAATTCCTAAGCTGAACATTGTCATCAGTAACTAACTCTAGAAACAGTTTAGGGTTTCTCTTAGCATACAACAACAAATCTCTTTTAATCTCCTTAGAAGTCATGTCAGACACCTTAGATCCAACTTCTACTCTCAAGACTGCTTCCATCATGTCAACATCTAAGTTATTTGCCGCATTCATAGCCGCTATTTCAAACTCCAACCAATCTAAATGAGTTTCTGCTTTTTTAACAGTATCTAACTCACTAAACAAACTGTTTCTTAATGGGTGGTACAAAGATAGTAATTTTTGTAAAACCACTTTGTTTTTTGGTACTTTTAAAGTCCCATCTCTAAAGATTACTTGTGCAACCCTCGCCTCACCTTTAAACTCGTCAACGAAAATCGTTTTTTGATTAGTAGTTAAAGCTAGTTCTCTCTCGTATCCTTTTTCCTCATCAAACCAATAAATGTTCTTAGAAGGTATTTTATGAGACAGCGGAGACAGCCCATCTTTTAAAAAATATACTCGATCTTTAATTTCCCAAGTATCTTGTTTTGCTACGTTTTTTGTTTTTTCCATAATATAATATATAATAAAATTAATAAATAAAAACCATCCCCGTATTTCAGGGGACGGTTTTAATAATTGAGACTACGCTGTACCACCTTTGATTAACATAAAGTTATTCGCACCTTGAACAACTAAACATCTCTCAGATAAGAAGTGCATTTCCATCGCATCTAAGTCAGAAGTAGAAGCTCCAACAGAACCAGTAGTCCATGTCTTCATTTTTCTATCTTCCATTTGAGAAGCTCTGTATCTAACGTGTAAGAAAGGTCTCTTAAGATTCTTTCCTAACTGCTCGTCATATACTGAAGAAACTCCAGCAGGAACGATAACACCGAATATACCACCTAAACCATCAGAAGTAGTACCATTTGCTGCGTCGATTGCACCACCTCTTGTAGTTGAGTCATTTAAGTATTTCCAGTCAGTTTTGTAGAAATCATAAGATCCACGTCTAAAGCCGTTGAAGCCTAAGTTTAAAGCCATGTCTTCTTCGTTGTCGAAAACTCCGTAAGAAGAACCACCGCCATAATAAGCACCAGCACCAGCTGTTTCACCAATACCAGCTAACATGTTATCAATCCCTAGAGACTGTGCTCTATTCAGGAACATCATGTTTTCTTCAATTGCACCTTGCTTATCAAACTCTTTTAAGATGTTATCAAAATCAGCAAGAGCAGATACTTCAGTTGTGATATTACCTCTATCAGTGATAGCTGCAAATAAACCTTCAGTACCTTTTACTCCAGCAGCTTCAGCGCCAGAAGATCCAACCGCTTTTTCAGCTTCAACCATACTCATTTCTAAGTAATCAGTAAATCTAGCTCTTGTATCACCTTCAGCTTTTAAGTACCATAAATATCCAGATTGTCCATCTTCACCAGAAACTTCAACCCATCCAATTTGTGAAGCATCAGAACCTGAAACTTCATACTTATCTTTTAAGATAATTGGTGTGTTAGCGAATGATTTGAAACCAGGAGTATTTGCACCAGCTCTACCGTTAGTCCCTTTCGAGAACTCAGAACCATAAACGAATACGTTTATTACATCTGAATTACCCATGCCAACACCAGTAGCAGCCAAATTAGCGGCAGCATAAGGTTGAGCTAGGATTACTAATTTATCAGTACCACTAGCAGCAGAATCTTGATCGATAGCTGATACATAACACTTAGCCGTTTCAGTAGCTGTTGATACCACTATAGTATCTCCAACTCTAATAGCGTGATTAGCAGTCGTCATTAAAATTTTATTATTAGCTGCATTTTCTATAGTTGCAGCGTAAGATAAATGTAATCTACCTTGCTCAGACCATACTACTTGATCAGAAGCCATTGCTTCTTCTGCACCTACTTGTGATAAGAAACCAGCAACAGTTCTGTTTCCAAAAACTTCTGCTTCTTTCTCCATCAAGTCCGGTAGGTATTGTTGTGCCCATGAAGCACCACCTGTCGACGCGAAGTCGATGTATGCGCTTGAGAGCGTTTGTTTAGCTGGAGCGGGAACTGAATTCAGTTGTGCTCCAGGATTTAAGTTTGCCATTTTTTAAATTGTTTTAATTATTTATTCTTTTTAATTTTAAATTTGAAGTTGGATGTATCATCCCCTAATACCCTTGCTTTAACACCACTTGAACTTATCTCCCCATTATATGACTGACGAGGGTCCATACTGATATTTTTAGATTTAGCTACACTATCTTTTAAAGCGTCAGCTTTACCTTGTTCGTAAAAGTGATTAGCGATAGCATCAGAATTCATAGCTGTAAATAAAGACTTATGATATCCACTAGCGTCTTCCATTAAATTTTCTTCGTTCAGAAACTTTCCTACAAAGTTGTTAATGTCGCTCTGTGTCGTCTTTACTTGATCTGCATCCTTAACATTGAACCTAAACTTCTTGTCCCCAACGTTAAACTCAAAACCTTTGAATTTATCACCGAACACTTGGTCTGTTTTATTTAAGAATGTTGATTTAGCTTTTTCTGCTACTTTTTGATTCTCCTCCGACTTCTTGTTGTGTCTATTAAAGAAATCAATTGCTTTTTGTTGATCGGAAGTTAACTTACTCCCAGCTTTGATGTCTTCATAGTATTTGGACTTTAGCCCGTCCAAGTGGCTTTTAGCGCTGGCAACTTGCTCTTTAAGCGCTAATTTTTTTCTTTTAATTTCTCTATCATCATCCATCTCCTCGTCAAATGAAAAATTATCTTCCATTAGGAATTCAATTTCATCGTTGTCTAGATGTGATTTTGTTTTTTTATAATATTCTTTTAATAGACTCTGGTTGTCCATATCAGAGTAGTCTCTATTTAAGCTTACGTAGTCTTTTAAGTCTCCACCTGTTTCGTCCATGAATGTCATTAGCTTTTGAACTCCCTCTGGTAAATCTTTGTTTGTTTCTAAAGATTGTATAATTTCTTTTTCCACTACCTCGGCAACCTCTTCTACTTCGTTCGTTATCTCCTCCAACAAAGGAGCATCGACAACATCCACAGGTTTAACTTCTTCTACTGGTACTATCTCTTCTACTGGTGGGTTTGTAAGATCCACTTTGACAATATCCTCTGCTTTTTCTACTAAGCTAGACAAATCAACTTTAGTAACATTGTCATCGGGTTCTATAAATTTTTTCATTGAAGGTTTTTTCTTAACCTTAACCTCGTCAACAGTTTCTTCAACTTTTGGTTGTTCTACAACCTGCGATGTTTCCTCAACAACCGCTTCTTCTTTTTTCTCTTTTGCCATAATAAAATATAATAATTAATAAATTTTCCTATTTAGGTTCGAATGCACCCAACCTCATACCGCCACCTAAAACATCATTTCCAGATGATTCAAATGGTTTTTCTTTTACTTGTTCTCTTTTCTCTACAAGACGTTCTTGTTGTTGGCCTTGCATTTCAGACCTACTGTCCTGTCTATCTTCTTTTACTGCATCTTTTTCTTTAGTAGTTTCAACATCCATCCTTTTTAACTTCATGTTGATTTCAAACTCGTGATCCATTAAAGTTCTTTTAACCTCAGCTTCCACTTGTAGAGTTTGTTGTTTTATTTGACCTTTAGCTTGTTCAACCTGTATTTCACTTTGAACTAAAGCTTGTTGTTTTTGCAGTTCAGCTTGAGTAGCGGCTTGTTGTTGTTGGGCATTTGCGTCTGCCTGAGCCTTCATGTTTTCCTGTTGTATCTCTTGGTCTCTCTTTTGCTTTTTCTTTCTACGTATCTTAAGAAGTTGATTTGCTAATTTGACATTTTTTATATCTCGTAAATCTATAGCGTCTTCTAACTCTATGCTTTGTTGAGATAAAGCGACCTGTATATTATTCTCTAACATTGCTTGCTGCTCTTCATCTGGTGATAAGTCTAAAAATATTCCAAAATCATACAAGTGTAAATCAGCCATCTCTTCTAATGTAGCTACGTTATGAGCACCAATAGCTTGTATGAAAGCGTTTTTAGTGGGTGAATACTCTATGATATCAGATATTCGCAGAGACAACGCTTCACACACGTCGGATGATATAAATAACCCTGAATTTAAAATATGTCTTGTGGCAGTATTAGAGTTTGCTGCTGCTAATTTTTGAACTCCAACTAAAGTCTTAGCATCTGGAGTTGCAGCGTCTCTAGCTTCGTTTAATCCGGTTGTATCCCTTATCATTTGTAAATAGTAGTTGTATGTACCGATTAAACTTTGCATTTTAGTACCACCACCACCGGATATTTCTTGAATAGGTATTTTACCAGCGTTCTGGTCTCCATCAGCTGTATAAGATCTACCAATAATAGAACCAGTCTGAAAGAACATATTTAAAGCTTCTTGTGGGTTATAGTTAGTTCCATTACCTAGATCTATCTCAGCCAAACCATCAGCATCTAAGTAGATTCCATCCGGAACCATTCTAGACATTACTTGTTGAAGTTTTAAGTGCGTTAACTGTATCATGTCAGCAAATCCGGTTATCCTGCTAACTAAAGATTCTATTTTTCCATTGTACATCCTAGGAGCGCAAATAGAATAATTCATTTTTACTTTTGTAAAATCACTTTTTGGACGCATCATATTGCTTGCCTTTTCCCACTTAAGTAATTTTTCAGTACCAAGAATCATAGCGCCCTCGTATAAACATTCTATTTTTCTACCTAACTTACCAAACTCCCCTTCTTTATTTTCTGGTGGATTGAATGAATCGTCTTTAGGTATTGCTTTGCTACCACCGCTTCCGGTTTCTTTCACTTTATAAACTTCATGGATATATGTTTTATAATTAAAATATAAAACCTCCACCTTCATAGAGTCATCGTCATCCCGCTCAACATTTCCTCTTCGCATCCAACTAGACTTGTGATTACTCTTAAATATATCTTCTAGCTCAGACTCCGTAAGCTCTGGGAATTCTCGAATCAACTCATTTACCGGAATATTCTTTACCTCACCAACATAATAAATATCATCAAAATAAGGAGAGTCAGTATAAGAATAAACTAGATTAGCTGGATCAACATATTCTACGGTAACACCTTTAGCTGTGTTAAAAGAAGTTTTTGCTGCAGCAATACCCAAAACCGTTAAGTCATAATACAAACGCTTTTTAGTCAACTCATATTTACTCCCTTCCAGTAAAACATTTATAGCTTGCTCCTCAGCTATCTCAACGGCTTGCTTGTACGTTAGCTGCATATGCAAAGCCAATTCATCTTCTGTTTCTGGTAAATCCTCTTTCTTGTTTTCATACAAGTCCATGTTCATGAGGTTTTGAGCCATGTCATTAAACTCTTTTGTTCTCATGTCTTTCATTATAGACTCCATGTACTTCGTTCTCTTTTCTACTCCGAATGGATCCTGTGAGTACGCCTTCACATCGAACATTCTCTCAGCCATACCATTCACAACTATGTCCACAAATTTTGGTATAATTGGAACTGGCTTCCAATCTAAATTTAAGTAAGATAAATCACCGTTAATAGATAATTCATCTTTGTATTTCTGTATTGACTGTTCTCCTCTAGCATATAAACGTAATCTATGAAAATTATTTATATTACCCAAGAACCTATTTTTATATCCAGTAGAGTTGAACCACTCGCTCTCGATAGCCCTAGCAACCTTTAAGCCATACTCACCCGTTGACTTCTCTATATCGCTAACTACTTGACTTGGAAATTGACTCATATTTATTTTTTAATTATTGTTGATGATGTTCCTGTATTTGAATACCTTGCGATATTTAAATTTAATTTTGGTTTTTCTACCTTAGCGTTAGGAGCATACAAATGTCTATTGCAAGCCATTATAGCTAAACCAGAACTTATAGCAGCATCAAACTTCGTTCTTTTGTTTATATCAAATCTCGCCCAATCGTTTAAAGTCCTATTGAAGTACATGCTACCATACTGCCCGTCAGCCTTTAATCCTACGTGACTCTGTATGTACATTTCAATTGCCGCTGCGTGAGCTTGTTTTATATCCTCGCTAGAGTTGGGTATTCCGCCAACTTCTTTTTCCGCTACAGATAATTTGTTCCATATTTTATCAGGTCTGTTCATACTAAACCCTCTATATCCTCTTCGTCTTAAATAATACAATAGACGAGGTTTATTATTTTCTGCGAGTATAGGCATCCCATAAAATACTAAAGCCATTAAAACGTCCTCAAAGAACATCTCAGCTGTTGCTGGTCTAGCTATGTATTCTAAAAAGAACTGGCTAGGAGGAGCATCCTCCATAGAGAACTTTGTCAAACCGTGCAGAGCTCCGTTTGAACCTCTCCCGTCTACCGTACCTGATATATCGTAACTATCACAACCAAAAGCTCCTATGTGATCATTGCCAGGATATTTTAACCCGTTTTTTAAAATCATGCGGTTTTGAATGTGCAAAGGTGGTACCCAACTAACCTTAAACCTACCTTTCATGTCTGGATAAAATATTACTTTTGAATCTTTAACCCCATTCTCCCATTGGAAATTACCGGTTGTAATAACAGCTGAACTCCCCATGCCTTCGTTGCAATCTATTTGCTCGTATAATTTAACGAGATTAAAAATACTATTTCTTGTCTCATCTCTAAACGCGTGCTCTGTAGTTCTTGGAAACTGACGATAAAACTCATTTAACGCGTCGTGATCATCCTTCAACCCATCAGCCTCGTTCTCCCAGTGTTCCACTATCCCAATATCTATCAGTTCACCATGTGGGTCGAGCACATCATTACTCGGACTATCAAAAACTGGATCTCCGTATTCATCAATAAACCCTTCGTAGTTCCACTCCATTGGGATAAAAAGAGAATATAAACCAGACTTTGTCTGTCCATTTTTGTTTCTTTTTGTAACGTCTGAAGCATTGTATAATTTTTTAAAATTACCACCACCTTTATCTAAAGCGTTTGAAGTTGAGCCCATCATGCACTTACCTATAATTCTACTACCTAATCGTAAACACGTTTTTGTAACTCTCCAGTTATTTAAAATATTATCCGGTCTCTCCCATTTACCACTCTCATCGTGCACTAGTAATGCTAACTTCTCACCATCATAACTATTGTCTCCAGTATTTTTCCAGTCAATCGTTGTATCTAAACCTTCGATTTCCTCCATACCATCTGTGGCTGACATCTTTTTCCTTGTAAACTTACTAGCTGGAACTCTATATGCTAACTCTGACTTTGGTCTATCCATACCATCTTGAATAGGTTTAAAAAAGAAAGGATAATTAATTGATATAGGAACAACTTTGTCGGTAAACATTTTCTTTGCATCTGAACCACTTTTTGAAAGTATACCATATCTACTATCACTTGCTAATGTTGCTAAATTAACTGTTTCTGCTGACGACATAAAAGAAAATCCAGAACGTCTATTTTTAAGATAACACATACCATAACACCTACTGTCAACCTTACACGCTTCCCAAAATAAAAAAAACAACCTATTAGCTTCTCTAAAATCAGGAGCTCCAACATCTATCTTGCTCCACTGTAAGTACATGTAATGTGCACCTGTTATATAAGTTTGTTTTCCGTTATTTATAAACCAAAAACCTTCGTCTCTTCTTTTAAACTCCTCATCTATATAATCATACCACTGATCTTTTTTTTCTTCGGGATAATTTTTCCAATCAAAAATATTTTTTAAACGAGACAACTCTTTAGGTTGATCGAGCTTTACCCACTTATTTTTTTCGTGCTTAAAAATTTTTTTTGGTGGCTTGGGTAGTGCGATTTTTAAATTTTGTATTTCTAGTATCTCGCCTATTTGACCGTTCTTAGATAGAATAATTATATCATGCTCTTTGTTGTAGCCGTGTTTCCACTTCTTACCCTTATTAAGCCTACTAAGTGTGGTTTTCTTTATTGGCTCAATTACTTTAACTAAACTTTGCTTGTACATTATTTAGATCTACCTTCTGCGAATCCTTTAAAGACTTTTTCCTTTCTCTCTTCAGGTGCTTTGTTTTCGAGTAAGTTTTCTTCCTCTTGGATTCTGTTAAGTATTTCAAATGCGTCAAATATAGCTAGTTTTTTAGTAGCTGCTGCATTTTTTAGCCTATCTGCTGATATATCATCGTCTGAATCAACGATTGCTTCTTTAGCTACTTTAATCAGTTCTTCAACAGCCTTGTGCCCAGCTTGGATTATATTCCTCTTCGTTTCCTTGATGTTCATATTTAATAGTAATAAAATTAGATAAAATTCGATATAACCTCTCCCCATCGATAATGAACTCGTATTCAGAATCAGGGCTAAAACCTACAAGCTCGTTTTTTTTAACAGTACCATCAGAGTATTTAACTATGCCTTGTAAAGGTTTCTCCACGTCTGTGTTGAGAAGATTTTTAGCTTTTAACGGTATTACAAAGCAATATCCTTTTGGAGCTGTCCACTCATCACCTTTCTTATACAAAAATATTTGATCGTTGTTTACAAAGTAAGTGTCTTCATTAAAATAACTCCTGCTGTTTTTTTCAATACCCTTCACGTTGTGCCATCTTCGAAATACGTTATGATGCACCACGACCGTGTCTCCTGGTTTTATATCCGTATTACCAATAATAGGTGTTGATATTACAATAGCTTCTCTATTAACATATTGGTGGTTGAATATCTCCGTGTTAAGTATTAACTCTCCACCATCTAGTTTTTTAGTATTGTTATATCTTTCTCCTTTTGGCTTTACAACAAAGTTGTAAACACTTCTCACTTCTTTTTTACTTTATAAATACCAAGAGTTACTATAAGGGCTGTCGTAATACATATTGGACAAGGTATACACATATTTAATATTCTAAGTTATATTCGACAGATACTGCCATATTTTTGTTAAAGTCTTTCCAGGGTAGAATCTCGTTGTTTTTCTTTATATAAATAGAAAATTTATCTTTTTCTTCTACAATATCACATATAGTGTGTCCACCATATACCTCTTGCCCCACGGCATAGTGCATGGCGTCATTCTTGTAATCCTTCCCTATAGTTATCTTCCTAATTAGCTTGTCCATCCTCAGTGTAGTTTATAGTTCCGTCCATAATATTTATATCAACAGTACCATACTCTTTTTGAAATTTGTTTTGTAGGATTGTCATTTCGTCTTGAACGCCCGCGAACTCATGTAGTAATGCGTGTTTCTTGATTTCCATATCCCCCAACCTCATCTGTATGTTGTTGATGTTGTGTATAACTTTTTGCGCATCCTGTAATTGTTCGCTAGAAATTTTTTCAGGCTTAACACCTTTTAATTCTTTAATTTTTTTACTCGTACCTTTTGTTTTTGTTGTTGCCATTTTATTTAATTTAATTTAGTTTACTTCTTTACTTTTTCTAATGATCTACCGCCGAAGTAAGCGCCGATCACGGTTATTAATACTATTTGTAATAAGTCTGTCCACTTGTGCTCGACTATGAATTCTATCGTTCCAGCATCTATAAATATCATTAGGACCGTAGACACCACTAAGAAGGCTAAAACTAATGGCCTTATGTTTTTAGCTAGCCATGAGTCAGATTTCATATCAGCTTCCCATCTAGATGTAATTTGCTTTTCCATCTCTACTTCATAATCACTTATAAGTTGCTTAATTTTAAGTTCAGCAGCAAGCTTTTCTTCCTTAGAAGTATGTAAGTTATCTATAACACCACCCACACCCTTCACAAGCTCAGTCGCTCCAGAGGAAAATATTTTAGTTAGAATACTCATTATTTTACTTTAAGGTTAGAGATCAGTGGTGGTTTTGTATTTGGATATTTATTTATACGAGCAATTTCGCTGCTGTCATCTTCATCACCACCGCTATCATCATCACTTTTATCTGCATTGTAATCTTCCTTCGCCGCATCACTTGCTACAATTGAAGGTGTTTTGTGTAGATAATCCGTAGATTTAACTTTTGGATCGCCCTTCATTTGGACTGGAGCTACCCCTTGACCACTAACACCTGCGTTTGGATCTACCATTGGATCTACCACTGGAGGTGCCACTGGAGCTGTTGTTGGTGGTGGTGGTGCAACGATATTTGGATCTGCATTGGGGTTTTGCTGTTGTTGCAATTGATCAAAGTTAGCTTTTGCAAATGACTGCCCTGGTTGTTGTACGGGAGCGTTACCTTGGTTTTGGTTACCTTTACCAAAAAACCCAGCTGGATCAAGTATCGATTTCCACATTGGCCTACCTCCACCAAATCCACCAAATGGACTAAACTGAGTAGGGCTATCTCCCGTTGGTTTTATTTGAAACGGAGAAGATGAAGCTCTACCGTCACCCATTTTCCCCTTAACTTGTTTTATACCAGGGAGTGTGTGTCCCTTCATGTCGAATTTTCCCTTTGATTTTCTTGCCATATTTATTTTTTATGTTCGTTACCCGCCTTGTAAGCCACTTTCTCCCAAGGAAAATCCTTATACCCCTCTTCTAACCAAGTGCCATTATATTGTATCATACCATCCTCGCGCTTGTACTGCTTACCATTCCACTCTATGTGGTCATCACTATAAGCTAACTTACCAGATTTCATATCTTTCATATGTTGGCCTTCGTGAGCAATTACCTCTTTTTCTTCTACGCTATCTTCTTCAACATTAACATCGACAAATATAGTGCCGTCGTTATTCGCCTCACCCATCACGCCCTCGTCTAGATTTTTTCTTATTACCTCAAACTCATCCGTTTTAGCAGCTGGTTTCGATTTGCCAAATGATGGTGGACTCATTTTAAACTTTCCCATTTTTTAAATATTTATTTTTAGGTTGGCTCCGTAAATAGGCTTTTTTCCTGTCTCATAACTAACATTACCTCCTATGGTAGTATTTTTGCCTAACTTATACTCACCGCTTATCCCCGCTTTGTTTTTAACGTTGACAGTCGGACTGCCATATGGTGTTAAATTTCCACCTGTGTTCCAACCAACCTCAGTGCCATCGAACGGTTTAAAGTTTGCTTTAAGGCTTAGGTTTCCTTTTTTAAAACTTGGGTTTAGAATAGCGTCACTGTATAGATCTACGTCAGACGCCTCATCCGGCTCGGCTGGTTTTGGAAGTTTCCCGGCAAACTCACTAACTTTATTTTCAACAACCTCATTTTCACTTTCTGAGTTTCCGAAGTCAAAGTCGTTTTTATTTTTTAGCTTAAAAGGGCTCGTTGATGGGCTTCTCATTTTAATATGTATCTTTTTTAGTTTCCTTTTGGTAAGCCATAGTTTTTGTTTTCTTTTTCACAGGAGTTGGTTCGTTGCCCATGTTAAACACCTTGTAGTCTTGAGGGTTTTTATAATTTTTAACCGGCGTTACGCTGTCAAATTTTTTGTAGTTGTTTTTGAGTTTGAATTTCATGTTATCTATCTTTGTCTTTTATCATATCATCTATAGCTTTATTGTAAACTTTATCTGTATATGATTTGTTATTATAAAACACACTCCTCTCTGAAGTGGGTAGGTCCTCGTCACCCAATAGGATTCTGTATATCCTACTTATCATTTGAGAACATTTCCATGAGGTTTTAAATACTGAGTACTTAATAGTTGTTCTGTTCCTATGTCTCCAAGTGTCAATCCAACCTTCTCGCTTTAGTCTCTCCCATCTGTTTTTATCCCATGAGTACGTATAAACTCCGTTGATAAAATCATTTCGTGTAAATCTTCCTTTGCAGTCTAAATATATTAGTAACTCTAAGTCCGCATCTTTAATGCCATTAGTTTTGCAAGCCCACTTTCTAACCAACCTGTAATACTTAAGAATGTTCATATCGCGAAGATCCTGAGCGGTTAATCTCATTCTACTAGAACTACGTCTCCAGCTTTTATAACTTGATAAAGTATATCATCCCAAGTTATACCGTGCCCAGCGTGCTTGTCGTAGAATATAATATCCCCGTCTTTTAATCCTTCAACTAAATTACCGGTTGATATTATTCTAGCTTTTATATATCTGTTATCCTTGTCTAATTTCTCTGTTAGTATAAGACCAGCAACCTTAGTTTGCTCCTCTTTTATCCTCTCTACAACTATATAATAATTAATTGCCTTCATTAGTACGCATGTTTGAGATTACACAATCTGCAGATATAATTGTTGACACTACGCTCACTGCATTTTTTAGCGCCGATTTTGTAACCAAAACCGGATCTACAATGCCAGCTGATACCATTGTGGCTCTCTCGCCAGTTATAACATCAATACCGTAACCTTCGTGATCTTCAGTACCTTCCATTAAATGAATACCAGCATTCTCAAGTACGGTATAAAAAGGAGCTTGGATAGCTTTCAGTAGTATCTCTTCGCCTACCGCTTTAGCGGGGATTTTTTGAGATGCGTTTAATAGCGCAACTCCACCACCTGGTACAATACCTTCTTTAAGTGCCGCTTTTGTAGCATAGATAGCATCTTCTACTCTATCTTTCTTTTCCTTCATCTCAACCTTAGAGTTTGCCCCAACCTTAACAATTCCAACACAACCGGATAACATTGACAATCTACTCTCTATTTTTTTCTTCACAAAAGGGTTCTGCTCCTTTTTTATTTTTTTCTTTATATCTTTTACTCTCTCATCAAAAGAATCTTGTAAGTCATCAACAAACTCCATTGTGGTTAACACTGTGCTTTTACTATCAGTAACACTTCTCTCTGCTTCACCCAAGCAATCTACTGTTATAAGATCTAAATCATCTCCTAATTCCTCGTTGATCACTGTTGCTCCTGTTAAAAAAGCTAGATCAGCAACCGTATCCTGCTTAGTAGGACCAAAGCCTGGTAAGTCTATGATGTTAACTTTTATGTTACCTTTGACTTTATTCATTAAAAGCGCTGCCTTTAACTGTTGATCTACTTGAGCAACGATAAGTAGGGAGCGCTTTACCTTTATTACATGTTCTAATATGTTTTGTATTTTCCTTACGTTTGGAATCTCTGAAGAAACAATTAATACTAGTGGGTTGTTAAGCTCACATTTTTGTTTATCTTGATCTGTAATGAAGTGTGGTGATGTTAAACCAGATTCTATTTGTACTCCATCTACGATTTCAACGTACGTCTTCTCTGTTTCTGACTCTTCCATCAAAACTACCCCATCTTTTCCTACTTTTTCGTAAGCTTCTGCAATAATATCCCCTAAAATCTGGTCGTTATTACAGGAAATCGAACTAATATCCCTAAGCATGCTATCCTCAACAGTGATAGCTATGTTATCGAGGTATTCATTTACCTTTTTTAAACCAGAATTAATACCACTCTTAACTTCTCTAGTTGAAATATCACTATATTTCTGTTTGTTTACTTCTTTTAACAATGATTCAGCAAGGACGGTAGCCGTTGTGGTACCGTCACCCGCTTCTTTCACTGTATTCCTAGCAGCTTCCTTAATTAGGGTAGCTCCCATATTCTCAACCGGATCATATAAGACAACAGATTCTGCTACTGTTACACCGTCTTTTGTTATTACCGGTTTTCCTAGAGCATCTTCGAAAATTACACATTTTCCAGAAGCTCCTAGGGTAGATTTAACTGCTTTCGCTAGTTTGTCCACCCCGTTTATTATTTTACTCTTCGCATCCTCACCAAAGTTTACGTCCTTGATAAGGAGTGACGGGTTATTGTACTCCATAATATTTGATTAAATTAAATTAAATTGTTACTACTTTATAATACAGGTGTATTTTATATCAATATCACCGTAAGTTGTTGATTGCGTCCAGATGTTCATTATTGGTATGAATCAAAGAAACCGTCTGGAGCATTATCGGTCCACTCTTTATACTTCTTACGAGATCTCTTGCTAGTTGGATCGTAATCTGGTTCTGTATCCTTGTAATCAGCGTACTGCGCTTCATTTGCAGCTTTTTCGTTGCTTCGGTTTTCACGCATGTTATCTAGTTCAAGCTGGCTAGCAGCTTTACTAGCCGCTTTTTCTTCAGCTTTTATCTCTGCTTCTCTTTCAAGTCTCAATCTTTCTTTCTCTGCCGCTTCTTTAGTACCAGATTCTTGAGAAGTTAAATCCGCCCCATCGCCTCCACTTGCAACTTCAACGTCTTGAAAATTATTGGTGGTTGCATTACTCCCTTTCGTTAGGTCATCAACACCCAACGCTTCTCTTCTTAAAGGATACTCAACCATCTCTTCTCCTTCAACATTTTCTCCAAAATTCGAATTATCGAACGTGCCCCCAAATCGAAGTGACCCTTCACTCTTGTTTTTTTGTCTATCAAAAAGCTTTTGATCCATGTCCTTAATCTTTGCTTGCGCTTCTACTAAATGCTCAGGCATACCTTCGGCACTACCATTAGTATTTAAATAATTTTGGATTTCCCTATCAGCATCCGCTAGCTCCTGTCCATACTGCCCAACATAAGCGTCATAGTCCGTGGAACCGTGCTGATCGGACGTAAGTCCTGTTTTTCCACCTGTTTTTTCGTGAAACTCTCGCCCACCAAAAGCTTGATTCGGCCCTAACACACCCTCTTCAAGAAATTCATCCACTTCACCTGGCGCATCAGTAGCATTTTTGCTTCCTCCTTCTACTAAGTCTTTTTGTTCTTCAATGTTACTTACTATAGCATCATCCCCAGTTTTGATGATTTCTTGTATTTCCCCACTCTTCAGCATTCTTTTTGCTTCAGCCGATGATACGTTGTCACCGACAGTACCATCATCAAATACAGGTTTTATACCCAAGTTTTTAACTGGAGATACCCCAATACCCATATTTCTTTGGAATGGGGATGTTCTCATTTTGAATCCAGATCGTTTCATCGGTAGACCTGATTTACCTCCTAGTTTAAATGCCATAATTGTTTTTTTTATTTTTGTTTTATTATTATTATACTTTAACTTTTACTTCAGGAAGCACTGTTTCCTCTTTTATCTCTTCGTTGGTTTCCTCAACAACCTTGTTATCACCTTCAAATGTTGCTTCATATTTATCAACAACTTTTTCTTCTTCACCTGGCCCAACGTAGTTTGGATCATTCCACTCCTCCACTGTTAAACCGGCTGCTGCTGCATCCTTCTTATCTTTCTTGCCTTTGAAGTAAGATTTCCATCCACCAGCCTCGTTTATTCTTTTACCTAAACCAGATACTCCTTCAAAAAAGCTATCAAAACCAGTTGTAATAGGCTTTGCAGTTGGCTTCTTTATATTAGTAGTAGGATCAGACCATGAGTTAGCATCAAGCGTTGTTCTCTTAACTTCATGCAACGGGGAACACTCACCACTAGGCTTGTACATGCTTCTTATTTTGTTATACTTATCTATGTCCATATTATTCCGAGAACCTAGACATCATTTCTTTCTGCTCTTCTTCATTCAGATCCTCATACTTTCTTCCTAGCAAGTTTTTCTCTAGTGGTTGTTTTACATTTTTTTCTCTAGGTCTTATCTCTTTCATTGCCATATCGTACTCTGCTTGAGTAATCTCCTCATTGAACAATTGCTCTTCGAGTGTTTCTATTTCACCATCAACACTATTTATATCCATTTGTCTATTCATCTCCATCTTGTCATCATCAATCGGTGATACTTTATCAGAATTCATCTCCAACGGTGCTTCTTTCTTTTTCTCCCAACTAGGGGTTACATCATGTGATGGACCATTCTTAGTATGGAAATCATCGTGTGACTTTTCGTCTTTCAATCGGTTAGCGATAATAGTCTGCATGTTCTCTTGGTCTTCCCTACCGTGACCACGGTCGATAGCTGGGTTGTTTTCTGCAGAATGCAT
>Ga0209337_1000862_pt1 | contig 23990 bp, 6 predicted proteins | sample LinPmetageLP53_FD_184044 | JGI IMG/M metagenome (GOLD analysis project Ga0209337, IMG submission 184044) | Marine viral communities from the Pacific Ocean - LP-53 (SPAdes) (version 2) | ecosystem: Environmental > Aquatic > Marine > Oceanic | place: Pacific Ocean | collected 2010-02-08 | reverse complement strand
CAACCTCAAATAAGTATTCAACTCCCTTGACTTTACCGACAGTGGCCGCATCACTGTAATTAGATTCCGTTCCGTCATAAAATGTTTGAGCTTTGTTTTCATAGCCAAACCTTGCGATCTTACGTAATCCTATGGTAAAATTATAATCATAAGGAGTTGAAATAGTCTGCGTAGATAAACCATTATCTACAGAGAACACATCAACATCAGAAAGTGACGTTCCACCGTTAACAGCTGTATAAAAAGTAGAATACTTTAACAAGCCCTTAAAGTCAATATTTCCAATTGTTTGTGCTATCATCACGTTGGAAAATAATGATAGTAATATTATTAGTCTTTTTACCATTGTTTTATAGTCACTTATTTTTTGAATTGTTTACTATAGTTTAAAAGGGTTTTTGTAAGTACTTTTCTTTTTCTTTGATTTTTTCTTTTTATTTCTATTTTTTAACTCCTCTTTAATCTTAGCTATTTCTTCGTTTTGCTCACCAATATTCCAAACACTCCAACCACTAATTAAAGCAAGTCTTTGCCAAGCTTCTCTATCGGCATCAGTTGCAGCTCTTAAGTTCTGCACTTTTCTATACAACCTATTAAGAGGAAGGTTTGTAGCACCTTCTACAATACCAGTACCAACTCCCCACATTGGGTTATCAATATCAAAAGTTTCCATGTGTTTAATTACCTTTTTATCCCATGTGTATCTATCTACAGCAGATGTTATTTTTCTAACTTTAATACCAACTACAGGTGAAAGATTCACCATTTCTAAAGCTACTTTTTCAGCAGGTCTACCTCTATATCCTTTTTTGTCTTCTTCAATAAACTTAACAATCATGTTTTTAACAGTTGAAATAGCAGCTCCACCAAACCCTAAACCTTTAAGCAAACCATCAATTATACTATTGGCTGTCATTTTAGCTTTTGTATCAAAAAACTTTTCTGATTTTTCATCATCATCATCATCAGCAAACATTGCGGCAAATAATCCTGTTTGTAAAGTGTAGAATATTAAATTCTGAGCAGCTCCATAGTATACAATTCTTGATATGTGAGTTTTAGCATCACCTCTACGGTTTACTAAATCTAGCATAGCTTTTTTCATTATACGACTGTACTGCATTGGAGTGTTTAAGAAATTTAAAAACCATTTACCAATAGGAGCTCTTTGTTGCTGAGACACCATATCAGGTCTAGCAGACTGTTGAGTTTCTTCAGCAATTTCTGAAAAATCATTAAACGCTTTTGATTCAGCTTCTTTTTGTTTTAACCCTTGTTTAAGATAAGTGTTAACTCTGTTTCTGTAAAACGTAGCACCACCATTTGCAATAGCAATACTATCAGATATTTGTGTAGGTAAGAAACCTTTTTGTAACAACCAGGATAATAGTGCTGCTGGCTTAGACTTAGACTTACCTAAATATGTAGCTAATTCGTTGGCATTAATATCCATACTTAAACCAGATCTTCTTTGCTTTAGCTTGTCTGAGTTAAATATCATTGCAAAGTCCTTCCAATATTGTTTTTGATTTGCAAAAGCTTTAGCAGCCTTAAACACATTGTTATCACCCCAGTTGATAAAGTTAACAGTAGACATTTGCTGTAATAAAGCAGATCTCATGTTAACAAACATCACGGCTCCAACCGAACCGTTAATCCAGTTTGTAAAATTATTTACCATTCTATTAGAACCGTGAGGTCTACTAGAACCAGTGTATGTAGCGTGTAAGTTGTCTTCTAGAGCCTCTCTAAAGTTAGAACCAAATATAGCTTCTATCTTGTTAATGTTATCACCTGTAAGTTTACCGTTAACCATTTTGCCAAACACCTGCTCAGCATTCTCTATAAACTCCGTAAAAAATTCTTTTCTACCAACTCTACCAGTAGCGTCAGCTAAATCATTTCTAATATCACCAACCTGCCAGTGCTCAGTAGGATTTGTATATCCTTCTGTTCTTTTAGATATTTTACCTAACTTATAAGCAAATATCATTAACTGAGGATCACTAGTAACCATTTCAACTAAATTATCTATATCTTTTTGGTTTAACCCTGGAATATCAAACCCAGCTTTATTCCACAAGTAAACCCTTACAGCATCGCCATAAGTAAAGTCACCATCTGGAGTTTTTTGTAATAATTTCTTTTTAACATCAGGCATTTGTTTTTTAAGGTTTCTATAGTCATTAGCTATAGATTGCCTTGCCGCATTAAATTCTGTGTAAGCTCTATTTAAAGGATCAGTTAACACTTTTTTAAAGAAAGCCATATCTTTTTCTCCTTGTTTTCCTTTACCAACAAAGTAGTATAACAAACCTTTAAAATCTTCAGCAGATGGTGGTACAAAGAATTTATACTTACCTTTACTTGCACCACGCTTAGCAGCTCTAGCTCCAGATATAATTTCTTTGGCATCAACTCCAGTTGTTCTTTCTAATACCTTGTTAAATTCAGTACTCATGTTTTTACTAAATTTAACTCTAGCTTGTTGAACCTTAGACTTAACATCCATTTGATCTAACATGTTCTTAACAGCTTGTACGTTTTGTAAAGCATCATCCGCAAAATAAAAGTCGTTATAACCTTCACCAACTTTATCAGCGATCCACAAAGCTTTTGAATCTGCTGTTGAGTTAGCTAAACCAGTGATGTTTTTTAAAGGTATATTTAAACCATTAGCTTTTAAAAAAGCGTGTATTGCTTGCGCTGCATCTGGCGGTCTAGCTGTTAACACAAACATATTTTCAGGTCCAAACTTACCTTGCAACTTTATTGCCTTGTTAAATAGTGGTGCTGTTTTACCACCTACAACTTTACTAAACTCTGAAAAGTCCCATTTATAACCTAAATCAGATAATTCTTCATACGTACTAGCGTATTGCTCTGCGTTTAATTTACCTTTAGTGCCATCTGGTTTAGTAAATTTAATCATAGATTTACTAGTTGCTAGTGTATCATCAAAATCTAAAACAGTAATACCTTTTGTAGGGTTGTTAGATGATTTAGAAAAACTACTAATATTAGCAACTGTTTCGTTACCTTTGTCTTGATTGATATTTGTTAGTGTTTGATTCATCTCTTGAACAAAAGAATTCATATCAATCGATCTAGCTAAGTTTACAGGTGAAAAACCTTTTGGAAAGTTTTCAAGGGATTTAGTGTCAATCTGCACGTCAGATCTAATTGTTACAGCTTTTCTGTTATCGCTTTTTCTAAAGTCAGATGTTGTATTTAGTCTAGAATAAAGCTTGAAACTACCCTCTAGCTTAGGTATACCTAGCTTGTTAGCCATTTCTATTACATTAGCATTCGTAATATCATTATTACCTAACATGTAAAAAGTACCTGCTTCACCTATATTAATAAAGTGCTCAGGCATAGCCTTGTTAGTGTATTGCCACGCTAAGTACTCAGCTGTAACATCAGCAGCTTTGTTAAACTTGTGCTTGTGTTTTTTTAATATATCAAACTGCTCTCTAGTAACACCCTTAGCAAAATCCATACCTTCAAAAATAGATAACTTAGCGGCTTGTTTAATTTGTTCTATTAAACTTTCTTGAGCTTTTGTTTCTACTGGGTTGTTAACAGTGTAGGTACCAGTAAACTTCCATGTAGAAGAAACTCCTCTAGCGCTATCCATCTTTATTTCTAAACCTATAGTAGTACCATTGTAGTGAAAATGAACATCAGGTATACCACCTTCTCTTACAACTACATTAGCCTTCATTTTTTTACCAGTAACAGCTTTAATAGCTTTGTTAGCCGAGGTTATAAAGTATTGCTCGTAAGCTTCACTTACTTTCTGTCCTTTCTTTCTAGTTTTTCTTATAATATCCACAATACGACTACCGTCTAAACGTTCAAATGGTCTTGATAGGTATTGGTCAATAGCTATATCAACCATTTTCTTACCACCGTGTTTTGCTTTTTGTTCTGGTGTTAAGTTTTGGTAGTAGTCTAATTTGTTGTTATAAAATATATCCTCAACAACAGTGTATGCTCTAGCTACTTTGCTACCAAAATTATATATTTTTTTCTTTTTAGGATCTTCAAGTATGCTTACGTCACGCTTACTAAATTTAACGTTAGGATCTCTTTGTATAGCGGCTGCTAAAGTCTGTATATCATCGTTAAGAATTTCAGCGTTGTTTATTTCAGCAATTGCAGCTCTTTTTTCTATAATATCTTGCTCTTGAGCAACCTCCATTGTAGCATCATAAGACAATGCTCCAGCCATAGCTTTTGCTAAACCATCTTTTCTAGTACCTCTTAATCCAGATCTCGAACCGGTAACAGGGTTTATTAATGGTACGTAAAAGAAATCTAAAAACTGCTTTTCAGTAGGTGTTTTCTTTTTATACAAGCTTACAGCCGTACCTTTATCTATAATATTTAAAGCTGATGGAGGTAGTAACTTTTGGTTCACAGCGTCTTCAACCTCTTGTTTCGATGTTAACTTCTTAACAAAAGTAGTAAGTATTCTTTCGTTATCAGGTACGTTACGCTCTAATTGTACTAAATCAGCGGTGAATACAGCTTTAACTATAGGTTCTCTAAATAGCTTTAGGTTTTTAACATAATTTGTAGTTCCTAAGAAGTTTTTAACTGACCCAAACAAATACACATTAGCCTCATCTCTTAGTTTTCTTTGTATGTTTCTAACTGACGTACCAGCTTCGTATGCTCTTAATAAAGCTTTACGAGCTGAATCTAAAACTTTATTGTATAACACACCACCAGTTTCAATACCTATTTCTCTTCTAAACTCAGATTCTACTTTTTCTTTACCTTTAGCTTTATCAGCTTTCTTTTTAGCTCGAGCTGCAGGTGATAAGTCTTCTGTTTCAAGAGCTTCCATTGCAGTGTCAGTTTCAGCTGCAACTTGAATTTTTACTTCACCTTCTTTAGTTGTTTCACCTATTTCTTTAGTATACTTTAACTCGTTTTTTGTGATGGCGTTATAAGCTTGTTTTGCTTTATTACCTATTTGAGGGTTTACCCAACCAAACAAACCGTTTGGATTTTTGTTTTCTGGCTTGTAGTTTCTTACGTGTGGTAGTAACTCTGCGTACGTAGTACTTAAAAAAGTATCGTTATCAATACCAACATGTGGTTGAGCTAGAATTAATCCATCAAGCATTTTATTGCTTTGCATTTCTTTGATAGTGAAATCAGCACCTTGTTCTTTCCAAGATTTATTATCCCAACCCATTGCGGCTAGCTCGTTTACAGCGTCAGTTTGATTTTTTGAAAAAGCAACCTTAACCTCTTCGTCTTTAGGTGGTATTTTTTCACCTTTAGTAAAAGCAACCATTCTATCACTAAGCTTTCCTTTTTCAACGCTTTTACTATATTCTTTCATAAACAAGAAAGCATCTTTACCAGTTTCAATGCTTAAGTTTTCGTAATCAGTTTGTGTGTTAAATAAATTAGCAACTTTATCTTTTATATTATCAAAAAAACTTTTACTATTATTGTAAGTTATACCATTTTTTTTATCTTGTATAACATCTGATAAAGCAGTAAACCATTCGTCTGTAGTGTCTAGATCGATAGTTAATTTACCTTTAACAGTATAGTCTTTTGTAAGCCTTTTGTTTATATCACTTAAAACTTTTTTACCAAGATTATCCGCAATTTCTTGCTTAAACTCAGTGATCATATCTTTAACCCTTGTACCGCTTCCTTCTTTCTTTTTATTGTCTTTTGCGTCTAACAACTCCATGTTACGCAAAGCGCCTCTTAAAACACTGTGCAATATCTCGTGAGAACCAACGTCTAGTTGTCTATATTTGACAGCTGTCTCTCTGTTTATATATATAGTGTCACCTAAGTTAACAGCACCAGCACCTTTACGAGCACTTGTTACTACCCTTTGTACCTCTTCGGCTATTTGCTCGTTTGACTTACCTTTAATGTTAAATTTTTTCCCATCAAAAGTATATTCTCCTAAGTTCATCAAGTAATCAACAACACCTTGGGCAAATGAATCTGTGTTGTTAAATGCTTTGTAAGGATTCATATCTATCTGTTTACCAGCTTCTCCAAGAAAAGCTTCAGTATCTTTTAAAGCTTCTTTATAATCCTCTACTTGAATTCTTTCTCTAGCTTTAGCAACTAATTCTTTAATTTTACTTCTATCTCTAACGTCTTTCTTTCTCCCATCAACACCAGCATACTTATCAATTATAGCTGCTATTTCAGTTTTAATTTTTTCTACTTTTTCTTTAGCTCCAGGAACAGCATAAGCAGTACCGTCTTTTTTTTGGTCAACCTCTGCTTTTTCTAATTCTCTTTGTTTTTTTACTAATTCTTTTCTATCTTCTTTTCCAAAAACTTTAGCGTCAACTTGAGAATCTCTTACAGCGTTATCTATACGTTTTCCAAGTTTAGAATCTAATACAGGGTCATTTTCAACCTTAATACTAGCCTGAGCTAATGTAACGTCATCCATATTGTTAACCTCTTTAACAAACCTAGATTCAGTCATTTCTTCTCCTTTAATACTATACTTACCTTTCTTTTTAACAAGTTGTGGTAACACAGTAACACCTGTCATAGCGATTCCTTTCTCTGCAAAACCTTCAGTTAATATTTCTCCAGCATCATATTCTTGACTACCAAAAGTTTGCCCCATAACCTCACTAGCTAAACCACCACCAACAGCGGCACCCGTACCAAGCACACCTCTTTGCGTTGTAGTCATTAATTTTTTACCAGGTATCATAGTGCCTTTAGCAAGACCGCCACTTAAAACACCTGTAGCCATGTCTGTAAATCCAATAGCAACACCACGTCTAATAGCTCTCTTTTTTAATATTTCAGCTCTAGTACCCGTTATATCACCCATTACGTTATTTGGATCTTTATACGTTATAACCTCGTCGTTTTGTAAAGTTTTTTGGATGTTTTCTGGAGTAAAATCTAAGCCGTCTTCTGTAATCTGTTCCATTAAGAACTGTTGGTATGATAACCCAGCGTCCATTGATCCAGAAACGCTACCCATTAAACCAGATACAGCACCTAGTCCAGTACCAATAATAGGTATTGTTGTTCCAACAGCGGCTCCTAAAGCTGTTCCAGCCGTGGCTCTTTTTGCAACGTCTTCTGATGTAAATAAAGATGTAGCCATAGAAGCCATAGATGATATTGAAACATCTCTTAAATACATTGGGTTTTCAGCAGCAGCAACCATAAAAGCCATTATACCTCCATGTTCTTCGTTTACCTGCTCATATCTTCCTTGGTATTTCTTAACGTTATCAGTTTGTTCTTTAGTCGCTCCTTTAGAAACAACAGCATGAAAAGCTTTAGCGTCTTCCAGTGTAACGTCTTTACCTTGTGACATTACATTCCAACTAGGTTGAGTACCTTCACCCTGCACTTGACCGATACCACCTGACCTATACATGTTAGATATACCTTCGGCAAAAAAGTTTGAAAGAACATTATTATACCCCATGTAAGGAGCTAGGTGTTTTTGAGCCGCAAAATAAGACCCTTTTTGTCTATCAGTTTCCTCCACCTCAGGAAGCTCTGAGTCGTCGGTAATCAGTTTAAACCAATCAAGTATTGGTCTTTGATAAGCTTTAGTATTTTTTTTATAGTCATAAAAAGCTGTCTCAGCATTCTTTTCTTGTTGCTCCGATAAACCACCGCCCAATTGTAATCCCATACTTTCTTGGCCCACCGTCGGATCTACCGTCGGACCTTTTGTCTTTCCCAAAAAAGTTTGTTCAAATTGATTTAAATCACCAGTAAAATCCCCATCACCTACAATACCAGCATGTAGCTTTTTTCTAAACTCTTCATCTTCAAATTTACCTTGAAAATCTTGAAAAGTTCCAGTAAAAAAACCATCCGCATAAAGTCCTTGATATAATTGTTCTAACATATTTAATAGTTTTTTTTATCCTCCAAAGTCGTATTTACCTTTTCCAGTTGTATTAGTTGCTCCTGCGTTATAATTAGTATTTATCCAATCCCAAACTGTTTTTATTTTCTTTTTATCGCCAGTAAAAGGATCAGCTTTAAATACTTTAGATACACCACCAGGCATAGTTATTCTAAAAGTATCGTTACCATCTTCTGGATCATCTTTTGTTGTTCTTTCAACCTTCATGCCAGGATATAGTTTTGGATTGTTTTTGAAATACTGTACCACCTCCTCTTCGTCATCGCTAAATGCTTTGCCAAAGTCTACTGGCGGCTTTCCACTATCTTCACCACCACCCCCTTCTCCACCACCTGCAGCAGCTCCTTCAGTTCCTCTAAATTTTTGGAATCTTTGAAGAGTCCTAAGGTCGGTTAATGACTCAATACTAGGTTGTTGTAACAAAAGCTGTCGTTGTTTCTCTACTACTTCATCTCCGGACATAGTTTGCCCACTAACACTATTTGTCCATGACTGTGTTTTTCTATCTACGTTCCATACAGAACCGTCAGCTCCAGGAATTTTACCACTTGCTAAAGTTGAAATAATTTGATTTACTTGACCTCCTCTAGCACCACCTTTAAACTGTTGGTCTGGTGGAAAGAACATTTTTCTCATTGACTCGTTTGTACCCCATGGGCTTATTTCTTTTCTTTGACTCATTCCATACTCCCAAACATCTTTACCTTTTTGAGTTGCCCATTCTTTAAAAACATCTCTAGTTACATCTTCGTTATAAAACCTACTTTTTCTATTTGTTACGGCTTGTACAATTTTAGCGTAGTTTGCACCACCTGCAAAATCTTCTGCATCAAAAGCATTTGGATCACTACCACCGCTAATATCAATAGCTGGATTACCATTCTCATCAACAGGTACTTTTCGTCCTAATGCTCCAAATAATGTTGCAGAAGTAACGCTTTCCGATGTTAAGTCTTCCATCATGCTTGATTGGAAATTAAAAAATCCATCTTCATGAATAGCGTAATGTAATTGCTTTTCAGTACCTACAACTTTATCAATGTCATTTTTATATTTACCTTGAGCCGTTTCCCAACTTACACCCTTAGCACCGCTAGAACCTTGCGACCTAAGACTTTCAAAACTATCATTCATGGCTTTAAAAACTCTAGGATCTTCTGGTATAATTAAATCACCTAATTCATCTGCTCTAACAGTTAACTGTCTGTTGTCTTGAGATAGAGGTTGACTCATGTCTTGTAATATAGGGTTATTATTTGCGTCAAATAATTTAAGTGTTATATTACCATTATTATCATAACCTTTTACCACTTTGTCTCCATTTTTGGGTTCACCAGCTATAGCGGCTAAAAAGCGAGAATCACCATAGTTTGAAGCCATTGCTTTTTTACTATAACCTTCTCTTGCAAATATTTGTTCTAAATTACCATAACCAGCTTGAAGTTGATCTATCTGAGTGTATATCTTTTGTTTCTTTTGATTTAACTCCATTCTTTTAGCTATGTTCTCTTGACTAAAACCTTTGCCTTTAAACGTCTCTCTATAAGCTTTACTAATATCATTCAACCCCATCACCTCTGTAGTTTCTACTCTAGATTTCCAATTACCACTTGGATTAGTAGAATCGTATTCTACTTCGTCAAGCTCGGCATTAAAATTATCGTTTGATATTGTTTTGCTAAAATCACTGCCTTCCATTAAAAATGAATTACCAAACTCATCTTTAACCGTAGAACCAAAAGCTCTTCTTTCAACTCTTTTTTTAAGCCCAGCAGCCGCTTGACCTAAAAGAGAGGTACCCATACGCATCAAGTTATTTCGACCTGCTTGAATTTGAGCCATTGTTATTTCGTAGTTCCTAAGTTGAGATTCAAGATGTCCACTTACGTCCTTAGGCACGTTGGCCATTGCAGCTCTATAAGCTGCGTTTACTATAGTTGCGTCTGCTCCGTAATTTGCCATATTTATATTTGTTTAAATTCTACGTCTAACTTACTGTAATCTACAGCATCATAACCATTATCCATTTGTACAACCGCTTCTTGTGGTATTTCGTCAGACATTACACCTTGGAATAATCCTTTACCATATTTTGAGTCTTTATATTCAAAACTATATATATTTAACCCACTAGGTGATTCACCAATTTTGCTTATGTTTTTCTTTAATCTTTTATCAGATCCTAAAATATAAGGTAAAGCCATGCCAATCATTTGCATAAAGTTATTTTGACCTGATTGTTGATTTGCAGAATTTTGCATATTAACACCTTGTTCTAAACCAGCATAGGCAAGTTCATTAGAGTAACCCATCTGAACAGCTTCGTTAGCTCCAGCTAAATTAGCATAGTCAATACCTAATAAAGTTGATTGTTGTCCGAATTCCATACCTTGAACATCCATAGCTCCTTGTGCAGAAGCCATATCAGCAGCCCAAGCGCCTTGTGCTATTAAATTATTTTGTGCTATTGCATTTTGCTGAGCGTTAGTTGCCCCTTGAAATTGCATTTGTTGGTTTTGCATTGCTGATTGTGCTTCAATGCCTTGAAGTTGTGAAGCTGCAGCAATTTGTTGACTCTGTAATGTTTGAGCCGCACCTATTGTTTGGTTTTGTAATGTTTGAGCACCACCAAGTATCATTTGTTGTTGTTGAGCCGCTCCACTAAGCATCATAGCTTGTTGTTCAGCTGCGCCAGCTAACTGCATTCTCTGTTGTTCAGAAGCTCCTTGGAATTGCATTCCTTGTAAGGCTGCTGCACCCTGCATTTGAAGTTGTTGTTGTTGGGCCGCGCCACCCATTCTCATTTGTTGAGCTTGCATCTCTCCTTGTCGAGAAGCCATTTGATTTGCCATGGCCGCTTGAGCTTGTTGACCTTGTAATTGCGCCGCACCCTGCCTCGTCATTGCTTGGTTTTGCATGGTTCCCGCCGCGGCTTGTGAAGCTAATCTAGAGGCTTCACCTCTTTGTGCCATGTCTATTCTAGCGCCTTCCTGCGCAGCCATCATTTTGTTTTGTCTTTCTTGTTGTCCAATTCCAGCTGCTTGTTGTTGCGCTTGAAGTTGACCTTGACCAGCCATCGCTTGTGCTAAGCCAGCTATTCCACTACTACCAGCTGCACCCCTTAAACCTTGCATTATGTTTGCTCTTTGCTGTTGACCTTGTTGAGCTTGGAAATCCGCAGCCCGCATATCTACCGTCATATCTTCATAACGATTTTCCATGCCTTCATATTGATTTTCTAAACCAGCATATGCGTTTTCCATCCCAGCAAACTGGTTTTGAAGACCTTCGTACGCGTTACTCATTCCAGCAAAAGTGTTTTGAGCACCAGCGTACATGTTTTGTGCTCCAGCAGCGTAGTTACCCATTCCTGCGGCTACGTTTTGTGCTCCAGCATAAACATTTTGCGCACCAGCATAAACGTTTTGCGCGTCAGCATAGACGTTTTGATACTTAGGTCTTGCTACATAACTCTTTGTACCATCTCTATTGATCGTTAATTGCATGTCCTCCATAACACTGGACATACCAGCTGTTGCGGGTCTCATACCATCTGCTACGTTTCCATAACCTGCTCCTAAATTTTGAAAATCAGTTTGTATTCCAGCATATGGATTTTGTAAATTACCGAAAAAATTAGTAAATTGTGTGTTTGCAAAAGCATCGTAACTATCGTTAGCAATACCCTGCATGGTAGCTTGATTATCTAAAGCATCTTGTATCTGCTGTTGATTGTTAGCAGCACCAGTATTCATTAAGTAATCAGGATCGTTTGGATCAAGACCACCAGCACCACCTGGATTTTCGCTTGACGACGTAGCTCCATAATTCTCATTTGAAGCGGAGTATCCATACATTGTACCATCACCATAACCGTGATCTCCAGTACTGCCATCATCTACATATCCGTTTGGATCACTTGGATCGTGATGGTGGTTCATTCCACTTAGCCCATGTTTTAAAGGAGATATTTTTTTCTTTTTATTACTCATATTTCATTTTTCTTAAATTTAAGCGTAATTATATAGTTACACTTATTGTACTTTATTTACTACTAACATTAACCTCTGAGCTAATAGAATATAATTCTGCATACTCGCTAGAATAATTCTTAAATGTAACATCGGCAAAATATCCTTTTAAGCTAGAATCGTTTACCTCTGTTCTTTTTGAAAACAACACAAACATACCAGAAGTAATTACCGGGTGAGTGGCAACGTCTTTATCAATTACTATATAACTTGGTGTCACGTCTACTATTACTCCAGCGGAAATAGGGTCTGTAGTAATACCATTAGGTAAAACCGTAGAGACATAAGCTGTATCACCAACTTGCAAAGAACTATTTATCACGTTACTAAAGTTTATTTTTGTTTGTGCCATATTTTATATTTAAGAACCTGCTCCAACTGTTAGTATTTTATCTAAGTCAAGATAAATTGTATGAGGTGTTGTGCTTGAGTATTTGTTTACCTTGATAATGCCAAAAAAATCTATTTGACTGTGTGTGTCTACAAAAGTAAGAACAGTTCCAGCTTCTAGTGTTTGGGCTAAACCAACGGTCATAATACCATCATTACCAGCTCCGTCAGCATCTGGCGTAACAGCGGTAACAAGGTTACTGCTACTATTGTTAACGCCAAAACCTGTATATCCAAACCCAACGCCTATTCCCAGCGTGTTAGGTAAAGCTATGCTGGTGCTAGAACCATCTGTAGTTTCTGTTACACCACCTCTAGCTTCAACAGTTTTTTGCAGTGTTGTAGCAACTCTTTCCGTAGGACTAAAACTAAGACCAAGTCCGATAGCATCGTTGATGTAGGTTGGACCGTAAGCTCTAAATGTCATGGCTTGCCCTTCATCAAAACCAACAGCTTGACTAAACCCAATTACATTTCCTACAATAGAAACTACTGTAGTAAGTCCAACCGCGCTTCCAGCTTTATTTTCTGGAACCGTAGTTGCCTTATAATATGTTAACTCCATACCTACACATAAGTACGTAGTATCAGCCACCACAACAGTTGTAGTATCTTCTGTATCACCAGCAGAATTAGTAACTACATTTTCAGTTGTTGTAAAATACCAATACCTTGAATTATACGTTTCGATGTCAGCAGATGTTAATTTAAAACCATGACTTTTAGCATCTGTTGTGGAGTTTAAAACACTCCAACTAAAATTGAATTTATCTGTATCGGTTACAGCTCCAGCAGACGTTGATGTTGGAAACGTTTGGTAGTAAGTGGTATCTGCTGAACCAGGTGTGAATGTTATAGTAGTATTAGCCGCTGCTTTTGATATACTTCTAGTTATAACATTAGAATTAGAACTTGATGTTTCTGTCCCGTTTATAGTTATAAGTTTAATTACATAATCACCACCTCCAGATGGAAATACGATGCTGTTGTTATAACTTCCACCACTAAGTTTTACTCTTAAATTATTATTAGAACTATTGTGCCCATTTTCAAAAACCTTGTTTTTAAAATCATAATATTTTAATGTGCCCGATTGTATTGCTATTATTTCAAACTCAGCTCCTTTATCACCAGTAATAGTGAATGGTCTAATAGCTCGCCCCGTAGGCATATCACTAACATCTATATTAAAACTATTTATTTTCATATTAATTTATTTTTAATAACCACCACCACTACCCGTACCACCACTACCCGTACCACCACCGCCGCTTGTGCCACCGCCGCTAAACCCGCTACCACCATTACTACTCGTTCCACCACTACTAAATCTATTAGTATTAGAAGACGAAACAAAACCTACGCTCTCTACACTTGATACAACACCAATTCCTTGAACACTAAACCTACTTGTGTCTAGAGCTTGATTAGCGCCTAATCCTTTTATGTAATTAAACCATTTTCCTTCTTTTTTAATAAACTCAATTACACTACCAGAATCTAAATTTGTTTTTATCTCAGAACATTCCCATCCTAATATATCACCACCTGAAGACCAAGCCGCGGCATTACTTATAGTGATTTCGTCTGCACTCGGATTCGATATATAAGCTTGACTTCCCTCGTAGTTTATAGTGTTAAATACTTTAACCGTAGATGGCTCTGGGTTAACAACAGCTTGGATACTAGAATAATTATTTACTCCATAAAACTCATTATAGTTGTCAGCTTGCTCTGCTGTTGTTTTTATATAAAATCCATTATCATCAAAGCTACCTGTAGAACCTTGTAATTTCGGGATATAATGCTGAAAAAGCATTGCATTTTTAAAAGTAAAGTATTTTTTAGATACACTAACACCATTTTCAGGTACAAAACTTTTAAAGCTACTCCAACCGTTTACAGCCTCATTAAATGCAATAGTTTTATCAGCAATAGTTTCATCAGTGTAAACTCTAACCATTGATATATTATCTATATAACCATTTATAAGGCCGTTGTCTCTAGCTACTATAACAAAAGTATTTTTTAAATCAGAATCATACGTATCATACGGAGAATCTTGACCAGGACTCCATAATCCATCACCAGAAATTGGAGGACTACCAATAGTAATAACTTGCTCAAAACTTGCGGGCTTAGAATTATCTATACCTGTTATCTTAAATCCATACCCACTGTTGTTATAATAATAAATGCCAATTTCACCAGTAGTTATAACGTGGTTAAAACTTATTTTATATTTATCAAATTGATTAGTAATCTCACCAACCTGTTGGCTAATACTTATAAACTCATGTCCATTTTCTTGAATAGGACAATCGTGAAACTGAAAATAATTGTTTTCATTATCCAGATAAATATATGGATCAACTTGGTTAACATCAAATCCATTAATATTCCAAGATCCAATATTACCAACTAAAACCGCTTGTTCTAAGGGTGTTAACGATATATTGCTAATAGCATATTCTTGCGCGGCTACACTACCATCAGTTTGATGAAATTGTATTTTATTACCAGCATTACCAGCGGTCCAAGTAGAGGCGATCGCGGTTTCAGTACTTGCAGCAATGTACTCATCAAACACACCACCATCTTCTTTATAAACTATCCAACCAGTTCCATCTGAATTATCTGTAAGATCAAAAGAAATCTTATAATTACCAGGGTCTTCTATTCCATCAAACGCAACGCCTCTAAATATTCCAGTGTCGCTAACAGCTATTACACCACTTAAAGAACCGGAGTGATTATTAGTTACAGGATTGTTACTAACTGTAAATGTTAAATCCCAAGGACCTTGATGGAGCGTATTTGTGTTAGTAAGGTCCTGTGACCACGTGTGATATACACCTGCTCCACTAGCGAGTTCCCAGCACAATTTATTGTCTTTATAATACATTGTGTTATCGCTAAAGCTATGTGTTGGGGTTGATGAGGCTGGAGCGTAGTCCACCCAATGATCAACACTTCCAGCCGTGGCTGTTGTGGTTAAGTTTTTTGGAATTATTTTAGTAATTCTAATACCATTAGTACACCCTAAAACTCTTAAAGTAAACTTATCTGAATCATTGTCTTTTGCCCAGCTATCACTAGCTATTTGAAATATACCTCTTAATACCGTGTCTTGGGTTGCATATTCGGTTCTAAGAGTTGGTACTAGTTTACAATGTGCTATAGTAGGAGTTACTGGGTCATCGCCTCTCCAAAGACCAACACCCTCTTCGTTAATTACCCCATCATCTTCAAAATCTGTTATTGGAGCAACACCATATACTAATAGCTCGCCAGGATCAGTTCCTGGTGTAAAATTATCATATTCAACATCGACTAAATACCAGTGATTTTCAGTCCATTGATTACCGTCTATACTGTGTGTTATATCTGAAGCCGCCGTACTACTACTAGATGTAATATCTATATAGTTAGATGTGTTAACTTGGGTTGGTGTATAACTGTTGTTATTAGTATTTTCCCTATTAAATGTTACAGCAAGGGGATCTGGCGTTGAAGGAATAATCCCCGCGTAACTATCAGTAAATGTGTAATCTGAGGAATCCCAAAGAGTGGGATTTCCCTGCCCATCTGTGTTGCCATTGTGTGTAAAAGAAAATCCTTGTGGTAAAGAGTAATTTATAGCGCTACCGTTGCTGTGATATCCAGTAGTAACAACACTAGCGCGATTACCCCCAAACACGCCAGCAGTTTCTCCTTGTGTAATAAAACTATTACCAGACTCAACAGCATCTGTTGTAAAAGTCCACATGCTCGGGTTTGCTGCAGTGCTAAAGTAATTGTGATTTGTCTCCACCCATTTAGGTATATTTACAGGTGGTACTGGGGTAACGCCAGAGGTAGTTATTAATTGCTCAGAAATCTCCTCTTCGTTAGCTTGTAAAACGCTAAAACCTTTTTTTATCTTTATATCTTTAATGCTAAAAAGAGGTTTTTTCCATCTATTCCACATCTGTTTTGAGGAATTGGAAGTTCCAAAGTGGAGCCAATTATTAGATGTAATTGTATGCGTATTTTGAATACGGATTCTTAGATTATCAACAACTTTTTTTATAGGCTCAAGCGTATCATACTCTAAAGAAGCTTCGTCCGACATAGCATATTCTTTTAATTTAACACTAAAGCTAACTATATAATCACGCTCCATTATACCACCGTCATCTCTAACGTTTATGGTATTGACACTAGATACATCATCATCATGAGTTGGAAGATACCACGGTATTCCATAATAAGCTACAGATCCATGATTGGTGTTTATCCCCGCTGCTGATCCTAACACATAAAACCTATCTGTAGTTGTAGCATCCCAATCACTAAAGGTAGAAGAAAAAGTTCTACTTCCACCAACCTGCCATTCGTCTGCGTCTACAAAAATTAAGGGTTGGTCACTTATTGTTCCCGTGGAGTAACCCCCATCCTCATCACTACCCCCAAATGGAGTTGAATGAAAACAGTTGTAAGGAGTTATGTCGTCAGCAGTACTAGCTCTAGAACTACCATCATCATCCCAATCAGCCGTTATAGCGCCACTTGCTAATTCAGCAGCTGTTGGTATGCTTGATATTGTTGTTCCGTAATATGTTCCGCTAAAATTAGGGTTAATTATTCCAGAATCTAAACCGGCAGAACTTCCAATAACAGTGTTGCCATCAAGAAGATCAATTTGTGGTTGTATATAGTTTCTCCCATACCTTGCAGCGGGAGCCGCCCCGCAACCATGGCCGTATAGTGAGTCTGGTTTCGATGTTCGAAAAACTCCGAAACGAACTTGCACATGTATTTCATCACCGGCAAAACAACTAGAATGAGTAACATTATCTGTATTTTCGTTTGCAGCATAACCCCAAGTGGATTGCTGCGCACTACCGATACCAACGCTTGTAAGATACGAGTCTACAAGATTACCAGTTGGGACAGTCGAAGTACCAACTGGGGCTAAATCTAAATCTGGTAAACCAAAACCTCCAAACTCAATGTAAGAGGCAGTTGCTGTTCTATTAAAGAAAACTCCTGAACCAGTTATGTTACCAGACGGTTCGTTATTTCGCTGTATACGTCTAGAGACAATATCGCTCAAATCATTTGAACTATTTACAGTGTTTTCGCCGGGATACCATACATGTGTGCCGGGACTACTACCCCCATAAGGATAGTATTGGTAAGTATTTATATTAGACCATACGTTAGAATCATATTGTAAGTCATATCCATTAGCTGTGTTGCTCGTGAAGTCATGAGTTGAGGTGTTAGTAGTTCCATTTGCTGCCATGTCAGCATGAAACATGATTCCATCAATACTACCACCACTATTACTTAGCGAAGCATCAAACCCTGCTTCGTTACCACCACCAAATATACAATCTGCTTCAGATTGGGTTGTAGTAAGACTATATACTTGTGGAATAGCCGCTTGCAACGCCCCCGCTTCAATAGCATAAGTAGGGTTGTTTCCTTCGTGTACCGCGATGTCAGCAGAGCTTTGTAAAGTATAAGAATGCGCTACAAAATCCGTCCAAACGAAAGGATTGTTAGTCCCACCTGGTTCCGTGTCGAGAACGTTATGTGTTTCATAAACATACGCGAAAGGTGTTCCACTATTTACAGCGCCATCTACAATTCTACTTAATGGATTAATATCTATTGGGTCGCCACCAGCTTCTATATAAGCGTCTTGTAAAACGTTTTGACTAAAGCTATTATTAGAGAGCGTTAGATTATAATCTTCTTTATAACTATCATAAGTACCTATTAAAGAGTTATACTCCGTTAGATTGTCCCTAAACCAGTCGTGCATTCCATTTTTAGATATAGGTGTTAAACCATCTTTTGACAATCTAAGCACAGCTCCTCTTTGCTTGTCTGTAAAATATGTTCTATACGATTCTCTAGCAAATGATTCTGGATTTTTAGATATACCATAGTTACCAGAGAATGGATTCGCGTCTCCAAGTACTCTATCACTAGCTATTAATTGTGGATTGCCATCAGCGTTAAATATTGTGTCTTTATTAGATACTATACTAACGACTCTATCTTCGCAAAAAGCTATCAAACTAATTCTTCTTTGAAATAACTTTTGAATACTACCAAACGTGGGATTTAAATCCTTAGTAGTTTTTTCAGCCATTATAAACTGATTCAAATCATTTACACTAGAATTAGAGTTGTATACACCTGAATATATTAAACTATGAGCCTTGTGTTCTTCTTCGTATATCTCTTGAGTCGTAGTAGATGCTTTGACGCCGTTAGAAATATATATAGCGTTAAAATCATCTTTGATCCTATTGGATTCAATTCCGTTTCCAAATGAAAAAGAATTATACCAAGAAAGTCCAGATACTATATTTTCTCCAATATTTTCTTTAAACTTAAACTCGGTTTCAAAATCTCTCGTTACTCCATCTGGCGGATATTCTTCTACCTCTGCCACGGTATAACCACCATCTTCTCTAATAAATTTAAATGACAAGCCTGAATAATCAATTTCTGTTATAACAGGTATGGCATCATCACTAACATCGTACTTAGGAAAACCTGGGTGAAAAGTAGCTGTAGAATTATCCCATGATTGTAATATAGAGGCACTTGTAATAGTAGAATTTAAAACCTCAACTCTACAACCAATTGGAGCAAAAAGCTCGTTTGTTCTGTCATTTATTTTTACTGGTAAATTATTACTAGCTTCATAGTATATGTCTAAATCTACCTCTTGTTTTTTAGGGTCAAGCTCCCATATAGCTGGGAATTTACTTAGATCAGAAAGTAAAACAGATTTAACTGGATCTAAAAATTCAATGTCACAAAAACTCCCACCTACGCGATCAGCTGACATTATATTGTCCTCAGCTTTAAGTGGATTAAAACCACCGTTTGTAGTAGCATCTGTTGGGCTTTTGTCTAACTCAATTATATAACAAATTCTTCTATTGTGCGCGGCTCCGAATTGTTTTATCTTAGCCATCAACTGATCTCTTTTAGCGTCGTTTGCAGCGGCGACAGTTCCATCTGGTTTTACCAAATCTAGGTAATCTAATGCTGTTTGCTCTACGCTTTTGTAATCTTCATGCTGAGTGCTTACTATAAAATATCCATTACCATCACGGTATCTATTGTAAGCTTTTCTCCAAGAAGTGTGATTATACAATTTTTTTATAGCTACTTTTTTAATAGTATAAACTTCAGTGTCGGGAAATTTCGTAGTTTTAACAGTTGTAGCGGTGAATTTTAATATTGTTCCATCTGGAATTGTTGCAACCGCACTTAATGTTATGTTTTCTGGCTCTGCCCCTGCGCCTGCTCCTAAATCAACATTTACAGCGGCAACCGTTGTTCCAGTGGTAACACCCTCACCGCTAACAACCTCACCAACTGCAATATTTTTAGTTATATAACCATTGTCTAATCTAACAGCGGTACTAGCAGAAGTAGCGCCATCAACAGTGTCAGTGGTAAAATATCTATTATTATCGTTGAATCTAAATCGCGCGCCTGGATGTAGATTTCTTATGAAATCTCGTATTTTATTATCTTCGTCTCCTCCTTCGCTAAAGGTAGGATCCCATTGTCTAGCGTGTAACTCTTTATATTTCAAATCATACCCAACACCAACGCCAGGGCGTGGTGATAGATGTCTGTAGTTGTTATTAGAATCATGATTACCTTCCATCATAATGTGGCGGTGAACCTTAGAAGTACCATACTTTTTATTTTTTGACACCCCGCTAAAGACCCCACCACCCCATACACCTTGCAAGTTAGCGGCCCAAGAATCGCTACCAAACAGAGTTGGATCTGCGTCTTTAAAAGTTCCAGTGTGTAAATCTTTTCCAGGCGCAAAGAAAGATAAGTGCACGAAATGTCTTCCAATCTCACCATCATTAGAATAAACCTTAGTATTATTCCCAACTCCGTGTTCTGTGTTATCTGATGTCACACCGCTAAACCATCTTCTAGGACCAACAGCGTGGTCGTCAACTGTAGTTATAATACCTTCTAACCCATTTACATGATTAGCGTTTATAGCACTAGCATCGGTAGGAGTATCTCTTTTAGGTCTCTGTAGTGGACCAACCCAACCGTCAACTTTTTTGTTTCTCCAATCGTCTTGATTCGGGACTAGTGGTGACGTAGATATTAAATCATCGTTAAACCAAACTGAATTACTTTTTAACTTCTTTTTTAAACCAGCTTGATCTTCAAAATCAGTTATCCAGGTTTTTAACGGTGGATAACTCCAACTAGAATCTTCTGCCGATGTACTTTCTCCCGACGTACATCCAGACCAAGTTATACAACTATATTTAGCGTAATTACTCGCCTCACTTTGCCCAGCGGCCATGTGCATTGAATCTATAAAAAAAGTTGGACCAAATTTATCTTCAATACCTTGCCAAGGACTGTACCAATCTGTCACTTTCAGTGAACCATCGTCCGTGCCCCCATCAGCAGCTCCATCTCCACTAAAATTGTTAGCGGTATTTTGGATACTATCTGCAGCGCTCGTATCATGATTCGCCTCAAATCCATTAAAATTTGTAAGACCATAATCATTATTACTAGTAGCTATGTCAACGGTAGCCGATGTACCAATATCATCTTGCCAATACCAACTCGCTGTTTTCGACGTTACCTGAAATTGATCTAATATATTAACTGGATTACCATTATCAATTAAGTCTGTAACTTGGTTTTTAGAAATCTTAACAAAGAATTTCCCTGAAAAATTTTCATCGTCTTTACGTTCCTTTCTTTCTATTTGAACTATTAAATCTCCATGAAGATTTGTTTCTAAAACTGAAGAATCACCATTAATATGAGCTATGTCAGCATCTATTTTAGTTATCTTAGTTGCTAATTTAAAAGTATAATTATCACTACCTACCTTTCCGTTAGTTATTTTATATTTTTTCGAAGAAACCCCCTTACCATCAGTATCTAATCTTCTCCATGAGATATACAAACCTGAAGTTCTAATTGGACCAGCCACTTGCTCTACATCATCTTCTATTGGAACCCCACCAAATAACGCTGACCCAGAGTTAGTAAAGTTTTTCCAGCCATCAATATCCATTTTTATAGTATCAACTTCTTTGTCAATCCTTTGATCCACACTCGTAAATATATCGAGAGTTAAACTATCAGTAGCTTGAGTTTGATTTGATTGATTGAGTTGACCATAATTAACTAATTGATATTTAATAGCGTCAGGAGCATTATTTTGAATATCAATAATTTTAAACTTATTTTCTGTTGATACCTGCTCTTCTCCAGTGCCAATTTTTTTCTTTAAAATTATATAATCTTCCTCTGAAACTTTGTTTCTATCAGAAGATGGAAATGAAATCCAAATATGACCTTTTGAATCATCTAATTCGTAAGTGCTTTTTGTAACCCACGCTCTATCCATCACTAAGTTATAGTATGGATTAGAAGTTTCTTTTATAAAAAACTTAAATGAATCAACCCACTCTGGAAAATTATTAGTAACGCTAGCGCTTAATTGAAGACTTCTACTAGCGTTATTATTTCCATTGTTATCTTTCCAAGGAATATTTATAGCGCCATCTGTTGATGTAAGCACGGGTGTTTCTCTTCCGTATTTATCACTATATACAACTCCAACTTGATAATTTCTCTGCGACTTCACGTGTTGTAATCCCTGTGTGTCAAAACTACCTATATTGGGTTTTCTATCGCTATAACTAACAGACACCTCAGTGTCTTCTCCTAGGTCATAGTTTTGAACGTAATTACCATAAACAACTCTATTGCCAGTAACCTCCTGTGCCAAAGCTTTTTTAGGAACATTATCCCATGGCCTTAACAGTTGGTTAGCCGGTAAGGCTGCGTATATATTTTCTGTTGTTACAGTGTACTTCCCTTTGGTAAACCCACCTTCTGCCTTGTAAGTTCCGTTACTCGTTTCAAGTGATTTACCTAATCCAATATCAATACCTTTACCTTGATGTCTACTCGTGGTGTGCCAATCTTTGTGAGAGCGTTTTACTGTTCCGATAGAATAAATAATAGGTGATTCTTCTTGCTTATATAATAGCTCTATTTCAGCAACGTCTTCTGGCGTGTGAGATGTAATAAAGTCAGTTAGCTCTATAGAATGAATAGAGTTAACCATAGCTTTGTTGTACGGCTCCTCTACATCGTAAGCGTTATCTTTATTGTAAAAAATGTTTGTATCGTTGGAAACACTCGTGTCTTTAGGGTATTTAGCATTAAACACCGGGTGTGTAAAAGGACCAAATGGAGAAAATTCTCCATCTCTATATTTGTATCTATAAGAAAATCTTGGTAGTTTTGTTTCAAATAGATTCGGAATACTACTAATGCTATTAACGTCTTCAGAGTGGTTTATTTTTACCGAAGGAGCATTTAAAGGTTTTAACTTAATAACCGTAATATGACGCTCTTCAATATCCATGGTAATATCATTACCAAAAATTACATCACCTATTTCCCAGGCATCAGTTATTACATCGTCGCTGTCATCTATAGCATGAAAATATGTTCCACTTTCAAGGGTAGGTGTAGTAATATCAAATGCTACTATTTTTTTAACTCCTAAGTATTCGCTACCTCTATAGTGCTTGACTTCATGTTGACCAGAGTCAAAACCAGTGCTAATAGCAGTAACACCTAGCAACGCGTCTAATTGTTTTATATTATACCAAGCTCGTTCACCCGCGTCTTTAACTCTACTAAATGGATATGTTAGCGGGGTAATAGCTATAGAATTACCATCACTATCAATAGCTCCAGTTATAAGATCTAAGGTTATACCGTTAAAACTACCTTTGTCAAACATTAACTGAGTGTGAGTGTTAAGATCAACTGTACCTTTTTTAAATTCGTCAATATTTATTTTTCTTGGATCATTAACGTTGTCAGTCCAAAGCAATAAATTATCTATTACACTTATACCTGTTATTATTTGCCCGGTAAATTTTAAAACAGCCTTAGGAGTGCCAACATATTTGTCAACTATAATAGGTGTAAACCAAAGTTTTGGAGCGTCTAGGTCTTTTGAAACATCGTATAAATCTACGTTAAATTCTATAATAGCATCTGTATCATAGCTAGATACAAACCAGTATATCTTGTTTGCTTTTTCGTCAGCAAAACTACCAACACAAGTAAACCCACCTGGTATTATATCTTCTATTCTATGATTACCTAATATGTTTTTAGCAACACCAACATTAGATCCTTCTGAAGTTGAAACCTCTATGTTTAACGCGTCTCTATATTCTCCATTAGGCACTAACCTTTCATCAAGGTCTTTGTTCATTTTACCTTTTAGAAAACTATTTTTAATCTCCGGCATATACTAGTGTTTTATTTGTTTCGATTTACCTCTTAAAATTTGAGTAAGTTCTTCTAGTTTTATATTTGATAATCTTAGTTTTGCTTTTCTTACTGCTGCAAACTTTTCTTTTGTTAATCTACGAACTAACCCCTGCCCATAAGAAGAGGTTGATAAAATTGCGTATGCTATACACTTGTACATTGCATCTTCAGCAAATTTATGAACTTGCATCTCCGCGTCGGTTCCAAGACTATCACTTATATAATCTAAGATCACAGTTTTTCCAGAAATATTAGAGCTAAAATTAATT
>Ga0209337_1000861_pt1 | contig 23990 bp, 27 predicted proteins | sample LinPmetageLP53_FD_184044 | JGI IMG/M metagenome (GOLD analysis project Ga0209337, IMG submission 184044) | Marine viral communities from the Pacific Ocean - LP-53 (SPAdes) (version 2) | ecosystem: Environmental > Aquatic > Marine > Oceanic | place: Pacific Ocean | collected 2010-02-08 | reverse complement strand
CAATTAATCGTTGAACCTTAAAAATTAAAATATATAATAAATATATAAATGAAAGTTTTAGAATTATTTTCAGGGACAGGTTCTGTTGGTAAATGTTGTGAAGTTTTGGGTTGGGAGAAAGTATCAGTTGATTTATTATCACCAGCCGACTTCCAAATAGATATACTGGATTTTGATTATAAACAATATCCGAAAGACGAGTTCGATATTATATGGGCAAGTCCGCCCTGCACAAATTATTCAAGACTTCAAGACGCTTATATTGGAAGAATGAGAAAGGGAGAAATTTATTCAAGAGAAGTTCAAGAAAAAGAAATGTTAGAAGACGATAAATTAGTTTTAAGAACATTAGAAATAATAGATTATTTCAACCCACATTGGTGGTTTATAGAAAATCCTGACACGAGTAGAATGAAAGAAAGAGATTTTATGAAAAAATTGCCGTTTTATGTTGTCGATTATTGTATGTATTCAGATTGGGGTTATAGAAAGAGGACTCGTATATGGACTAATAAAAAAGATTGGAATGCTTTAAAATGTAATAAAAAATGCGGAAATATGGTTGGTAATCTTCATAAAACCAATCTCGGCAATACTGAAAGAAAGCAAAAAACAAAAGGCAAATCCTCAACCCAACAAGATAGATATAGAATACCGGAGGATTTAATATTTAGTTTATTTTTAGAATAATATAATTAATATATATATATATAACAATATGAATACACCAAAAGTATTACCAATAAAAAATGAAGACGACAGCAAAGCAAAAGAGTTCCACCCAAATCTCCCTGATATAGGACTTGGCGTTAAAGGTCGAGGCTCGGTTATGGTCTTATTAAGTCCGAGAAATACAGGTAAGAGTACATTGGCTGTAAATTTATATTTAAATCCTTCAATGTTTGGCGACCCTAAATCACCCAATGGTTCTTCATTCGACGAGGTGTATGTTTTAAGCCCAACAATCAATGTAGATAAATCCTCACGTCACCTTAAAAAAGTATTCACAACATTCGATACCTATGACCCTCAAATCCTTCAAGGGATATTAGATAACCAATTGTCTATGGGGGACGACGCTCCGGAGATTTCAATTTTTATAGACGATTCTGTTGGCCTTATGGATAAAGAATTATCAACACTTGCAACTCGTAGTCGCCATTATAATATTAAATTATTAGTAATATCTTCTCAAAAGTTTAGGTCAGCCCTCGACCCAATTCTCCGTGTAAATATCACCGACCTCGTGGTGGGTAGTCCGTTCCCAAATGCGAGAGACCTCGAAGCAGTTGCAGAAGAATTTGGTGACCAATTTGGTGGTAAAGATAATTGGTTGAAATTGTATAAACAAGCCACACCAAAAAAATATGATTTTGCATATATGAAATTAACAAATCCAGCCGAGTTTTTTTCAAATTTTGAAAAACAAATATATTTTAAAGAAGAATAAAATATTATTAATTTTATTATTATTAATAAAAAATATATATATATTATATAATAAAATGGATTTGTATGGAGCAAGTATTTCCCAAGGTAATGCACAATCAAGTCTGGTTCAACAGACAAACAATGCGGCGAGAGATTTCAATTCAGGTTTGGCTTCGCAATTAGACGCAGCCAAAGAACAGGACGACGCAGACGCAAGTGAGAAATCTGCTATCAATATGTTTAAAGGCTCTACGGCCGGACTCAAATTATTGGGTGATACAAAGGCACGTGCTTCTGTGATAGAAGGAATAGAAAAATACACAGGCAAGAGTAATCTATTAGGAGAACCAGTAAAAGTAGAACCAGCATTAGGAGGGGGTCGTGCCTTTCCTGGTGGCTCAACCGATTCATTAGTCCCTGTGGCCACCACAGAAACCGAGGATACAGCCCTTCGATTAAATGCCCCAGTCGAAACGGTGGCTGGTGACGGAGCAGGTACTGCACCAACCGCCGCAGGAGAAGCCGCAGAGACAGCAGGTGAAGCGGAGAGTGGAGGATTTAAATTTGGTGTTGAAAGTTCAGCAGATTTAGCACCAGCCGCCGAAGAGATTGCAGCGACAGATTTAGCCAAAACAGGATTGGCTGGTCTTGGAGGAGGATTAGACGTTTATAAAGATTTAAGCCGTGGTTCTTTCGGTTCTAACTGGGAGCAACAAGTGGGCAATATTGGTAATATAGCAGGTTCTGCACTTGAAATTGGTGGAGCATTAACTGCTTGGACAGGACTGGGAGCAGGAGCAGAAGCACTCGGTGCTGTATTATCTGTTGGCTCAACCGCCCTCGAAACGGCTGGTGACGTTAAAGAAGCAAAAGAAACAGAAGAAACTACCGAAAGTGATATCACTGGTCAGCAGAGAGGAGCCACCGCTGGTCAGCAGGTTACCCAAGCGGTTCAAAGAAGCAATTAAATATTAATATTTATCTAAATATTAAGAATATTTTATTTTATTTTTTTATTAATAATTTTATATATTTATAATATAAAATGAGTTCTTATTGGTCAAATGAAGATAAGATTAAGATATCGCAAACACAGATTTCGATTCCTTCAAGCAATGGTCAGTCTTACACGACCACGGCTGGGAGTGACGGTGCAAGGGTAGATTTTGTAATCCCCCCAAATACTAAATTCTTTGACGGCAAGAATAGTTATTTACAATATGAGATTAAACTGGCTCTTGGAGCAGGGGCAGACCCCACTCGGCTTATCCTCGACCCCACTATTGGAGGACAATCTGTCATTAAAAATTTAAGAGTGCTAACTTCGTCCGGTGTAGAAATTGAAACAATTGCTGATTATAATGCAATGGTTCAGGTTAAATATTCTTACAATAGCGACGACAGTATGAGAAAAATGAGGTCTCTGAAAGAAGGTAGTCTTATTCACGCAGTGGCCAATCGCTCTACACGTGGTGTAAGTATTAGTAATGCTAATGATTTAGACAGCAATCCGTACTTCCTTCCTCAACCAGCACCACCTGCTGGTCGTGATTTTGGTAATGCTGATTTCTTATTCGCCAAAGTTTGTCTGCCCCTACATTGTGGAGTATTTGCAGGTAGTTCTAAAATCTTCCCCAATATGTTAGTTGGTGGCCTTCGTGTAGAGGTGGATTTAGAAGACCCAGCAAAGATAATTAAGCAGTTAGATAGTGTCAATCGTAATCGGAGAATGAAACTGAATCCTTCCTTCCACGGCATAAATGCCGCTGGTGACGATTTGGGACAAGGGGCAACTAATCGAACCGAGATATTTTTAGCCAAGAATAATAATATGTTATCTGTCGCCGCTTGTCCATTTGTTAAGGGCGAACGCATAAATTTCTGTAAGGATAACGACCCCAATGCACAGACACTTATAACTACGAACGACGGAGCAACGGCTGCGAGTCCAACTATTACTGATATTGAATTAGACGGCAGTGGTCACATTAAATTAACAACGACTGCATTTAGAAATATTGCAGGTGGAACTGGTCAAGTAGTTAATAAAGATTTCATTGTGTATTCCGCCTCGATTGACCGAAAAGCAACCAATGTAGGAGGGGCAGAATCACAACTCGCAATTACTTCTTATCCCACTTCCTATACAATCCGTGATATGCAACTTGTTGTCCAGCAGGTTGGTATTGACCCTCGATACGAGGCTGGTATGGTTCAGAAAATGAGAGACGGTGGCTCTGTTGAATTAGATATTCATTCTGTTACTAATTACAAACATTCTCTTCTTGCTTCAAATCGTAATGCGACCATAGATATGCCCCTTTCAAATACACGAGCAAAATCAGTTATTGTTGTTCCAACAGACGCAACAACTTACAATACGGCACAATTACAGGGTGCTTTTGATACATACAGCGAAGAAAGGAGTGCAAATATGGACGGTCGTCTTGCTTCTGCTAAATCAGGACAGGTTGGTATCATTGACCAACTCTCTTCATATCAGTTTGTAATCGATACAAAACTTGTCCCCAGCCGACCAGTTGTGACTTCTAAAATTAATGGTGGTATTTCTATCGCAGCCCAGCCACTAATCGAAAGCGAAAAGGCTCTCAATCAGGCCAAGATTACTCCTCGCTCATTTGTTGATTTCAATAGAAATTTCATAATTGGTCGTGCCTTCGCTCTTAATGACGGAGTGGCCAATCTAAATAATAAAATGAACCAGTTACAGTTATTCTATAATGAGAGAAGCGTAGCAGGCGTAGATAGACCCCCAGTAAAACAGAAGTTGTTAATGGCTTTCTGTTTCCATATTAGAAGGCTATCTATCAAAGGCTCTTCTGTACAGATTGGTTTTTAAATATTTTCTAATCAATTAATTATTATTATTTTTTTTTAACAAATTTTATATATATTAAAATATAAAATGGATACAGATAAATCACCCCCCTCTTCTGCCCCTGGTTCTGCCCCTGCTTCTGCCCCTGTTGAGGGACGCATTCCTGACCTTATTAAAATTGGTGAGATTCCCTCTTCTTATGGACAGACTTTATACACAGATATTATTGACCCAGTTACGATAACAGATAGCCGTTGCAGATTCACGCTGAATCGTGTTGCTGGATTCCTTCATTCTAATTCTAAAATTACTATGGCGGTCACTCCTCAAAATACTACCAACGCCAGTTACTTCCCTTTAAATGTAGGTATTTCCTCGCTGATTAAATCGGCAACCCTTACCATAGGCAATCGAACCGTATGCTCTATCGACGACTACTCAAATTTCCACGCATACCAGTCACTATTTATTTCCAATGAAAATAACAAAGAAAGAGAACAATATTTAAGTCAGCGGTGTATGGCTTTGAAACCAAGATATGGGAGTCGTGAAAATGACGCAACCCTCACCCCCAACTCGGCACAGGGTCTTATTATTGATAATGGTCGTGAAATGGCTGACGGAGCGAACGCAGCCGCACGAGGTCTTGGTGCTGGTGGATTTATGAGTCTTTTACCATTCCAAAAAATGAATGGGAATACTGCACAAACCACAAGTGACGCACCTGTCTATTCAGTATTTTTAAGTGACCTCTTCCCATTCCTCCGCTTCAATCAGTTGCCTATGTTTATGATAGACGACGAGGTTCATATCGATTTAGTATTTGTTGAGCCGACTCTCTCTCTCGCAGGTAGTGTTCAAACCCAGCGTGTGCAGGTAACAAAGGGAGACACCGACGACAGGATTGTTCCTATTAATCAAGACGAGGTGAAACTTATATATGATAGTATTATTTATGACGGAGAAGTTATGGAGAAATACAGAGAACAGAATAAGAGCCTATCTTTCCAGTATGTCGATTACAGACTGGCGAAGAGAACTGGTGACCAAACCGCACTTGTAGGGCTAACATTTCCACTTGGAGGGAATGGTCGTCTTGTGAGCAAGGTTATTCTATCTGTCCAAGACGACAGCAATTTCATTAGTGAAAGTCTTTTAGGAGGTATGTCGGTTGCAAAAGCACCAACTGCGGATAATCAAGACGCTTCAATAATTAATATTAGATACAATAATCAGTTTGAATTTAGTAAGGATTTAAAGAATCCTGCGGCAATGTTCTCTGTGACCCAGTCAGCCGAAGGCAAATTGCCTATGACGCAGAAAGATATCTACCAGGAAACTGGTGTCACTAATTTATCGACCGACCTTTTTGAAGGTTGCAATATTGCTAATGAAGCCGAGGGTCTTGGTCGCAATGGTCAGTGGGTTGCCCTTCGACCCAATCGAGCCGAACGCATTAATAATCAGGGTATTGACCTCACCTTCCAATCCGGCCCAGGTGCAGGTAATTATACGCTCCGTGCCTATTTAGAAATGTTAAAGGTGGCCACACTTAAAGACGGTGTCTTCGATTGTTATTTTGCGTAAATTTAGAATATTAAAAAATATATATATTTAATATAAATGGATTGGATTATAAATTATATTTGGGATTATTTTAAATGTAAAGAGTGTGATAAATATAAGAAAAGAGAACAAGAATTAATATTTTTAGTTCAAGATTTATTGAGAACTCAAAATGAATTGTTAGAATTTTTAGATAAAAAAGTAAATTAATATATTTTTTTTAGTTTAATTTTTAAAAAAATAATCTATTATTATATATATAATATGAAAATAGATACAAATAATCTTAATGAAGATATCAAAAAATCTCGACCTAATATAAAAGATAATACTATCAAACAATATACTATGAACTTGAATAAATTAAAGGCTTTATTTGAAACAGATAATTTTGATTTCCTTTCTAATGTCGATAAAGTTATGGATAAGATAAGTAATCACCATTTTACAAGCCAACGCAATTTTCTCAATGCTATTATTATATTATTAATGGCCTTGAATAGTGACGGCAAATATGATAAACTGTTAGAAGAATATGGTACATTACGTGACGATTTCAATGATAAATATGACCAAGAACAAAAATCAGGGGTAATTAGTGATAAACAATCGAAGAATTTTACCACCATAGAAGCAGTATATGAAGGTATTAATAAAATGGGTGAAGAATTAAAACCTATTAAGAAAAAGAAAGAATTATCTAAAAAAGAAATGCAATTATTACAAGCCTATATATTATTTAATATATATGCGAGAATGCCTATGAGAAATGATTTGGCTGGTATGATTGCTATTAAAAAGAGAGATTACAATAAACTTAAAGAAGAAGAAAAGAAAGAGAATAATTATTTGGTAGTCGAGAAGAATGGATTATTCTTTGTATTAAATAAATATAAAACTTCAAAAAAATATGAAGAATTAGATTTACCAATTGAAGATAAAGATTTAAAAAAATTATTAAGATATTATTTAAGAATGAATGGTATGGGTGTTTTATTCAAAACTTCGACTGGTAAGCCAATCACTCGAATAGAATTATCTAAAATACTATTAAAATTTAGTGAAAAATATATGGAGGGTAAAAAAATAAGCACCACATTATTAAGAAAGATATATTTATCTTCAAAATATGGAGATATGAAAGAGGAGTTAGAGAAGGATAATAAAGTAATGGGACATAGTAAAGAAGTCGCCTTAAATACCTATGTAAAAAAGGCTGATTAGTGACCATTCTCTAAACTTGCACAATATGTCTCCCATACTCTAATACATTCATTTAATTCAGGACAATACGTATATCCACAACTTATACAACAATTATTATTATCATATGGTGATTTAACCATATATAATAATAGTAAATTTAATATAATCTTTAACATTTATTTATATAAATATTTTTTTTTGTATTTCTTAAATAAAAATTAAGAAACAATCTGAACGCCCTGTGGAGAATAAGCAACCACCACCTTCGATTTAACAAATAGATAGGCCGAAACAGGGTTGCCGTCCTCCAATTCATTCTCCATTTGAATGCTGAACTGTGCGGTGGAGAAATCAACTCCCTGACTATCGAGCATATCATAGAGAACACCGACACCATATGTAGCCCCAGCACACGGCATATTTCTGTAACCTGATACTGCACTATTGGTCACCGTGAAGTTTCTGTTGCTGGTGAGCGGAGAGACGGACGTTCTTGCGTGGATACTTTCAGGGATAATAGAACTCATAAAGGACTTGATTACCTCGGAGTCGGCAACAGGAGTTTTATTGGTTGCGTCATAGACCGTATCATTTTCGAAATGTTTGGGGAAACGCTCACCATTGCGGAGGAATGAGATTTTCAGGAGATTGGCTAATGCTCCCCCACCAACACCAGCACCACCAACGTCAGTAGTTTTAACCGAAGGCATATAGGTTAGATAGCCGTCCTGACCAAGATTATTTATAAAAGCGGAGGGGACAAAATTCACGAATGCTCCAAGAACATTCGATAATCCTAATCGATAATTAATAATCGAGTTGGTGCTTTCTAACGTGCTGAAATAGGAAGTAATAGAATTGAATGTCATTACCCCAGTATCAGGAGATTTAACCTCGTTATCGACTTCACAAGAGATTTCGAGGTCGGATAATTCATAGAAAGCGTCAGCAATAGACGTAGTCACACCAGAAGAAGAGAAGAAAAACTGGCTGTCCGGTGCTAAATGGATTTCAATCTCCAAAGGAAACTTATCAAGCGGAATCTTACCTCCGCCGAGGGTGAGGCCTGACGGAAGTGGAACGGAGAAATACGAGGCTCGTGTGTTGCGAACAACACCAGTAGTAAAAGCGTCATAATTGTCGCTGATTAATGCACTCTCACTCAAATGCCCAGCCATATCCTGCGAGGAGGCCATTGTCGGTAGGAATGAAGACATAAAGCGGCCATAGTGTCTAATATGCTCAACGACCTGCTGGGTCTCTGCATTTCTAAAAACTATTTGGTCGATTGCTCCGTAAATCCCCAACTTGTGAGAAGCACGGAGTAAAGAACCAACACCACCAGCAACAGGTCTTGCACGTGCAGAAGTTGCATACATATCAATCTTGCCTGATACACGAATCGAACTCAAATCGAGTTCAGCGTCTTGGCGACCAATGGTCGCTGTTAGAACTGGGTTACCACGAGCGTGGCTAACAAGCCCAGTCGCTGGAATATTATTAAAATTTAACTGCAAGTATTTTCGGCCACTCATTTTATATATTACTTTATATAAAAAATATCAAAAAAAAAAATAAATATTATATAGAAAAAAGGATTAATCCGCCTTTCCCATATTTTCTTTTTTCTGTATAGTCTTATTAGAAGTTATCTTTTTAAGTCCCTTTCTTTTAGATATAACCCTTTGAAGTGCTGCACCTTGTTTAACACCTTCGGCTTTGATTTTGTCCTCTGCTTGTTTCTTCTTCATATCTCTCTGTTTCTTCGATTCTTTCTTCTCCTCCGCAGTTTTTGGTTTGGGTAAAATATCGTCCGTACCCACAGCCACACCTTTACCTTTTCTATTTTCAGTTTTACCCAGTTTTATCTCTTTCAATCTTGGTCTTTTACTTGGTATTAAAGATTGTTTTTCGTGATTTATTTTGAATCCACTATCATTAATAATTTTAATTATTTGTTCTCTTTTTGCACCTTTTGGAAATTTAATCGAAGTTAATTTATTATGGGCTTTAACCAGTCTTCTTATTTCAGGAGTGGTTAATTCACCTTTCATTTTACCAGTTTTGTAGGGCATACCTTTATAAGTCTAACATATAAAAAAAATATATTATATATAATAATAAATAATGTTTGTCAATAAAAGCCATTCAAAAAAGGATTTAGTAGAATTGTTCGATAAATTAGGAGTTGGGATTAATAAAAAGTCACCAAAAAGTGAAATTTTATTAAATATAGATACATATATTAAAGAATGCAAATATAATAATAAAATTCAAAATCAGACTCAATTAAAAGACTATTTAAAAGAGGATACAAAAAAACAAAGACCGGACATTGATACAAAAAATAATATAATGTTCAGGTGTAAAAAGATTATTAAATGGGGGAATGAAAATTATGATTTCAATGAGTATTCATATAATTATGAAGACGAACCATTAAATGATATAATGTTTATATATAAATGGGGAGATATACCAAGTGTAAGAAGAGCCTGTCGATTATATAACAATTGGGAAGGTCGAAGGAATCATATTAATCCTCTAATAAGTGAGGAAGTACAAGAGAGATTGACAGATATGCAAAATATCAAAAGCAAAGTGAATAAAAGTATGGAAGTTCGAAGGGGCAAAATATTATTGACTTTCAGTTAAAAGTGTCCGACATAGACTCTTGAAAAAAAAGTATTAAAAAAAATATCTTAACACAAAATATTTTCACATTCTATCCTGGACACTTTTAGAGAAATGAATCGATATCATTCAATGGCTCTTCATTAAGACACTCCATTATTGAGATATTTTCATTATCCATAAAATTGCGGAGGTCTTCAATTGTTGTAACTTGTTCTCGATATTTATTAAGAATATCCTGACCGAAAGAATGAATGATACTGTCTTCACAATCGAACAATTCAGCCGTAATATATTCATTAACTCCTTTATTAAAACTTTTTACAAAATTCTTATAATTATTTTTATATTTATCATTTTTCATTTCTTCTCTCCTGACATTCATAATCATTTGCATTATATCAGTAGGAAGGTAATTAATATTATTCATTATTTTCTATACACTATATATTCCATTTTTTTTTAAATAGATTTCTTTTCTTCGGTTAATTATTGAAATAATAATCTATACTTATACTATAATGGTTTGGAATATAGTTGAAGATTTAGAATGGGGACATTTCAATGAACGTAAAGTATTGACTTGGCTTAATAATAATCTATTTGAAGAAGACAATATGAAATTATATAAGAATGAAAGGAAACAAGTCGATTTTAAGAATACTAAAATAATTGGTGAATTAAAATCAAGAACAAATAATTATTCAAGATATCCCACAACTTTCTTTGGATATAATAAATTAAATTACTTATTAAATAAAGAAGGAGAAAATAGAAAATTTAAGTTTTATTTCTTATTTACAGACGGCCTTTATGAGTGGGATTATAATGCAGAAGAATATGATATCAAAGATTTCGAACACAGAGAACGAGGTGTAAAAGATTATGTATATATAGATATTAAATATTTAAAATTAGTTACAAAAGAAATAACTTCTATGTAATATATAAATGGTCGATAAAGTTAAGATAACTTATCAAGGCAAATCCAAATCAGTACCAAAAAATTATGTTGAGGGTTTAAAGGGTAATGATAGAAGGAAACAAATTAAATCTATATTCGAAGGAACATATAGACCTGAAACTAAATTTAAATCCAAAGAAAGTACTTGGACAACGAAGTTTAATAAAAAATATGGGAAAGAATTAGATAAAATGAAAGGTGGTAAAAGTAAAAGAAATATAGCCAAAGTTACAGGGATTCCATTCAAAGCGATAGACGAGGTATTTAAAAAAGGCGAAGGTGCATATTATAGTGCAGGTAGCCGACCAAATCAATCACCACAATCGTGGGCTTATGCACGAGTGTATAGTTATATTTTAGGGGGTAATGCTCGAAAAGTTGATAAAGCCATAACAGATAAATATAATGTAAAATTTAAGAAATAAAATATAATAAATAATATATGGATAAAAAAGTAATATTAGGATTATTAATTTTCGAGTACGGTTGTTTTGAATTTGGTAGGCTTTTTGCGAGACATAGTTAAGTAACCATTATCACTATCATTCTCAATAACTTTTAATTTTAACAATGCAAATATAGAATTAAGAAACATTAAGTGGTCGCTTCTTCTTATTGCTTCTTTATTTAATTTTCTTTTATAAATCATATAGCAGAATTGTTTATATGTTTTAATTTGTAATTTCATATTAATATTTAATTTCAATGATTTAATAATAAGAGAATCTCCTTGATATTTATATCTTTCAAATGTTTTTAATTTAGTTAATGGATAGGAACTAATAAGTAATCCCTTATAATATAAATTTAAAGAACCTTTCGAACCTTCATAAATCATTTTCTATATATTTAAGATATAGAATATTATTTTAAGTATATATAATCGATATTTATACCACTCTATTACAATAATAGGGGCAATAATCCTCTTTTATACCACTTAAAGAGCAAAATCACTTAAAAAGAACCAATAATTTTAAAATTATTATCTCTTTAAGTCTAAAAAAGGGTATAATTAATGATTATTGCCCCTGTTATTCGATATATTAAGTATAATTCAAGATTATTAAAGTTAAATTTAAGATATATTAATATAATATACTAATATAAATGAGCGTATATATTAAAAAAGATAATAAAGGCAAAAAAAGAAATGATACACCGACCGACGAGAGGATATGTAACTTATTGAGTACATTAATCAAAAGACATTACAATCCTACGTGCATATTAGACCCCTGCTCCGGTGATAGAAGATTAACAAAGGATTTCGATTGCAATATAATTAATTATGAAATAAAAGAAGGAACTGATTTTTTAAAAGAAACTAATAAGATAGATTGTGATTTTGTAATTATGAACCCTCCATTTAATATTGGTGGGACTGGTAGAAAATTAGCAGTTGAAGTATTCATTGATAAAATCCTAAATTTGGTGGATAATACAATACCTATTATAATGATTTGTCCAATGGGCTTTCGATTGAATCAAAGAGTGACTTCGAAAAGGTGGAGAAAGATTCGAGACCAATACCCACCAATCACAAGTATTATTTCTTTACCATTAGATATATTCGAGGATACACTATTTCATTGTGAAATTATTTGTTTTAATTGTAATTTATTCGACCCCCATTATTTTTTAGATATTTAAGTTATTAATAAAATGTCCGACATAGAATTGAAAAAAACATATAATTTAATTAAGGGTTTCAACACAAATTTATTTCACAATCTATCCTGGACACTTTTGATATTTTTGCGTATATTCCTCAACTTTTTTTTCTATTGTTATAATATAAATGGTTAGAGAAAAACTATATAAAGAATTAACATATAATAATAAATATAATAATATAATGTGCGATAATAATAATATGAAAACAATTAAATATAAGGACTTCACAAACGCACACAGTTACGCCGCAAATATAGACATTAGTGAATGGCCTACTAAAAACGCCGTCGAGGTAGTTCTTAAATGTGCAAAAAATAATAACAAGGGATATCACGAATGGCTCGATTATTCAATGAGGGTCAAACCTTATTATGATATCGATATCTTTATCCCTGCTAAAAAATTGGTCGGCACAGATTCACTACTTGGAGAAACTATAAATATGGTAAGATTCGAAGTATTAGAAGTGTTGAATAAATTATATCCTGACGGAGATATAGCAATTGCTTCAAGTCACGGAGAGAAGGAAAAAGTGAAAACGGTTAATAAGATAAAAGAAAAGGAAATCGGTGTGGCTATCTCTTTTCATTTTGTAGTAAATAATTATGATTGTTCAATCGAAGAATTAAAAGATTTCAATGAAAAGAATAATTTATACAATATAAATTTTCAGAATAAGAATAATATTATTAGTAAAAAAGAAATCAAAATGTTCGACAATGCAGTATATACAGACGGTCGTAATATGAGAATGTTATTCTCCTATAAACCAGGTGATAAAAGACAAAAAATCCCTGACACTTACACAGATAAATTATATTGGTCAAAGCATATTATCCAAAGTATTGGTGATATTAATTATCACAAGAAGCCATTACCTAAACCTTCACCACCTTCGACTCCTCCTCAATCTCCAAAGGCTATCAGTATGGAATTGAAAGTTGAAGAAGATAAGGAAGAGATTATTGAGAAGGCCGACGAGGACGAGGATTTACCTGCATTCCAAGCATTTAAGAAACAATATAATCTAACTGAACTCCAAAAGATACTTGACCTATGTACAAATGAAGATTGTTTCGAATATGAAACTTGGACAAAGATAGGTATGAGCCTCCACAATATTACAGAAGGTGACGAGGTAGGGTTTGGATTATATAATGAATATAGTAAGCAACACGAAGGATATGACGGAGAGGTCGATTTGAAGAAGAAGTGGCTTTCATTTGGTAAAAAGAAATCTGGTAATAAAGTTGGATTAACATATTTAAGAAATCTTAAAGAAAAATATGAACCACAATGCAATCAGAAATTAGCCACTATATGGTTGAATGGATATAAAAAAAATAAGAGTGTAAATCAGGCAGTTTCTGTTGTGAATTTAGAAATGAATAATCGATTAATATTTGTTAAAGAAACTGGTAATTATATTATTCTCGATAAGAAAATAGTTAGAAAGGATAATGGTGATTTAATCAGCAAACCTTGTTGGTATTTGAAAAACCAAACAGGGGCAAAAGACCATTTTGTCAAGGAGATTTCAACAATTGAATATAAGGATATGGCTGGTGACACAAAAGACTACAAATTAGACCCATTCAAATCTTGGTGTCATTGGGACAACAGAAAAGAAGTGAGAGCCATAGGATTCGACCCTCGTGAGAACCCCAATCCTGATTTATTCAATCTATGGTGTGGATTTAATATGAAAAAAGAAGCAGTTGAACATTATGAGGAAGACGAAGCCCTGCCTATCCTCGACCATATCAAAGAATTATGGTGTAATAATGACGAGAACTCGTATGAATATATATTAAATTATTTCGCCCATATTATTCAAAAGCCACATATTAAGACTGGGGTTCTATTGGCTCTAAAATCGAAACAAGGTGGGGGCAAAGGTATTATCCTTGATAAATTAGCACAAATCATAGGTGACGACCATTATTGTCAAAACAGCAACGCAAATTTTTTATTTGGTAATTTCAATGGTCAATTAGAAGGTAAAATTATTTGTAATCTTGACGAAGCCTTTTGGGGTGGAGATAAGAATCTCGAAGGTGTTATCAAAAATAAAATCACTGAAAAAAGACAAACTATTAATAAAAAAAATAAAGAGAATTACCAAATAGACGATTATGTAAATTATATTATTACAACTAATAATGATTGGTTCGCTGGTATATCAGAAGACGACAGGAGATATTATTGTTTAGAATTGAATAATAAATTAAGTGGTCGAATGACCAAAAATACATACAAAACGGTACAACCTGTATTGGACGCACCAGCAGAGGCTTTTGCAAAAATATTATATAATCGTGATATCAGCGAGTTCAAGCCACGTATTTTCAAGAAGACAAAACTCCTACAAGAACAGGTCGAGAGAAACTGGAACTCCGTCAAAGTATGGTATAATTCAGTAATGAAGGAAGGAGGATTTACTATTGGTGAGAAATTTGTCGAGTGGGGAGAACTTGAAACAGGGTGGGATTATGACGGAGATACGAATAAGGGTGGTGTTAAAATTAAGAATAGAGCAGGAGTCAAGAAGACAGCATATTGTAAAGAGTGGCTATTTAATATATATAATTCTCATAGTGCCGACGGACGCAAGTTTAGTAGTTCTGCTCTTTTCAGAGATTTAAGTCAAAATTGTATGGGTCAATTATATACTGACCACAAAATACAGGTTAAGGGTGTGAGAAGGCCACATATTATTATGCCTTCACTCGAAGAAGCAAGGGAGCAATGGAATCAACAGCAAGAATATGATTATGAATATAGTCAAGAAGACGAGTGGGAACTGGACGAAGAATAAATATTATTTTTTATTTTTTTTATTATTATTTTTATTATAACCTTCGAATATTGTTTCAGGTTTTATTTTTTTATCATTTTCAAATATTTGTGTTAAATCTATTTGAGGCTTATCGTGATTTTTAACTGGGGCAACTTTTGTTGTTTTAGTTTTCTTTTTTTTATACATATTATTATATATATATATATTAATATTTATTAAGATTTAAAATTTATATTTTTATCTTTTTTTTAAAATTTATATTATTATATATTATATATTAAAATGAGTTTAGTAGTTACTTCAAATATTAATTTAGAAGATAGGCCTGAAACCAGCAATGCATTCAAACCATATTCTTATCAAAACGCACTATTAAATACTATGAAAATCCCACCAAATAGTGAAATAGCCCTTCAATCTGTTAAAATTAATAAGGACGGATTAATTGTATTGGATAGGTCAAATTGTAAGTTTGCACATTATTTTGGGCCGCCAGTCGGTTCAACTTTTGTACCTGATTTATCACACTCTACAACCCAACCTTTTATTGGATTTGCTGGTGGTGGTGACGCATTCGAAGACGGTCAGCGTGTCGAGAGGAATATTGACGGATTTGCAGGTGATATCCAGTTAGGTGTTGGAAAGGCGTTGTTACACCCAGCATTAATTACAAATGTTGGTGATAATAATATCGAAGTCGCTCCTTTAAATAATGCTACCACAAAGGCCTTCGAAGGATATGAATATAAATTCACTCAACACACGGCAGTCACGGATTTGGGAGGAGCAGGATTAAATATTGTAAATATTGGAAAAGATACAGACCAAGCACCAAGAGAACAAAAGTATCCATTCGACTATGACGCAGCAAGTGGTGTAATAACTGCAACTACAAAAAGAGGCTTCTATGTTCAAGCAAGAAATAAACCAATTACCCAAGTAAAGGGTGAAGTAACTTGGGATATTACAGGATTAAATGGGGCAGGGTCAAACTCCCCTTTTATGGTTGGATTATCAAGAATTAATGGTGAAAAAAACACTATTATAGGTGACGTTATGATACCTGGTTTTTTCAATCCTGATAGGGGAGACGGTGGGGGTCAGTTTAGACGAGGAGGTCACGCAGCATATGCAGATATTGCCGTGACAAGAGCAGGTTCTCAATTATTTGTATTCCAATCAGGGACAAACTCTGCTGGTAATGCAGGTGGGAGAGACGAAACAATAATGAATGAAGTGGTCTATTATGGGGCTCACAATGCAAACTTTGGGACGCAATATGATATTCAAACCAATGCCCTTAATATCGAAGCCATTAAGTTTAAACTGACGAATGAACATATTGAAATTTATGGAATAGACGATAAGAACGCAGAAATATTAATCGCTGACCATATAGTTGCAAAATCGAAAGGAGGTAATAAAGTGAATCTCACTGCACCTATATGTGCTTCAAAGTGGGCTATGTATCCTGTCGCACAAGCTTTTGGTCTTAATAAGACCTCCAAACTTCTAAAATATCAGGCTTATACGGCATACCCTGACTTCTCAACCTTTTCTCTACCAGGTAATGATTATACAACGTATGATTGGTGGGGATATAGTGAAAGCACTGGAACAACCCCATTTTGTAATGAATTAGAAGCACGTTTTTGGAATGATAAAAATAGTACCTCAACAGTAACTCCACAATTGACAAATGTTGGAAATGGTATGGCGAATTATAAAAATATATTAATTTGCACCCAGTCAGCGGCATACGGAGAGGCCATTACCGACGGCTGTAATACGACACGGACTTTTGGATTCGAAGGTATGAGTGTAACCGAGCCACCTTTTGCTCATACAAATGTTCTTACAACTTTACGCTCTGTCAGCGTCCCAAGATTAATTGGTAACGTTTCTATGTTTGTTAGATTAAATAATTTCACACAACAATCAGTGAATGCTCGGAAGGGGACGACTTCTAAAATTGTTGGTCACTTACCTCGGTTCGATAGTAGTGGAAATGAAACTGGTGGCTTATATTTTGAGCCACACGAAAAAACATATTTAGCCTTGAATAATCCAACTGAATTACCGGTAAATTCATTCGATATAGATATTGTATATGATAATGAAACATTATGCACTGCTTTATCAGGTAAGACAATTGTATGTTTCCATATTAGACAGCAGAAATAAGATTAGTTTGTTTCTATTTAAAAAAATATTATATATATATATAATATAGAAATGAATACTTATGATTTAAGTGAAGAACAAATAAATCGAATTCTAACAACTTATAAAAATAAGCGAGAAAGAGAAAATAAATATTACCACGAAGTTTCAAAAAATAATGAAGATTTTAAAAATAAAAATAGGCAGAGAGCCAAAAATCATTATCACAAAGTTGGTAAAGAGCAAAAGAAAGAAAAATATAATAATAATAAAGATTTAATTAAAGCCAAAACATTGTATAATTATTATAAGAAAACAGATAATATAATTAAATTTGAAGATAAATATCCTGATAAAATTCTATTATTAAAACAAAACCAATTCATTTAATATTAATATAATATGTTTTTTACCTCTTTTTTTTTTAATTTATTTATATATAATAATATATAAATGAGTGAATATACTGATATCACATTAATCAATTGTAATAGGTCAGCGTCAGTCGAAGCGAGAACCAATAATGATTCGAATCCTGCTGTATTTAAAAACCCATTACAACAGAGTCTTAAATTAAATGTTGGTGATAAAGTTTCAGTCGAAAGGGCTTTTGTTTCAGAGGTAGGGGCAGGTAATCCTTCGACCATTGAATTTAAGGGAGAAAATAAAGGTCAATCTACTTTACCCACATATACACTAATGACACCAAGTTTTTTTGATACATATAAAGAGAAAACATATAACGCTAATTATCGATTGGGTGGATTTAGGGTTATGGAGACCACGGAGGTCATAGAGGAAAAGGCAGATTTAAGAGATAATTTTGCACCTTTGATTATTGGCTATTATATTACTTCAAATGAATATCCTAATTATGTTCAACAACCAAGAAGATTTGCACAAAATCAAGACGCAAGGGATACAAATGCACTTTACGAACAGACTTTTTTTACAGATAAAGACAGCACAACAGACGGATTTTGTGACCATACAATCGACGAACAATGTTTTGTAAGGGACGATTGGACAAAGCGAGTAGGTCAAGCCGCTGGTACGACACTTTATAAACAGAAAGTTAAGAATGAGAGATTTACTATGTTTATTAAAGATACTATTGTATATGCAGTTGGTAGAAATGCAACCGACCAAGCGAAATTAGTCCCCAAAGCATTGACACAATTTCCAAAGAAAACTATAAATGGAGTATTTTCAGAGGCAAAATATATTAGAATAAGAGAAAGATTAGATTTAGAAGTAAGTAAAGGTTTCAATACGCCGTCGGCTGTTGCTGAACAATTGACCGAGCAATTAACAGACACTAAACCTCCTACTGTATTTTCTATTTTAGACGGCGACGGCTATGAAAGAAAAATAACAAAAATATTAGAAAGTGCGACATATAAACCTATCAATGCTCAAAATTATTATAATTATAATTCAACTACATTTGGTGAATTCAGGGCAAATTTAACAAATGGTGCAAATATTACCCAAAACAGAGTTGATTATATATCTCAATTTGGTTACATAGGAGTTAAGAGACCTGAAATATTTGAAGCAGGTAGATTAATGGCTAATACTATTAGACCAGCGGCGACCGTTACAACCGAAGCCAATCGAGGTACAGGTTTTTTAGCAGACGGATTCGACGGCTTTCAAATATTCAATACTCTACCAAATAGCACCCCACCGCTTCGGAGAGGCACAGAAGTGATTTTGAATGTAGAATATACAGAGGCAAATTTAAAGATAATTAGAGAGTTTTTTGATACGCAAAGATTATATCCTGAACTATGGTCGTCATTAGAAAACACAGAAGATTATAGTGTAGAGGCTCTTGAACTCGGTGGATATTTCAATGTATTTCCAACAAAAGATAATTCAAGATTTTTTAATATGAATAAATATACCTCTAATATAGTAGGAGGAGCGGCCGAGAGTCAATTCACATTGGGGAACGACGACTTCACACACGCAGGAGCAGGTAATGGGACAGCGAATAAAGCCAGTGGTGCTTTATTCTTCTCATATGACGATACGCAGAGAGATTTCTTTATAGAGGGACAAAATTATGAACCGGAGAATGGATTGATATATGGATTTGCTGTCCCTCACCTTTATACGGACTCGAACTTGGGTAAGAGATATTTAATAAAAATCAGACCAGCACCAGTCGGTGGTATTCCGAAAAGTTTCTACACAAATACAACACACGTATTTGGTTCAAATGTTGTCGAAAATGGGAGGAGGATTGGATTCGATTTCCACGCAACTGCATATTCAACCTGTATAATTACCCCTTATAGTGGATATGGTAAGACTGATATAGGCACGACCGTCACCCAAGGGCCGAATGCAGACATAGACAATCTCCCTTCAACGACTCCAAATTTAAGAGATACTACTACTGCTGCTAATGCTACTGACCTTTCTCCATATTATACAATGTGCTATATGGGGGCAAATAATCCACTAATAGATTATAATAATATAAATAATAGATTTGAAATTAAAAGATTACATAATGCAAATAATGTTGGTAATGAATTGAGGTCAGGAACACAACAAACTGAAATCAATAGTGGTACTATGTTTAAACCTGTTTCAACGGCACAAATTAAAATAATACCTGCCCCTATAAATCAGGCCGCTGGTGGGACAGTTTATAAAATTAATCCAAGGCCTCCTCAATTTGGTTATTCTCCAACTTTTAAACCCTATTCTATGTATAACGCAGCATTCCGTGCAGGTGTTTATGCTGGGACACCGGACGAGGTGAAGGCTTCTTCTGACTCAAATTTACAATTATATTCTCCTCAAAATGTAAATATAGAACCCTATGAGATATTCGATAGCCACGGAGGGATTTATATTGAAGATTGGGGATATTCAAAAGACAATTGGGAGAATAATATGTGGGATATTTTAGGATATGATTATGATAGCGTGAATGCTGCACCAACTGAAAATAATGTTTTAAATCAAAGGATAGATAATTCAAATCGAAATATATTATATAGACCAACGACCAATGCAGAAATAGTATCAACTGATTCAAAGGTTTATATAGCCAATGAATTTAATGCTAAACAATATTATACTTCTTTACCATATCCAAATAATATAAGTAATTGGACAGTTACAACAGTTGGTGGTAAGGAAGTTTTCGAATATCCAAATCCAATTGGCCAACCATTAACTGTATATCCTGAAATTGTTGTTGAAACTGAAAGTTTATCTATTAGAGCAAAAGATTTACAAAAATCAGTATTGAAACCTTATTACTCCATAAGAAGTTCCTTACTCGAAGGATATTCCTCGATAGGTGGTAATCCAACAGGGGCAAATCTACCCATAGCGGCAATTATCGATAAATATTCAGCCCAAGGAGATTTCTTCACAGGGAACAGCGACCTCCAATTTACAATAACAAAGCCAACAATATTAAGTGATATTACTACAAGCATACACGACCCTGACGGAGAGTATTCAAATGTAGATTTAAATAGTGCAGTAATATATAAGATAGAAAAATCAAGGGTAACACCAACAGGGATTATTCAACAAATTATTGAAGAGACAAATCCTAAAAAGAATTCTAAAAAATAATAATTAATAATATAATTTAATTATATATATATAATAATATAAAATGAAACATTCTTGGAGTGATACTGAAATTGAGAAGTTTTGTAAAGCAAAACTGATTGCCCTTGACGAAGAGGACGAGGCTGACCCTGATTTTTGGCTCGATTTAATTTACTCTGATTTAAAAGATAATTGGGTTTGTCAAGATATAATTATAGCCTTAAAAACAGATATTGGGGAGGGATTAAAAACCCAAGATTTATTCGAAAAATATTTAGTTGCGTATGTTAAATAATTAAAATATATAGTATAATATAAATGGACAAAATAAGTAGTGAAGAAATAATCTCAATTTTAGCAATGCACGGCCGACCGGATTTAATCTCTGAATTTAGAGAGACTGTAAAAATAGATAATGATTACAAACCTCCAAAATATTGTAAAAGAGATTCTTTAAGTGATAGTGAAGGTTCAGCAGAAAGCGAAGAAGAATATGAAGTAGAAGTAGATAAAAATGGATTTCAATCTTTAAAATAATTCTTTAATATAAATTTTAATATTTATCATATATAAATATAATATGGTAAAAATAACAATTGAAAAGGGGACGGCTAAAAATAAAAAGTTAAAGGCTATCTTTTTTGACGACCAAGGTAAGAAGATAAAAACCACCCAATTCGGCGACAGCAGATATCAAGATTATACCCTGTCCAAAGACAAAAAACAGAGAGATAGATACAGAACTCGTCATAAGAAAGACTTATCGAGGGGCGATTATAAATCGGCTGGTCACTTATCTTATTATATATTATGGGGCGATTCAACTTCATTAAATACTAATATAAATAAATATAAAAAAATGTTTAAATTAACTTAATAACAACCAGCGAAAGGATTGTACTCTTCTTGTTTGGGGGCAACTGCTCTCATTAATGTAGCACGGATTTGTGCGTCTTGTTTCTCCTTGGCTTCGACTTCTCGCTTCTCTTTCTTCCTCTGTTTCCTAATAGTCTCATATTTCATAATTGCTTCAAGTTGTGCTTCCTCTAAATCTTTTTTAGTAATAGTAGAAGTTGGATAAGAAGCCTCTCGAATTGCAGGAGGTTTATCTTCTTCAACTTCTTCTTTTAATTTCTTTACTCTTTTAACTTTTTGTTGCTTCAATAATTCTTTCTCTTCTTTATCTAAATTCTTACTATCCTTTTTTTCTTGTGCCTTTTTCTTTCTTACCTCCATAGCCTTCTCCCTTGCTTTGGCTAACTTGGCCTTATGTTCCTCACTCATTGGTGGTCTCTTCTTACGTGGTTTTCCACTCTTTGTTAGTTTGGGTTCTTTTGCAAATATGTCGTCCGGCTTCATTTTGGGAGGAGGTTCAGATTCTTCTGACTCTTCATATACAAAATTTGGATTGGTTTCACCTGTTTCTTCATTGACTTCCTCGACAACTTCGCCTTCTTCCTCTTCGATTTCTTCGTCGCTGGGGATAAAATCCATTTTAATTTCAGGCATAAAATCCATTTATAGTATAATATATATAAAATATTTCTACAAATTATTAATTATTTTTATTATTTATTATAAATGTATTACAAATTTAATAAACAATAAAGAAGAATAAGTTAAGATTAAAAAGTGTCTGGGATAGAATGTCAAAAATATTTGTGTTGAGAATACTTTGAAGACAAATTATTTTAACATTCTATCCCAGACACTTTTTTATTGTTCATTTAAAATAACCAACCTTTTGATATTTCTTCTTTTGGTTTTTCTTTATTTTTTAAGTTTTCTTTGATTATTTTAATTTCACTATCGATACAAACAATATTGATTTTTAGCTCATTTAATATTCTTTTTATAGTATGAAGTTCATTTAAGACTTCTTCTATGGGTTTGGGTTTGAGTTCCATTATTGCTTATATAATATTTCAAAGATTTATTTTTGATATTTGAATTAATTAAATTTTATAATATATATAATAATATGAATAATATACAAACTCCAAGACCATTCCCTGATAATATAGAAGATTGGTCACCTGAAATCGAAGAACTATTGAGTGAATGGGGGGAAATATCTATGTGTTATGCATATCTTCATAATTTCAGTCAAAGGAAATATAAACATAAATATCATAGATTACAAATCCCAATTATAGTATTATCAACTTTAACAGGCACGGCAAATTTTGCAACAGATTCCTATGTCCCTGAAAACCTGCAACACGGCTTCTCGGCTGGTGTCGGAGGTCTCAATATTTTCTGTGGTATATTAGGTACTTTATTGGCGTTCTTAAAATATGCTGAAATATATGAGGGACATAGAATAGCGGCGTTGTCTTGGGGTAAATTAGGACGAGGTATAGAAATCGAATTATCATTACAAGACAAGAAAAGAAAACCGTGTAGAGAATTCTTAAAAGTGTGCAGAAGTGAATATGATAATTTATTAGAAGGTTCTCCAAATATTGATTTAGATATTATTAATAATTTCAATAATAAGTTTCAAGATAAATATCCAAATGTGAGAAAGCCATTGATATGTAATGGGCTTAAAGCAATTGTCCCTTTCACCCAAGACCCACAACCACTTAAAGAACCTGAACCTGAACCTGAACCTGAACCTGAACCTGAACCTCAAATCCAATTAATCGTTGAGCCTTAAAAATTAAAATATATAATAAATATATAAATGAAAGTTTTAGAATTATTTTCAGGGACAGGTTCTGTTGGTAAATGTTGTGAAGTTTTGGGTTGGGAGACAGTATCAGTTGATTTATTATTACCAGCCGACTTCCAAATAGATATACTGGATTTTGATTATAAACAATATCCGAAAGACGAGTTCGATATTATATGGGCAAGTCCGCCCTGCACAAATTATTCAAAACTTCAAGACGCTTATATTGGAAGAATGAGAAAGGGAGAAATTTATTCAAGAGAAGTTCAAGAAAAAGAAATGTTAGAAGACGATAAATTAATATTAAAGACATTAGAGATAATAGATTATTTCAACCCACATTGGTGGTTTATAGAAAATCCTGACACGAGTAGAATGAAAGAAAGAGATTTTATGAAAAAATTGCCGTTTTATGTTGTCGATTATTGTATGTATTCAGATTGGG
>Ga0209337_1000860_pt1 | contig 24012 bp, 35 predicted proteins | sample LinPmetageLP53_FD_184044 | JGI IMG/M metagenome (GOLD analysis project Ga0209337, IMG submission 184044) | Marine viral communities from the Pacific Ocean - LP-53 (SPAdes) (version 2) | ecosystem: Environmental > Aquatic > Marine > Oceanic | place: Pacific Ocean | collected 2010-02-08 | reverse complement strand
CAGTTTCACCGCTATACTTCCATAATTGATCTGCAGTCTTTACAATAGGACCATTATCTTTTTGCCATTGTTGTTCTTCTTCCATTTGTATAGCTACATGATGTCTTTCTTTCATAATTCTTTAAGTAATTTTAATATTTTAGATCTAGTTCTTATGAGTTTAGTTTTATCAGCAGTAGCACATTCAAATATATTACTTTGACTTTGCACTTTCTTTCTGTCCCCCATTTTACTAATTGTTCTGTCTAGGTTACTTATCATTTCTTCTAACCGTTCTTTCTGTCCCATGTTTTTAATTTTTTAGTTGTTATACTCCAGGGTGAGCGCGTATTAACCGTTAATGGCAAAAGCGCCGGCTGCTCACCCCTTCGTAATATTTATTTTTCCCAACAGTTGCTAACTGTTACTTCAGCTTCTAATAAACCATTAGTTACTATTTCTTTAGCTGCTATTTCCATCAAATGCTTCATGTCTTTTGACCATTCTTCTATATAATAATTCTTACATATAGTGTCTATCTGGTCATGTACAGTCATTACTAATTTAACGGGAGCGTCGTTTACATCTATATACTCACGCATTAATACTAAAGCTTTCTTAGTCATGTCAGCGCTAGCTCCTTGTATAGGTGTGTTCTTACTAGCTCTTTCAATACTGCCAAGCTCCATCATTGATGACTTGTTATCCCATATTTTAGGGTACCAGTTAACAAACCACCTTTTTCTATTATAAGGAGGAAATGTTTTAATGTACCCATATTTCTTACCATAGTTCCCTAGTTTATCTAGGAATCCTTTGATTGACGGGAAGGCTTCGAAGTATTTTTCGATGAGTTCTTTAGCTCCATCCAAACTGATGTTAAGAGTATCAGAAAGCTTATTAGGGCCCATCCCATAAGCAAGCCCGAAATTAATAGTTTTGACATTTGTTCTTAATTTTTTATGTGATGCACATTTGCATTTAGATTTATTTTTCATATAACTGCAATTACTTTCACCACTTGTTAACCATTCTTTACCATATACTAACTCTGCACATGTACTGTGTAAGTCTTGTCCATCTTTTAGTGCTTGTAACCATACAGGGTCTTGTGAACCAAAAGCAATTACATTTAATTCTTGAGAGCTATAATCTGCACTTACAAAACTCCAACCATCAGGCGCAGTAAAACAGTTTCTATAAACATTATCAGCAGGTATCTGCTGCATATTAGGCTTACTGCTACTAACACGACCAGTGTCAAGTATTTGATGAAAATTAGTGTGAATTTTATTATCTCCAGCTAAGTTCTTAAAGAATGCATCACCATACGATGTGCATAGTTTCTTTGCTTCTTTATATTGAATGTAAGTATCTATAATTGGATGCTTATATCTATATTTATACATAGCTTTTCCATTTACATTCTCTAATTTAGGTATAAGAGTTTGAAATACTTCGAGAACTTGTTTAGGTGATGTCCATTTAACATTTACTTTCCTTAACTCTTCTATAGGTATAAACATATCAGCTTGCATATACTTACGAACAAATTTAACAAGTCCATTGTGCTCTATTAATTCTTGATCTAAATTCACACCTAATATATCAGCATTTTTTGTATTTATAGCTTCTATTTGTTTCCAAGCCTCAATATCTAAATCTAAACCGTTGTATTCCATATCAGCAAAGCCTAAAACAGCCTCATTTTCAAGATTAACTACATTATTTAAACTATATTTATCAATAATAGGTAATTGATGAAGCCTTATTTTTATTAAATACTCAACATCTTTAGCCCCATAGTTTACTTGAGAATCATTAAATGGTTGACCAGTTAGCCCAATAAATTGATTTCTAACATCTTTATTTAATTCCACATTTAAATACCTTTTACATACATCTTTAAGTCCAAATCCTATTTTCTTACCACAGTTTAATACAAGCTCAGTAAGAAATGTGTCATAAATACTTTCACAAGTAATATTAGCCCATTTTTTAATGAATTTATAATCAAACTTAGCATTATGAAATATCTTAATTATATCTTTACTTTCAAGTACATGTCTTAATGGCTCAATGCTTATAACTCTTGTGTCTATTACAAACTGTGTATTTTCATCACCTATTTGAAACATAATCATCTTTTTGCAAGTGAAATCTAACCCTTCAGTTTCTGTATCTACACCTAATACTGCTTTATCTGAACAATACTCAGCTACATACTCAATTGAGCATTCACTGTAAGTAGATATTAATGTTGTACTACTTCCCACTGTATATATCATAATTTAAAGTTTTAAAAAGGGAGGTCCATGCCTATAAACCTCCCTTATTATTATTACTACAATTCTATTTTCTCAACTGCAGTATTTATCATACTAGCAGCAGAAATTGTTTTAGATTCCATTGCTACACTATCAGGTGTTAAGAATGTATGCATTTCTTTAGTATCTGAATCTGTCAAGATTAACGTAGTGTTAGAAAATATATAATTAGAATCATGAGTAATAAATGCTCCCTCAGCTCCTTTTCTTTTAGCAGATCTTTCTAAATTCTCTGCTTGCCATTCAGTAGGATCAATAGTTTCAGTTATTAATATTCTACATCTTACATCTTTAATAGTAGGATTAAGAATATTTAAATCTAGTAATTCTACTGATGCCCCAGCTTTAGATGTACCCATGTACCATTCAGCTTCTAATCCAAAGTCTACACCAAATAATTCAGTTGCATCTGTTGGTTCAGCTGTGATCCATGTTCTTCTTGCATTAGATTTAAATCTGTCATCAGACTTATTTAACATACCTAGTACATTTATTGGTCTATCAGTTACTTGTACTGATTCAGCTACTTCTAATTGAATCTTACCATTAGCTACTTTTCTAGCTTGTAGTAATAAAGTTTCATTAGCGTTTAGAGTGTCTAATGTCCCACTGTTTAATTGATTTGCCATTTTATTTATTGTTTTATAGCGTTTAATGTTGATTTCGAAGGGTTATCAACAACCTTTTTATTAGAATATACAGCAGTCACTTTAGCATATACATTAGGAACAATATTACCACTTGCATTCCTTATAACACATTTACTTTCGACAGTTCTTACTGATTTTACATCTTTATCTGAAGCTATAGTTTTATACTTCGGATTGTTTGAGTTTAGCTTTCTTTTTTTCATACATTCTTTTTAATTTGTTACTTATTAAAAGGGTAACAAAGTTAATCATTTGTTTTTTAACGACAGTTTCAGTAGCCTTTAAATAATGCAAACAGTTCATAACTCTTTCAAGTTTAGAAATGTTCGCATTTTTTAGGTTAACTCTCTGTCCTTTCATTTTTAGGATCATGGTTTTCAGGTTTAAATAAGGTTAGTAAGTAATTGATATTCTGTTCATAACGGTCAAACAATTTAATTTTATCATCATATTGATTCTTATCGTTAAATATTTCCAGCAATAGTCGCTTCTTCCTTATTCCCTCTAACTTATTTTTATATAAATCATTCATAACTTATATCATTCGGTTTTCACCATAGCTAAACTCTAGCATTAGTCCGAATATTCCAATAGCTATACCTTGTCTTAGTTTAAAGCCAAGCATTAGTGTGTCTATTTCTCTTGTGTCAAAGTTAAATCCGACACATATTTTTACTTTGCCGAATAATGTTATTCCACATATTTCTCCTTTTTTTCTATAATGTTTCATGATTAATTTCTTTTGTTATTATTTCTAAATTATACGTTTCATCGAACACTATGCCAATGACTTTAATTTCTCCTTTAGCTTCTATTTCTTGAACAATTTTAACTAAATCATTCCTTACAAATATACCACTAGATTGAGCTTCCTTTTCATTTAAGTCTAGGAAAACTCTTTGTTTACCAGGACTCATTAGTAAAAGTAACTGCCAAATAGCAGAATAATAGATAATAACACTAAACCTGCTATTACAATCTGTTGATGTTTCATTGTCTTCTCATGACAATCAATATGATATTGTAGTTCTTTGATTGTCTTTCTTTTGTTCACTGCTGTTTTTGCTTTTGTTGCCATTTTATTTAATTGATTTGATTAATATTCTACTCTAAAGTTTTATAATGGGCTGAGATTACACCATTATACACACATCTTTTGTTGTCTTATTAGTTAACAACGTATCCACTACAGTCTCCCATAGTAATGTGCAATGACGATTAGTATAGCTAATCACTCTTAACGTTAACATCTACTCACAAATTACTCACACGAAGAGATAGGTTGATCGACCCATTCTTGGCTTTGGTTTGCAATACATATCAGCTTGAGGCATCAATGTACCTGAGTTCACATAAATGTGCCCAGATTTAGTCATCTTTCAATGATTAACGAGATAACACTTTCTCTGTTTTTAGTTTTATTATTATTGGTACAAGTAGCGGTTATCTTGCAGCTTCGCCTCCTTTTGAGAGACAAAATACTACACTACTCATGTATAACTTTTCATCGTTATGGTATTTCAGGTTATATCTATTCTCTAGATTGCCCATCATACTAATTTATACTCTTCATTAACTCGACAGTTAATTCAGAACTAAATCTACAGTTATTTCCTATTGCTATCACTAGCTCATCTCTCCCAACTAAATAGAAGAAATACACATACCCTCAGACATTCGTCCATTGGTGCCGTGCAGTATCCTGCTTGCTTAAATTGACCGTAATTGGCAACATATATTCCACAACATGTCTTTAGGTATATTACTATACTTATCGGGTTAAGCCCCTGTTTAATACAATTAGTTTAAAGCTCCATTGCCACGTCAAGGCTTGTATTATAATGGAGTAAGAGACTCTTCGGTCAACAGTAAAGGCTTAAATCAAAGTTTATCCTTTCAAATGTAAGGGTTCAATAAGAGTTTTGGTTCTGCAGAACCATCACAATTATCTTATCCAGAGTCTGTGTATTTTTATGCATTTTCTTTTATAAGCTTAGTTAACAATTTAACTAGCTTTTCGAGTGCTACAGCCACTCGTTTGACATCTTTTTCTAAAGAGTCATCGTTATAATTACTTCCTGTTTTCATAGCTGTATTTTTCAAATGCAATAACTAAAAACTTTTCCCATATTCTGGTAATATTTCTTGCACCTTGAGGATTCAAGCTATGACAATACATTATAGGTGGTGAAAGATCATTTTTTAACAAATGTTCTATAAAATACTCAGCACAATGATAACCTGTCCAATTATCAACACCTTTAAATACATCATCTTCATATACTTCAATATCCCAGTTTCTACCTGGAATATAATGAGATTCTAATAAGTCATGGTCAAAAGATACAATATGAGGCATATTCTCCTGCGTAAGTTCATCTATTAAATTGACAAACTTCGCAGCAGAATTAACTGTATACCATCCTTTATAACTATATGTTTTACCATCACCCTCTCCCCAGGTTACATCACTGGGTTTTCTATAGTCATCTAAGAACAATTTCATATTGTAAATGTATTACATGAAACTGTTTTTAAAATCCTATCTTTCATTCTTACAGCTCTAAATGGACTATTTACTATCCAACCATTAACTAAACCTTCTGCTTTTAAAGCCTGTATCATTGGTAAAGGACATAAAACTATGTCAACATCATTATGTTGATACATTTTCATCCAAACCTCCATTTCACGTTTTACTTCATCACTTAGTGTAAAGTTTAGCGTAACTGTTGAGATATACTGACTGTTTTCATGGTGTCTAATTATATGATCATCAACAATAGTTTCATTAAAGTCTACCTTTAATCTCATACTATCATAATCACTAACAGCATCTAATACAGTACCATCATCAAATGTAAATGCATGTGGTGAACTGAAATTACCTACTAATAATTGATTAGAAAGCCTAACAACCTTGAGCCTAGTTGACTCAAGGATGTCAGAATTGTTTTGCATTATACTATCCATTAGTAATCTATTTTACCTACTGGTTCTGCATTAAAAGACTCTGCATTAAAAGACTTTAAATACTCAACTATGTTAGTATTAAGACTTCTCATTTCTTTTCTATCTTCAAAAGATATTGTATCATCTCTTGTTATACTATCACTTAATGCTGACAACAAAGTTCTATTTAAAGAGTTTGCTTTATCTAATTGCTTAGACATACTTATTAATTCTTTTCTGTTAGATGTTATTACATCTTGTACTACACTTAAATTTATCTCCATTTTGTTCTATTCTTTTTTATTTATACTCAATTAATTATCTACTCTTAAGAGTTTTAACAGTCTTGCAACTGAAGTATTCTCATAACTCTGGGAACCACATTTATACTCAGTGAACTTAGAGTGTTATAATACTTTGTTTATCATTGTCCCGTAACATTTAATAGGCATTGATGATGCAAAGTGTTATATAATACAATACATCTGTTTATACCATTAGTTAAATAGTGGGATAAAGTGGTGTTAAGTGGTAAGGCAGTGCACTAGTCAACACTGCAATCTATATCTTTTGTTGGTTATCATAATACTTGTTGGTTAAATGATCTTACCTAACATAACACACACACAGACTCTCCCTTTACTAACTACTAATATACACATGTATATATATAAACAGTGAAAAGAACTCTCCTAAAGGGAGAATTCTTTACACACTGTCAATGTTTCATTGACATTACTAAGCTTCTTAATAGAAGCTGTACCTTCGAATACCAGGTCTTGACCTGCTTCGGAGAGTGGTCCACCCTCGTAGAGTGGTTGACCAAGTACTATTCTGTTACAGAATATTACGTCTTTGTCAGTGATGTCTTGTCCGTAGGAAAAGACTTTACTGACTGTACCATCTACTTGCTTGATGGTTACTAATGAGCACTGAACTTGTTCATCGTGCTTGTTCTTTACGTCGAATGTTCGACCGTAAAGGATACTACCTGTTACTAAATCTAATGGCATGGTATTTGATTTTAATTAATAATTTGACCGGGAGTCCTTTGGACTTTAGGGACAAGGTGGGGTGCTATTCTAAATACCCTCATGCGTTCAGAACTAGCCCCAAAAAAAATTTTACCATATTTTAATTTTTGTATTAAAGTTTTTATATCTTTGCAGCGTAATATTATTCATCCCTCGGTAACCAAAAAAGGGATTAGACATCGGATTGTAGTCTTAAATAGAGATAGAGTTTTCTCCGGTAATTACAAAAGAGTTAAAGTATAAGCTCTAGTTAGGATAGAATGCACACAGGTAGGTGCGGTGAATTAACACCAGTCTTACTATCCTTGGGTCCCTTAGAGATAAGGCGCACTGCTAGAGTGAAATCACAACTTGAAAAAGAAACCCAAGGGGGATAACTATATCCAATTATGAAAGATTATTATTTAGATAAAAATAAGAAAGTTGTGTTTACCAAAGAGTATCATTTAAAGAGAGGACATTGTTGTAATAACAAGTGTTTGCATTGTCCGTATAAAAAAAAGTCTAAAAAAGATACGCATCTAAAAAAATAATTTATATCTTTGCCTAGAAATTAAAACTAAATAATAATGGCAAAGAAAAAAGAAACATTTAAACCCTTAAGAGATTGGATATTACTACCAGATCCTAGGAAAACAAAGACAGAGTCAGGTATAATACTAGACTCAGCTACAGCTGATAAGATGACTACCAATGTATTAAAGGTATTAGATGTAGGTCCAGATACAAAGGTTGTTAAAAAAGGAGATACTGTAATGGTTGACCCTAACATAGCAGGTATGATTATAGAGATAGATGAAGTGTCTCATGTATTGGTATCTGAATTCCACTGTTTAGGTATAATGTAATGAACGGTTCCGTAACTATAAGCTTAGAAGATTACCACTCTTTTATAGATTCTTCTATACAGAATAAAAAAGGTAGAGAAAAGTTAATGAAAACTGCTAAAGAATTAGGAGTCTTCTTATCCTATTTAGCAAGTAGAGAAGATATAAAAAAACATGTACAAGCATTTAATATGCAATCAACTACTTCTAAGATAGAGTTTGAAGGAAATAAAGCCGTAATATCTTTAAGATCTGATATATGAAATTAACACTAAACTTAAATACTACCTCAAAATATTTATCTTTTTGGAATAGTATATTTAATCTAACTACTAAAGAAATGTCAGTACTATTGTCATTTATTGAGGTATCTCCTGTGCATGGTTTATGTACATTAGAGGCTAAAAAGGCTGTAGCATTATCTAGGAAGATTAAGGATTATAATACATTAAATAATTATGTTAAAAAATTAAAGGATAAAAAAGCAATAGAATTAATAAATGGAGGATACAGATTACACAAAATACTTAGGAACAGAAAGGATGTTACTGTCAGAGTGGTACGAGGGTGATAATGGAGGTAATATAATATCTTTCTATTGGATAGCAACTTCATTGATAGCTGTTGTTCAAGACGAAGAAGGTGATTTAATAGAATTAATAATAACAGACGAAAATGAATATACTGAAACTAGTTAAAAACTTTGCTATAGAGGCGGTTAAGTTTACAGCTGCTGGGGCACCAATAGTAACTGAAAAGGTCTTTGAAGAAAGGCTTAAAATATGTAATGAATGTGAACATATATCTGGAGATAAATGCATGAAATGTGGGTGCACAATGTCAGTTAAATGTAAATGGGGAACTGCTGCATGTCCAATAAATAAATGGGAAACAGTAATCACGAAATAATATACTCATTATCCCACAAGTATAATTTACCTGCTAAAGTTATTAAAGAAATAATATCTTCGCAGTTTAAATTTACAGCAATGATAATGAGTAGTGGAGGATTTGATACTATAAGATTACCATATTTAGGTAAATTTACTGTAAATCCTAATAGAGTAAAACATATAAATAAAAAAGCAAATGAAAAAGCTAATAAGATACGTATTAAGAAAATATAAATTTTTACATTATATGGGATTTCATAATAAAGATTGTAGACGAAGAGTGTACACAACTGAACAAGATTTCTTATGTTTACGTACAGGTAATACACATAAAAAATTTGAACTATGAACTATAAATGTGATGCATGCGGAGCAACAATGCGTTTACAAAAAAGCACTACAGTCCTAATAGAAGGGAAGTGGGTAACTAAAGAAGCAGAATGTGCTTGTGAGGCTGGTCAGTACATGAGAGAAGTATTAACTAAAGAGTATGAGGGATTTCCTACAATCAAAAGGAACGATTCTGCACAAAAAATTTAAATTATGGGATTAAGAGCAACACTTAAAAAGAATAAAACAGTAAGAGGAAGACGATGGACTATACGTAAAGATAGTGATGGTAGGGTAACAGAAGTTAAAATGATATTTAAACCAGAAGAGTATAAACAGTATTCTAACGCTAGAGAAATGTACGGAGATAAGTCGTTATTAGAAATCTTAGAAAAAGATTATGAAGCTTCAAGATGATTTACTCTATATAAAGGAAGGTAATATAGTTCATCCTAGCCCGTATGCTTGTACTATATTAGAATTCAAAGGGTTAAAGAATAAAGAGCTGGCTTTTGTATACTTTATGATAGATCATAGGTCTGCATATTCAGTATATGAATGGGAACAACGTGAAATTGAAGTAAAAATTAGTATATTTGGAGATGATTCTAAGTGGAGTCCGTCTACTAAAGTGCTAGCTGCTTGTGAAAAGTATGAAAAGCTTATAGAAACTTCAGCTGTACGATTATTAAAAGCAGCTAAAGAGTCTATAGTTAAATTAGAGAAATATTTTAGATTTGTAGATCTTCACGCTATGGATGATAGAGGTAAACCTATCTACGCAGCTAAAGATCTAATAAATAACTTAGAGAAGATGGGTAAAGTTGTAGATGGATTAACAAGACTAGAAGATATAGTAAAAAGAGAAGAACAAGCCGCTAATTTAAATAGAGGTGGAGTAGAAACGAACAAATATAACGCATAATGGACTTTATGGAAGACATCGAACTTTATAATGAAGCTATGGTAAACGCATATAATGTTATAACTAAAAAAGTAAGTATTGAAGATGTATTTATAGAATTAGAAGACGAGAGTGATTTAATGGAAGACTTATTTGAATTCCCTCTCCCATTTAATCCTTTTATGCATGGAGATATATCTAACGATGAGATAGATTTAGTTGTAGATCATTTTTCTGATTTAGAAGAGTATGAGAAGTGCGCAGAACTAGTGACTTATAAAAAAAATGTTAAATAATACAGATAGAGCAAGACCTGCTGCTATAAACTTTTTAGCAAACGGAGCATACACTAGATCATTACCAGGAACTAAAGATTATTACGAGTTTTGGGATGAAGAGCGTGATAGATGTCTTTATGGTTATACAGCAGATAAGGGTACTGCTGATGAATTTAAAGTTACAGGATTTCATTATTTTTATTTAAATTATTGCCCTATTGATAGAGCTATTGATGAAGAGATGCCTGATGGTACCATACAATCTAGGCGTGAACGTAGTTTTCCAAGTTTTTATGATGGTGATTATCAATACTTTACTGAGATAGATAAAGCAAGAGCTGAGAATAGGCATATGATTGTCCTAAAAGCAAGACGTAAAGGATATTCATATAAAGCAGGATCTATGTTAGCTCGTAACTATTTTTTTGTTAGGAATAGTAAAAACTTTGTATTTGCTGCACAAAAAGAATATTTAATTGGGGATGGTCTCTTGTCTAAGGCGTGGGATTTTTTATCTTTTATAGATGATCACACTGCATGGGCCCAACCTAGATTAAGGGATAGAGAGATGAGTAAAATGTCTGGGTACAAGAAGAAAGTTAATGGAGTAGATATTGAGATGGGAATGAAATCTCAAATAATAGGAGTGTCACTGAAAGATGCTCCAGATAAAGTGAGGGGAAAGGCGGGTGAGTTAGTTTTCTTTGAGGAAGCTGGTTCATTCCCCGGACTACTCAAGGCGTGGGAGGTTACAATGCCAACAATGAGACAAGGTAGCAAAACATTAGGCTTAATGGTAGCTTTTGGTACAGGTGGTACAGAAGGTGCAGATTTTGAAGCAATGGAAGAGATATTTTATAACCCAGAAGCATATGATTGTATGGCTTATGAAAATATATGGGACGAAGGTTCTATGGGTACTAAATGTGGTTATTTTATACCTATATATACTAACTTAGATGGGTTTATAGATGATTATGGTAATTCACAAAAAGAACTAGCTATAGAATATGAAGAAACTGCACGAGATAAAAAGAAAGGTGCTGCGGATGCCAAATCTTTAGACCAATACATCGCGGAGCATCCTTTCTCTCCTGCAGAAGCAACATTACAAGTTACTGCTAATTTATTTGACGTGGCCTCTCTTCAAGAGCAATATAATAAGATCAGGGCTAATAATTTATATTCTATAGGTACTGTTGGGGACTTATATCATGACAGTAATGCAGCTGTTAAATTTAGGCCTAACCCTACAAGTAAACCTATACTAAGATACCCGCATAGAAGAGAAGATGATAATACAGGTACTATAGTTATATATGAATCTCCTTATAAAAATGAGAAACAACAAGTACCGCGTAGTTTATATGTTCTATGTCATGATCCATACGGACAAAGTCAAGCTGCAGATTCTACATCTTTAGGAGCAGCATATGTAATTAAAAGGCCTAATAATTTATCTAGACCAGATGATATGATAGTAGCTTCATATGTAGGAAGACCTACGAGTTCAGATGAGTATAATAGAAATTTGTTCTTATTAGCTGATTACTATGGATGTAAGATAGGATTTGAGAATGATCGAGGAGAAATTATTGCATATGCTAAAAGATATAGAAAAATGCATAAACTCCAAGAAGAGTTTGAAATGTTAGACAAAAAAGAACTTCAATCCAGAACTGTAAAAAGGCAGTATGGAATGCACATGACCGAACAAAGAAAAAGGCAGGGTGAGTTATATATAAGAGATTGGTTAAATACTGTAAGAAGTAAGAACGATAAAGGAGAGAGCTTATTAAATTTACATAAAATATATGACCCTGCTTTACTAACAGAGTTGATGAAATTTAACCATAAAGGTAACTTTGATAGAGTAATGGCGTTAATGATTGGGATGTACCACACTAGAGAGCTGTATAATACAGAAGTTAAAGATATATTAGAAGATAACTCAGCCAACAGTTGGTTTGATAATATGTATAAATAAGTGGTATAGTAATAAAGAGTATATATAAATACAACATTAGTGTATATCTATAGGATAAAAGGTGTACATTTGCAAGATTATGGGAACATACAAAGAAATACCTAGACAAAAACTTCCAATTAAGAAAAAAAATAAAGAATGGAGGGAAGATTGTGTTAAGTCATATATTAACATATCTAATGTAGGACATAGTGGCGGCAATACTGGTAATGGTAGGAAAAATGATTTATTAAGATTGTATGATTTTTATAATGGAGAAATCATGGATCAAGATTACGATTATGTACTAAAACCTTATGGAAAAACTCGTAGTAATTTTCCATCTAAAATGCGTAACTATCCTATAATAAAACCTATCATTGATTTATTGCTAGGTGAAAAATCTAAAAGACCTTTTAATTACACCGTATCTGTAACTAACTCAGACGCTGTGTCACTTAAAGAGGAAGAGAAAAATAATTTAATTCTAGACAGTTTAAGGCAAAGAGTTATAAATGAATTAAATAAAGAAGGTATGGAGACTGGTGTTCCTTCACAAGAAGTTGAGATGCCGGAAAGAATAGAAGAAATGTTTGAAAGATCCTATGTAGATCATAGAGCCGTTGTTGGGCAACATTCTATGAACTATATAATGATGGAGCAAGAAGTTCACCATAAATTACAAAAAGCTTGGTTTCATTTCTTAGTTTCTGGTGAAGCATATACACATAGAGGAGTTAGAAACGGTGAGCCTTATTATGAAGTATTAAATCCTACAGATGTAGATTTTGATTTAGATCCGGATTTAGATTTTGTAGAAGAAGGTGATTGGGCGTTAGTTAGAAAATATGTACACGCTTCTACTATTATAGATCATTATCATAATGATTTAACTCCTGCAAATATAGATCAATTAGAGAGTCCGGAACAAAATATATTAGATGGTTGGTTGTCTGGATCTGTAAAAACAAATCCAAATGGAAGTAGTAGAGGTAATTTACTTGAAGTAATTACTGTCTATTGGAAATCAAGAAAACGACTTGGATTCTTAACATACATGGACCCTATGACCGGGGCTATTGAAGAGATGCAAGTAGATGATGGTTTTGTACTTCCTGATGAAATGAAAGAGCTTGACGCAAAACTAGAATGGTTATGGGTTAATGAGGCGTGGGAAGGAACAAGAATAGCTGAAGATATTTTTATAAATATTAAACCAATACCTAATCAAAGGGGTACAATAGATAACCCATCTAAATGTAAGTTGCCAATCAACGGTATAAGATATTCAGATACAAATTCTGATAATGTTTCTATGGTTTCTTTAGGTATACCCTACCAATTAAACTATAACATATATAAATATAGATTAGAACTAGCTATTGCTAGATCAAAAGATATTATAGCTCAGTTTGATATTAATATGATACCTAAAAAATGGGACATGGATAAATTCATGTACTTTGTAGAAGGAACAGGTATTGCTTGGGTAGATTATAATAAAGAAGGAATACAATTAAATCCTCAACACCAATCTGTAATGGATATGTCAATTAAAACTATAGAACAATATATAGTTTTATTACAATCTATTATGGAAGAGTGGGAAAAATTATCTGGTGTTAATAGGCAACGACAAGGTCAAGTAGGTCAATATGAAGGTAAAGGTGCTTCTCAACAATCTATTGTACAGTCTTCTCATATCACAGAAGACATATTTAGAAAATTTGCAAGAATGGAGCAAAGAGATTTACAAGCACTATTAGATTACTCTAAACAAGCATGGTTGACTGGTAAAAAAACTATGTACGTTATGCCTGACGGTACTATGGATTATTTGTCTGCTGAATCTACGTCTCATTCAGAATCTGATTATGGAATATTTATGTCTGCATCTGGGGCTGAACAAGAAAAGTTACAAAAAGTAGAAGGTTTAGCTCAATCAATGATTCAAAATGGAGTTCCAGCTTCTACTGTAGCGGACATGATAGACACACAATCGTTTACTCAACTTAAAGATAAGATTAGAAATGCTGAAGAATCTTTACAGGCATTAGCTCAGGAACAACAACAGGCTCAACAGCAAATGGAGCAAGCTAAACTACAAGCAGAGCAAATGAAAATGGAAAATGAAAATGTACAGAATGATAAAGATAGAACTAATAAGCTAGAGATTGCAGAGCTTAATAATCAGACTGATTTACAAATAGCTAGAATGAAGGATAACATGGATGTTCAAAAAATGGCTACTGATATAGAAACTACTAATATAAAAGACAGAACAGATAAACAAAAAGTATCGGAGAATAGAGAGTCTACTGCTAGTAAAGAAAGAACAGAATTCATGAAAGCCGCTAAAGATGAAAGAAGTGCAGAGGCTGATAGACAAAGTAGTGAGAAAATAGCTAAAGAAAAACCAAATACCTCAACAGAATAATATATGTCTAGAGAAATGGATTTACTAAAGCATGCTATTGCTTCTAGGCAAAGTTTTACTGAAGTTTTAAAATTAGATATGGAAGAAGCTAATAACCCTCAAGAAAGAAATGAGGGCCTAACTAATTCTGATCAAAATACAGCTATGACTTTTAAAGATTCTTCTGGAAGTTTTACTACTAAAAATATGTCCCATAGTTTAAATATTACTAAGCAAGATAGTTCAGGAGATATTGTACAGTCATATAGAGCTGTTCCGCCTGGAATAGAAAAATTACCTATGGGAGACGATGTTGGAGAGGTTATAGAAACACCGGCTACATATAAGCAGCCAAGTATAAACAATTGGTTTTTAAAACAAAAAAAGAATGGGTAGAGTACATTCTTATAAAAAATATCAACAACCATTATATCCAACAGATCTAGAGGGTAATGAAATTGAAACGTCTTCACCTAATACTTATTTTTATGATAAAAAAGAAGATAATAAATTTACAGAAGATAGAACACTTAAATCTTTAATTAATAGTGAAGAAGGTACTGAAGTTGCAGCTAGGTATAACCAAAGAAAAGAAGATTTTGCTAAAGAGTTTGGGAATATAACTTTAGGGGCAGTTAATACAACTGAAACCCGCATACCTTTAGAAGGTACTCCAGGGATTGATTATCCTATAGGACAGGGGGTTAGAACAACTGATGGTCCCAAGTACCAATTTTCAGATGGATCTTTTATGAATGCGCTAGAAAGAGAGGAGAATGTTGATAAACATACTAGAGAGGCAGGGTCAAAAGCTATACTTGGAACTCTTGGTATTTTAGCGACACCTTTAGCAGCATACGGAGTTTCAGCTGCCGCACCTAGTTTTCTTGCAGGAACAGAAGCTATAGGAAATTCTATAATGGGAAGTACTGTTTCTCAAGGGTTAGGACAAGGTATGAGTATGTCTCGTATGGGGGTTTCAGGGCTGTCTGTAAATAACCTTTTAAATGCAGGATTCATTTCACATGGTATTACGTCTTTACCAAAAACACTTGAATCTTGGGGTAACGTAGATAGTGTAGATGCGTTTTATAATGCATTAGATAAAACATTTTGGAATACAATAGATTTTCTAGGGGTGCCTAGTTTGATTAAATCTAGTGGTGCAGGTCCTAAAGTTATGAATGAAATAATGAATGTTAAGCGTATAATGCGAGAAGAGTTAATAGGTAAAACAATTACTATACCTTCTGGAACACCTAGTACAATGGGAGGAAATTATTTAGGAGATCATAAGAAATTTATAATGGGGATTCTTCCAAAAATGGAAAATAAAATAAGAGCTGTAATGACTAAATATTTTGGTTCTTCTAATCCTACAATACCAGGTAATCTTATGAAGAGTGATTCTGGTATATCACATATACATACTGACGTTCCTACTTTTAACAAAGCACTAAAAGAGTATAAGCCTAATTACATAACTACTACTACCGGTGAAACAATAAATATTACTAAGAATGGCGGAACTATGGGAACTCATTATGTAGATCAATTCATGCTAGACTCATATAGATTTCCTGAAAAAACTAAACAGATAATTACTAATTCAAATAGAATAATTAAAGAAGCTGGTGGATTAAAAAATATGAGTACCGATCAGTTAGCTAGAGATCCAGAAGCTTTATTAGGTTTATTTTTAAAAAATAGAAAACAAGATTATGTTTCACTACAATCAGGATACTTTAATAAAGGTATTGCGTTTACAGAAATTGGAGGTAAAGAATATATTTTAATAAGGCGTGTTGGGAATAAAAAAGGAGGGTATATGGAAGACGCAATAAACTTAAGAAATCTTTCTGTAGAGGATAAGTTATTAGCAAAAACTATGCACGTTACACAAGTTAAAGAAGTAGGTACATATTCAAAAAGCTCTAAGGTTAAACCTGCTAGTGAAGAACAAGCGATATTAGAAGGGTGGGGAGGAACTGAAGGTCTTGGGAATAGCCCTTATGTAAGAAGTACGAAGAATAATAAATATGAGGTTTTTGATACGAAACCAAACAATCACTTATACATAGAGATGCAGCCTAAATTAGAAGGTAAATCAATAGCAGAGATGACTATAGACGATTTAGCTAATATAAATCCAGAAAATATCGCACAGTTATTAAAAACTATAAGCACATCTAAAAAAGCAAATCTTAAGTTAGATGTTATTAATCCAAACAATTATTTATTTAATCCTTCTACTGGTAATGTAGGCTTTGTAGATCTATCTGTACAAAGTGATCTGATATTTAAAAATGGAAGACCTATGTCCATGCAAAGACAAGATTATGTGTACGAAGCAAGAAGTATTGTAAGTACAATGTATAAAAGTATGTTAGATGATTTAGCTAACAATGCTAGCATATTCACAAAAAAAGAATCAGCACATATAATAGAAGGAGTTATAGAGGGGGAAGGCCTTGTAAGTACGATAAATAGAATGAAGATTACACTTCAAGGAAATAGTGATAAAATTAAGATTCTAAACAAATTTAATAAGCTCACTAAATCACTAACTAACGGAATAAAACAAGAATTAAAATTACTTGGAGTGTCTCCGCTCTTAGTACCACTAATAATAGGAGAAGAATCAGTAAGTAAAAATGGAAACGAACAACAATAAAGTGTTATATAATAAAGTTATTTATTAAATATAATACTTGTGTAAAACAACTAAATATTAACCTTAAATTTGTAAAATTATGGAAACACCCGGAAGCACAGAAAAACTAGATTTAAACGATATATCATTTGATGATATTGTAGGAACAGATAACACTTTGATGGATGAAGTCGAAACATTAGGAGTGCAAGATGATTCAATTAAAGAAACAGAGCCTGACGCAGTAGATTTAAAAGATACTGAAGAGGTAAATGAATTAGATGCAGACGCATCAAAAGTAATACAAGATGATACAGATATTACTGAACCAACAGATAAAGATGATGTTGATCAAGAAGAGATAGATGAACATTTTAAGAAAGAGTCTGAGGAGCCTGTAGAAGAAGCATCAGAATCTACAATAGTTGGAGAGGTATTGGAAAAATTAGGATTTAAAGGAGAGTACGAATATAAAGATACTCCTGAAGGATTAAAAAACTTAACTTTAGATGTGGCTAATAAATTAGCTGAAGAACAACTTGATAGTATATTAGATTCATTCCCTTTAGTTCAAAAACATTTAGAATATGTAATGAATGGAGGTAAGTCAGAAAAATTTATGACGGCTAACGATCCTAATGCAGACTACGGTAAAATGGATATTACAGAGAAAGATATACCAATGCAAAGAGTAGTTCTATCACAATACTTTAAAGGAAAAGGTCATGATGATGAGTTTATAAAAGAACTGATTGAAGATTATGAAGATTCTGGTAAGTTATTTTCAAAGGCAGAATTAGCTAAAAACGCTTTATCTCAAATTCAGACAAAAGAAAGAGAAAGTTTAATAATTAAACAAAAAGCAGATAATGAAGCTAAGCAAGCTGAAGAAAGAAATTTTTGGAAAGATATTCACACTACTCTCCAGGAAAAAAATGAATTAGCAGGTATTACAATACCTAATAGAGATAAAAATAAGTTTTTTAAATATATATCAAATCCTGTAAATAAACATGGTCAAACACAAAGTATGGTAGACGCAGCATCTAATACTATGGAACAAAGACTTCTTATGGATTATTTATTATTTAAGAAATTAGATTTAAAAGATATTATAGCAACAAAAGCAAATACGTCAACTACTAAAACTCTAAAAGATAGAATTATAAAGGGTAATAAGAGTACGTTGAAAAATGTAGCTAAGAAAAGTAAAACAAAAACAAACTTGGATTTAAATGATTTGGATTTCGGATCATTAATGTCTTAGTGAGTTTTTTCCCTGAACGAGGAGATAGGGCCCTCACTAAAATTTGATTAAAATGCAAGTATTAAAAACGTTTTATAACGATCAGCAAATGACAGACTCAAACAGTCTAGCAAATGCTTTGATGGAAAAGCCAGCAGAGCTGTCTCCCATCATAACACATCTTGCAGGAAAAGAAGACAGAAGATTTCCATTAACCATGTTAACTGAGGGAGTAGGTAACGTAAAATCTATCGACAGATACGAGTATGAGTACCGAGTAAAAACTCACGAAGTTAACATTAGACCAGTAGTTTCCTCTACAGGTACAGGGTTAGGTGGTTCACCTTTTAAAGTAACTTTTCCTGACAAGTGGTTTGTATTTCCATACACTCTAATCTCAGAGTCTGGAGTACAAGCAAGAATTATGGCAGAACCAGTACAAGCTGGTTCTAACTGGGAGTATACACTCCAATTAATTGAACCAAATGGCGCAGCTTCAATTGCTGCAACAGACATTGAAGCAGGTGCAATGTGGGCTCAATTATATGCTAATGTTGGATTAGATTTCTCTAGAGGTAACGCTTCTAATTGGTCAACTCCTGGATTAGTAAGAAACAAAATTGGTACAATTAGAAAGTCTTACCACTTTGCTGGTAATGCTAAAGATTATGTAGCTGAATTTGCACTTCCAACGAAGGGCGGAAAAACTACTAAACTTTGGATGGACTATGAAGAGTACCAACATATGTTAAAGTTTAAAGAAGAATGTGAATTACTTTACTGGTATGGTGAGAAAACTTACGATGCTAATGGAGTAACTGCGATGAAAGATGAAAATGGTCAGCCAGTAATTACTGGGCCTGGTTTACTTCAGCAAATTATCAATAAAGATACATATTCTACTATGACAGAATCAAAACTTTTAAATGTTATAGGTGATTTATTCTATGGTATGACTGACGCTACTTCAAAGCAAATTACGCTTTATACAGGTATTGGTGGTGCTAGAGAATTTGACACTGCATTGAAAGCTTATACAGGTGGTTTTGCTGCTGGACAATGGAGAGTTAATGGAGATAGTAAATTTATAACAGGTTCAGGACGTTCTTTAGGGATGACTGGATACTTTACTTCTTATGACCATATTGATGGGCATACAGTAAATGTTGTAAAAGTTCCTATGTTCGATCATGGACCGGTTGCTCAAGCTCGTTCTAAGCACCCTGTTACAGGATATTCTATGGAGTCTTACAGAATGATTTTTGTTGATCAATCTAACTACGATGGCCAAGCTAACGTACAGATGATTAATAAGTCAGGACGTGAGATGTTAAGATGGGCAGTTGCTGGATCTGTTATACCTAGAGGTTTCTCTGGTTCAGATACTAGAGCGTCTGATATTGACGGTGCGTCAGTTCACATGCTTAAAACTGCAGGTATAGTGTTAAAGAGATTTGACACTAGTTTGGATCTACAATGTGTTGCAGTGTAGGTTATTATTTAGTTTCCTTGGTAAGAGGGGGGTGTTGTGCCCCCCTTATACCTATTTATATCGGCTAGTTATTCTTTAGAGCCAACAACAATTATTAATTAAAAAAAACAAAGAACATGAAAAAAGAAGTAATATTAAGAAGAAAAGAACTCATGAATCATTTACCTAAAGAGGTTCGTGTAAGTGCAAAAACAAAATTAGGAAGTATTTATGTAGGCCGTCAACCTTTAAAAGGTATTGAGGGTGCAGAAGAAAAACTATTATTAGACGGAGTTTTAGATGTGGGTCCTAATCATGACGATTGGACTAAGCATTCAAAAAAATTCTGGTCCGAAATGAATATTTCAGTTCCTTTTGAAGGAGTAACTCTAGACATCAGTACTGATGAAAATAATGTCCCTTTCAATAAAGAAGATTATATGAAATATAGATTTGCTGTTAAGCATCCTCAAGTTGCTTTAAGTAAAGAAGACATGGACTCTAAACATAGATTTTATATACACGATACAACAAGAGATCTTATTAAAAGAAATAACGAGATACAAGTAAGAAAAGATGCGGATAAAGAATTCATAAAAGTTACGTCAGATGATAAAAAAATGACAAGAATATTAAGATTATTAAGTGTGGATAGAAATCCAGATAAGATGACTGCTTTGCAAAAAGAAAATGCTCTTTATGATTTAAAAAATGAAAATCCAAAAAAATTCTTTAAAATATCTACAGATAAGAATTTAGAAGTAAAAGCTGAGGTAGAAGAATTAGTGTCCGCAGGCGTATTACGTAGAATTGGTAATCAAGTAGTATATTTAGATGAGGTTATAGGAGAAACTTTAGAAGATGCAGTTGTGTATCTAAAAAATAAAAAGAACTCCGGTACTTTAACAATATTAAGAGTTAAACTTAAAGAGGCTATCGTATAATGACTGGAGCTCAAATGCATATTGCAATAAATCAAGGACTGCAAAAAATTGGTTCTTTTCAAGCTGACAACTTCTTAGCGGAAGAGTTAGATCTTGAATTGAATAAACAAATACAAAGATTTGTAGAACAAAGATACAATAAAAGAGGTAATAAATATCAAACAGGATTTGAAGAATCCCAAAAAAGAATTGATGATATAAGAACCTTAGTAGTTGAGCATTCTAACATTACGTCGTATAAAGGTCAAGTTGGGCCTAAACATTATATTGATTCCTTTGCTTTACCTGTACCAGGTGGAAGTGGGGACGAGGACTATATGCATTTATTAAATGTTAGGGCTTTAGTAGAATATTCAGGGTGTAAACCAGTTGAGTGGGAGCATGAATATGTAGTACAGAGTTGTGATTGTAGTATTAATCCGTTTTCTAACGTTACTTCTACTCTGTGTGACTTAGCTGGTGGAGTTTGGGTGTGCACATTTACTCAAACAACTAATAGAATTGTAGGAACTTATTTATATGACGTTAATGGTGTTTTACTATATGACATTCTACCTAGTGGAGAACCAGTTCCTAAAGTAAATACTGAAAAGGCAACTACTTCAAGTCGTTGTACATTTTCTCAACACGATGATATATTTACATTACTAAAAGACCCTTTTAATAATACAACTCACACAAAACCTTTATACACTATAATAGGAAATAACTTAGATATATATACTGATAATACTTTTGTTGTTCCGAGTGTTAAAGTTACATATTTAAGGTATCCTGCTGTAGTGGATACTGTTTCAGTTTCACCGGTAGATTGTGATTTACCGTTACACACACATCAAGAAATTGTTGACATGACTGTCAATAGTTTGTTAGAGGCTATATCAGATCCTCGGTACCAGACTCAGTCTGTAGAAGTACAAAAATCTGAATAATTATTAATACATAAAAAATAAAATTATGTCAAGATTAACATTTATTTCAAACACAGATGTACATTTAATAGCTTCAGGAGCACCAATTACTTCTGCAGCAGCTGGTGTAACAGGTCTTTGGGATCTATCAGGAGCAGGACAATGGCAAACAGCCGCAGCTTTAACAGCTGACGACACCATTGAACTTGTTCAAGGAAAAGGGGCTGGTGAGTATCCACTATTCAGCCAAATATTTAATATGAAGGGAGTAAAGATGGTTTACCAACCATACGTTAGAGCTGTAAAGCAATCATTTGCACTTACAGTAACAGCAGTAGGTGCTGTAGGAACAATTCATTCTTTTAAACTAGTTAGACGAGCTACTGATATTGGTTACGATAAGTATATCAATTCAGCTACCGAAGACTTTAGTTATTTAGATAAAATTAATACTATAGAATATGTAACAGTTGCTGGTGATACTACTACTAGTGTTGCGCTTAAATTAGCTGCTGCTGCAAATAAGATCGGTAAAAAGTACGGTTTTGTTGCTTCTCCAGCTGTTGCAGTATGTACAATTACTGCTGCTGAGTTTGGTCACGAGTTTGATATGCTAAACTTTGCTGGCGCTACTGCTAATACAATGGCATTAACAGCAAGAGTAGAAGGTTCAGGTAACTACCACCAAGTTCTTTCTGCAGAGAAAGAAACTCAAGCAATGCACGGGTACCACGGAAGAGCAGGATCTTTCTTAAATACTCCAGCTACTTTTACTAGTGCTGCTATTGCTCCAGTTGTTCCTTCAGCTACACTTGGTTATGATGCTATAACACTTCACGTTCCTACTAGTACTTCTGGTAATGTTGCGAACGATGCTAGTGCTATGTCAAATATAACTTTGTATTTTGATGGTGTAAACGCAAATATGGCTAACTTTGCTACTATATTTGGGATTACTGCTGGTACAGCTTCAACAATAACGTTGTAATAACTTTAAGAGAAGGGGGGTGGAAAAGCCCCCCTACTTTTTTAACCTTTTTTAAAATTAAATAATTATGGCAATAGAAGTAAAATTATCCGCAGATTGTAAAACCTTAACTATATCAGGAGGATCAACAGATGCACCTGTAGAGGTGTGGATCAATGAGGTACAATTACCTATGATCGATCCAGCAGGATCTACTACTAACTCTAGTGGAAGTGATATAGATTTGGAAGAATTGGGAGGAGCAAATGGGTTTCCCCCAGGAGAATTAACTATAACATGGGATAATATCCCAGGTATTAGTACAGAACAACTGAACGGAATAATAAAAGTAATTATAACAGAACCTCAACCATTAGGTACTCAAACATTTGGTGCAGTTGGGTTGTGTTCTTTAAACTGCTGTTTAGCAAAAAAAGTTAAAGAATTATTAGAATGTAAATGTAAAGAGTGTAACGAGTGTGTAGGAATGTTAGCTGAAGTAACTAATGTATACTTATTAATGCAAGGAATGCAAGTAAATATAGCAGGATGTGTTCAAACTACAGCACTATATAGGAAAACCGCGGATCAATATGCTAAAGCAGTATCTATATGCGGGGTAGAAAATTGTAATTGTAACTGTTAAAAAATAATATATGCCAATACTTCAACCAAATGGAGATAAACTAGGAACTTCTGACCAACATATGGAGCATATTACTGGGTTTTCCTACACTATTAATATGACTAATTGTGACGGTGATAACAGTGCTGGTCCAACTTCACCTGGAGAATATGTAGTGAACGATAGTCTTGATTATTTTGAGGATTTTTATGCTAATCCTGCATACTCTGATCCTTCTGATATTGCAGCAGATACATTTAATGGGCTAATCCGTCCTCAATTTATTATCGTTTCAGTCTATAATGATGATAAAAATCCTTGGTTAGAAGCCATGCTTAATAATAATCAGATTAAGTTTGAGTTTAGAGGTAATGATGGTAATTATCCTTGGGATGCAAATAATTATACTGGGACTCATTCTACTATACCTAGAGGAGATGCTCTGAATCTTTTGAATACTTGGTTTAGCGCTACTAATCCATATGGCGGAAATATGTTTAAGCAGAACATTGCAGGTTCAGGTTATAACGGTGATGATTTTCTTGCAGCACAGATGCATCCTGGGTACAAAAGTACGTGGAATTCTACAAATCTAGATTGGGCAAAGAAAAGGACATTTATGACGAAGTCTGCTGCTTT
>Ga0209337_1000859_pt1 | contig 24013 bp, 30 predicted proteins | sample LinPmetageLP53_FD_184044 | JGI IMG/M metagenome (GOLD analysis project Ga0209337, IMG submission 184044) | Marine viral communities from the Pacific Ocean - LP-53 (SPAdes) (version 2) | ecosystem: Environmental > Aquatic > Marine > Oceanic | place: Pacific Ocean | collected 2010-02-08 | reverse complement strand
TCTCAAAGTATGGGGCCTCAATGAGTACAATAATGAAACTTGAATGTATGGATCGAGGATTCAAGCGGGCCGTGTCAAAAAAATACTATTGTGCGCACCAGGATTTTTACGCACTAATGTCAAAGTATTCGGTATCATGGGAGGACCTTGCAAAAGAATTAGAAAACCGTTCAAGCTATCCTAAGCGTACATGGAATAGGGAAAAGAATACCACCAATGTTAGAAATTCCCCGCCCCGTGAACAAGTAGAGTTTATTGATGCCGTTATTAGTGGAAACCTTTTAGAAAAGCCTAGTAAGAATATAGTATTGTCTAAAGAGGATGAGGATTAATGGAAACTGGGGTTTTCTTAATTACAATAATTTTTAGTTTCGGCTTTATGATCTGGGGCTTTATTCGTTCGGCCTCAATGTTTACCTCAATTTTAAGAATGGTATCTATGGCGATGTTTATGGGGCTAGCCGTTTTCATTGGTTCAGGTGTCGAGGTATCTGCATCAACAACTGAAACGACACAATACCAGGAATCATTATCCAACGGGACTATTATGAATCTAAACAGCACCAACACCATAAAAGATACTTTGATTCCTGAAAACGATTCAGCCTGGTTAGGATGGGTGTTTATGGGGTTTGGTATGCTTAATGTAATTTTCATCGTTAAGGAGGCCCTATTATAATGGCCATGCAAGAACTATTTTTAGAGATTTATCTTTTCATCTTATGTGTGAATGGCGGGATAATGGTAGTTGATAGTATTAGCGATACCCCGCTAATGACGCCATTTGATGCCGTTAAACATTGTTGGCAAAATAACGGCATCCTCGGAAATATTGAAACCGAATCCGCATGCAACAATATAACGGGGGGCCAATGGGCCTACACAAATGTAACGGCTAATTCCATGCCTGATATTTACAATTATGATTTAGCGACTAACCAAACTAGCGGGGCGTTGATTGGAACGGTCACGGGAAATCAAACGGGCAATTCAGGGGCCATACTTGATCCGTTTATTGATGCCGTAACCTATCCGCTAGCATTGGGCCAAGGAATTATTAATTTCCTAACGGGTGGATTCATTTGGCAATCTCTAAACATTATCGGATTGCCTGCAATATTCGTAGTTGTCTTACAAAGTGTTATCGGTTTGTTACTTGTTAGAACTATCATCTACTATGTGCTAGGCCGTTGAGTAAATCTCTTTTATAAATCACATAGTCAAAAGCTAGTAATCATGGATTTCGGACAGATAGCTAAATGGAAGTTAAATCTTCGTAGCCTGTATTCTCGGAATCGTTGTGATGGTAGTGGGAGTGATTATAGGTCTAATCATCTATAACGCTTTCAGCGGTGCATTGGATTGTACAACCTTAACGGGTTATGATTCATCTACACCTGCAAGCTCAACAGGACCAGCAAAGTCATGTTTAGATACTAAATCCAACGCAGATAGTGATGGCGGTTAAAACTACCATTGCCTGTATATTGTGTTTAGTATCATTCCTGTCTTTATCATCCTGGGCTTGATACCATTGATACGCGGTTCGTTAAGTCGTGGCCTATAGATAACGAAAGTTATCTTTAGAATACACTTCGACCTAGAATGTCGTAAAACTTTTCTTTTTTGTATTAATCTTTTAAGTATCTCTTTACTAGGATAACATAGTAGAACTATGGTCGTCAATGTAATAATCAGGACTTTAATTTCTCTTTTTGCAGTAGGCATTGTAGTAATGTTGTTCTTCCCTATCATTTATGAATTAGCTTACAACGTTCCTACCTGGGACAATATGCCCGATAAGGTTTTAGCTAATAGGGATAACCTCTATTCTATTTTCTTATTGGTCCCATTGATTGCAATAGGTGGGATCGTACTATGGGCGTACATGGCATCGACACGGAAAAGCCAGGATGATTTCTAATGAACTATGTTTGGTATTCAATTCCCTTACTTTTACTAATTACAATTCCAGGGGCATATGCACAAGTAGAAACCACAACGGGCGAGAATTACGATTTAGTTGAAAATTATTTTACAGGGGAGGCCCAATGGACCAGCCATGTTCCTAGAATTATGGATGGGACCTGGAAAAATTTTGTACTAGAAAATAATTCAGATAAGGTAATTTTCAATTCAAACAGTATCGGAAGTTTTGTTTTTGATAAAAATTCTTGCTCATATAGTATATATGAAAACGGCTATGTAAATCCCAATACCCAGATTATTCCAAGCGTATCAGCCGTAGCAACTCACAACGATGGGACCTGGACTAACATGGATGTTAATGATTCATCTTGTAATGTTACAGTAACACAAAATGATAACGGCATTGTATTGACTTCAACTAAAGTAATTACCGAAGATATTACCGAGGATGTTTTTATTGAATACACTGGAACTACTGAAAACTTTTACGTTAATGCAACTAACGCAAACTTTGATTTAATTCAGTTTTCCAACGGAACCAATTCGGGATATTTTAACGGCCAAACAAATACCATAATCGGTAGTGAAAAAGAAAAATTCGTACAAAAAATTAACCTGGATATTAACCAGGGAATAAAAGAAACGTTTTACATTTATGACAATACTGATTCAGGAAATCAATTAGGAATTTCCCAAACGGTCCATGTTGGGGAATCTATAGTTATGGGGGATCAGGAAATAATAATTTCTCAATTTGATGGACAATCCTTTGATAGGCAATTTATCATAGATAATGAATCCGAAATTATACAAGTGGCATCAAACTTAAACTATGATTTTGATGAGGGAATTGATTCCTTGACTTCATTAAATGTAATACACGATTCAGGATTTTTATCAAACACCTATAAAATAAATTTAGATTATAGTGAAGGTTCATTCGTTGGTTACTTGGAAATTGATCCTACATTTGGTTATACTGACGGTGTGACATATAGAGCTCAAACTGCTTCACAAACAGGTTCAAGTTGTTCTACGAGTGGTAGTGGAATTACAAGTGATAGATTACAAGTTAGAATGGAAGCAAGTAGTAATAGCGAATCTTGTTTCAATACTGCTTTTGAATTTGACATTTCCTCACTACCTACAAATATTTCAGTAAGTGACACAAAATTCAAATTTAACAATGATGTTAATGACGGTTCAAGAAATTGTGATTATACAAAAGTGACAACACAACCCTCAACCTTATCAGGTGCTAGTGGAGCTTCTACATTATTTGCTGAAATTAATTCAGGCACAGCATATGTTGATAATGATTCTGCCTGTACTTCAACTGGAACTAAAATTATTGATTTAGGAACTACTGCTGATAATGATTTAGCAACTGCTAGGGCAAGTGGTCAAACTTGGATAGCATACGGATTAACTTTTAACGATATGTCTAGAGATTCTCTTACCCATTCTTTAAGAGATAATGGTGGTGGCGATGGTGGCTCAATAGAAATTACTTATGATCTTACAACGGCCCCTGATGCACCAACTGGATTAACAACCGTTACGGGTTTGCCCGTTGAATTATCTTTTTCAGCCCCTGGGGATAATGGAGGTTCCGCAATAACTCAATATTCCATATACCGAACCGATAACCCATATGCCTTTTTAGAATTGCCAAACAATTCAGCAAATGCTAACGGTGTGGATTTTACTTCTAACGAATTATTAATTCATGGATTTGAAAGTGTTTTAGGTTCTGCAACTTTAGTTAGTTATGATATTAACAATGCAGATACCCAACAAGAAACTAGAAGCGGATCAACAACTTCAAACGGCGTTCAAATATTATCAGGTAATTCGGCAATAGGTCATTCTTTATCCGAAATTATGTTCCCTCTCAAAAAGTCAGGTAGCCCACCGGACACATTTAGATATGAAGTGTATAATAGTGCTGGAACATTACAAGCACAAACACCAACTTCATCTGCCAACTCATTGACAACAAGTTTTGTTGATACAACATTAACATTAACAACGCCTCATACTATTGTAGCTGGGGATAGAATAGTTATCACTTATTCATCAGGCGATGTATCAAATAAGATATTAGTTTCGGAAGATAATTCCGTTGGTTCAATTCCTAGTACAACAACACATACTGCTTATAATTCAGGATGGTCAGAATCTACAGCTCAATGGTCCAATGCTAAATTCTTATCACTATCATCAAGTTTTACAGTATTAGATAAGTCAACTAACAGTATTCCTATAACTTATGCAAGTGGTCAGGCTGATTTACTTAATGATGATTTTGACGACAATTCAAACTCATGGACACAAGTTGGTTCAACTGCAACAATAGACTTTAGTACAGATGAAAGATTAGAATTATCTTCCCATCATGTAGATGACGTAAACCAAAACCGATTGGTTTACTCATTTACAAATCCACTACCTAACGAGTTTACAGTAGAGTTTGATTACAAATCAACTAATGCCGTAGGTAATTGTAACACAGTAATTCTAGGATTTGTTGAAAACAACGAGAGTATTGGAGCTTCATCAAATACGGGAATTGGTTTCGGGTGGCAAACCCATAACAACTATTTTCAAAACTTAGCAGGGCTATTCCAAGAAGATGACGGAGATCAAAACCCTACATTCATTCACGATAGTAATTTTGATGACGGTGTACAATACTATTTCACAATAGTTTTCAATCAAAGTAGTGGGACGGGGGTACTAAAAGGATATTCTGATTCTGCAAGAACCACACAAGTTGGATCAGATGTTAATTTATCATTTACTAAAAATTGGAATAGTCTAAACTACATGAATTGGGGCGATGTGTACAATGAAGCATATCCTTGTTACAATACTTCTCATTTAGATAACCTTGTAATTTCAACACTTCAATCAATTGCACCAACCGCAACAACTGGAATTATGGGAAGTGATGCAATTCAAGATCCTAACCTATCCTTTACAGATAGTAATCTACCTGATAATTCTGATGCTGTAAGTGTAGGGGCATGGGTAAAACTTGACAAATCAGATCCAGAAATATCAGCAACAAGTGAAACAAACCAAGAAGATATTACAAGAACTAACGCATGGTATGGTTCAGGTATGTATGTAAAACCTGACGGAACAAAACTTTGGACATATTCGATTAGTGGTGGTGTAAATGAATATTCCATGACGGCGGGGGATCTTTCAACAATTTCTCAAGTCGGTTCTACATTTACAACTGCCAATGCTGACATAAAAGGACTAGAGTTTAATGCTGATGGAACAAAAATGTTCTTTACAAAAACAGTAAACAATGCGGGACACCCATCAACGATTCAAGAATGGGGATTAGGAACCGCTTATGATCTTAGTACGGCTGATGGATCACAAACTGGACAAACCGATTTGGCTAGTAATGGTCAGCAAAATCAGTCAGGACAATACTACGGTTCTCTACAAGAAATGAGATTTTCATCTGATGGAATGTTTATGTTTGTAGCTGATAATGATGGAATTATTTTCCGACATGACTTAACGTCAGCATACACACCTGTTGATAATTTGACACAGCAATTAACTATTCCTGATAATACAAGTGGATCGCCAAGTGGTAGAGTTCATGGATTCCAATTTACTGATGATGGAAAGACTTTGTTCACAAGTGGGTATGGCGATATTAATCAGCATACATTGTCAGTAGCTTGGGATCTAACTTCAACGATAACTCATGACGGTTCATTAACGCCAAGTGTAACTCAATCGACTCATCAAGGTGGAAGACAAGCCATATCATTATCAAATGATATGTCAAAATTATGGACCTTTGATCAAGGTGCAAGTCAAGGAAGTTCGGGAGGAATTGACACAATATTTGAGTATAATACAGGAGCTGGTACAGGTAATACAAAACTTTTCGGGCTCAATGATGTAAGCTTCAATATTGGTTCAACTGATGCAAGTATCATCGAATTAGGTTCCGCATTAACTACTTCACAAACTACTAAATCTGACGGGAGAGGATTATGGAACGGACAACCACGGACCGAGTTAGGCCAACAATTTAATTCAGGTCATGTTGTAATAGGGGAAACGCCAACTAAAGTAACTTGGCAACTATACAAGACAGGTAGCCCGACAGGATTGGTTTATTCACACATTAAAGATTCAAGCGGAACAATAAAAGAAACTTCAACTACAACGTTAGATCCCTCAACTCTTACAGCAGGTAGTAGTAATGATTCTGCAATAGAATTTACATTCGCAGGAACTACAACAATAGTAGCAGGGGATATGGTAACCGTACAATATGCGGGGGGTAGTAGTGGAAATGAAGTAGGTGTCAGAACAGATAATTCAGGTGCAGTAACTAATTCAGTATTTAGACAATATACAGGATCATGGGCTGATATATCAGGGGAAGCATTAGCGTATATCGTAACTTATGTTCCAACTTCTACAATAATTTCAGTAGGATCATTAGCGGATAATACAAGTACCCCCCAGCACTATGCTTTTGTTCGTGGGGATGGAGCTGCAAACACCTGGAAAATTTACCAGGGAGGAACATTGAAAGCAACGGCCACGGATTCAACTTCTTTGGGTTCTAATTCGGGCCAAGATTATACCATAAATATCGATGGCATGACCGATGAATATTTTATTTCTTCAACGGCTTATGATTCCACAACAATAGACAATATCGCAAGTAGAGGGGATGCACTAACCGCCATCGGCACAACCACAACAACAACCTTTGATGATTCAACGGCAACGGGAATAAATTATTATTCAGTTAGGGCCCAAAATGCTATCGGTTTAAGCCCATACCTAACGCCTTTTGTTAGTGGCCAAGCTGGTGTAGCCTGGAACGTTCCACAAAATCTTAGTGCCACAATTAGCGATGTAGATGCCACACCTCTTTTAATTAATTTGTCATGGGATGCAAGTACGCAAGGTAGCGGAACGGGCGTACTTACTGGATATGAAATTTTCAAAAATAATGTTTCAATCGGAACCGTTGGGCTAGTAACAAGCACAACGCACCAGCTAACAGCACCAGGGACCAACGACTTTACAATAAAGAGTTTGTCAACGCATCTTAATTCGGCAACTGGAAATGTTGCAAGCGTAACAACGCCAACGGCCCCAGGAATTTCAACAATGACTACTGCAATTAATAATGTAAATTCCGCACCTTTGGCAATAACTTCAACCTTGATCCCTGGAACCACGGGAGGATCTTCAATTACTGGATTTAATTTGTATTTTTCTGATAACAATTCAAACTATATCAGCATCGTAAACAACACTAGTAGCCCTTACACTCATACCGCATCAACGCCAGGAACCAAATATCTTAAATCCGAAGCGGTAAATAATGTCGGCATTGGTCCAATGTCAATAGCATATTCAATTACAACCCCAACGGTCCCCAATGCAATTACTGATGTTGCAGGATCAGCGGTAACAGATACTAGGATTGATATTTCTTTTTCACAGCCTAGCAACGGAGGATCAGCTTTGAATTTCTATAAAATTTTCAAAGATGGAACCCAAGTTGATACAACAACAAATCTAACTTATTCATTAACTGGATTAGCTAGTAATACAGCATATGCGATTACCGTTTTTTCAAATAACAATGTCGGCGATTCCCTAGTTTCCAATACTGCAAATATTTCCACCTATCAAACTGTTAGCGGTAGTATCTCAATAACTAAAACAACCGAGGGGGCCGTATCTAAATTAGAATTTACCCCAAGTGTAACGGGAACACCTACGCCAAACTTTAGCACATTTACACTAAAAGAAAATGGTGTAATTTTGGCTAGCGGAATTAGTACGCCATACTACTTGGCACACAATGATTTCAATTCTGCAAACTATACCATATCTAGTACGGATAATTCTCATTGGGATTCCCCAACAATTTCAGGGGCCACAACTGCTCAAAGTGCATATGAACCAGCATGGAAAAATACAGTATCATATGATTACGCCCGAGCTAATGGCGTTATGACTTTGAATGTTAATGAAAATACTCAAGCCCTTTGGGATGCTGATTGCACATACAGAACAACTAACCAGGTCCTAAGCGATGTAGGCGGGGTAAATTCAACTCATTCGGGCGTATGGTATGTTTCTGAATCTCAAAATTTAGATGATAAAGATACCGTTTACGTTTCTTGTAGTGACGGGGAAACTAAATTATTATCGTTTACTTCCTTTGGTCCTAACAGATTAGGAGGAGGCATAGCACAACTAGACGATACTTTTGAGGGTATGATCGGAACCCCCGTAGCATTAATTTTCGTGTTATTAGTAGCTGGATTATTCACGGGTAGAAGCGCACCAACTGGAATATTATTGGTATTGGCCCTAGTAGGTGTACTAGGATTTATCGGAATGTTGACAATAGATGAGGCCATATGGGGCTTCTTGTTATTGGCGGGTGTCTTAGGCATATTCCTTGGAAAACGGTTCTTATAGTAGAAACCTAGTAATTCAAACAGTTTGATAAGTTTTAGTTTTCCCCAATGGGAAATTCATAATTCAAAAGATCCCATCGCCTTGTTGATTCATCCATCCAGGAAAATGCAAGCATACAAACTCAAAACCCTGGGAGGAAAATATTTTGTTATCAAGGAGGGTAGAAAGTTTGAGGGGATATTCGAGCTTGATCCTACCAAGGCCTATCATTTCGGAAAAACACCAATGTACGTATTCGATTCAAGAAACGCTATGCCAATAGATGCGATTCTAGTTAATGAGATTTCACGGTTTGCAAAAAAGAATAACTTGGCAAAAGTAGAACCTAAAGACATTGAACAAGCATCCGCAATAAGAGAACTATTAAAAAAGATTCCAAAACTTGAAGATGCCGTTAACGTTGTAATTGATAACACATTAAAGAGAAAACAAAAGATCGAGAAAGTTGTTGCAGAAATTGGAAACCCTGACGATATTGATACCCAGGATCTAGGATTTATTTTAACAAACTATCTTATCCAAAATGACTTAATCACACATGACGAAAAAGGAAAATTAGACAATGATCTACAAATGGGAAAAATGGATTACAACCAACTAATATCATATTTGAAAAAAAGGGAATTAGTCGAAGTAAACACGCCTATTGAATTAAACACGCAGATGTTTCTTAATGACTTTGGAGGGTATAACCCCGAACAATTAGCATCATTCGTTGACAGATTAAGACGGGATGAGAAGGGGTTAAGGTCCATGACTAGCGTACCCGTTAAATCATGGATGCCCGCTGGTTTGGTTATGGCATTACTGATAGGAGGGGCCGTGGCATTTATGATAGTATTACAAAGTACGGGCCAAATTGGCGATTTATTTGCTGGAATTGTTCCAAATCCTTAAAGTAAAACCTAGTTAAAATATAGTTGAGAGTGATATACGATTCCGCCCGATAACTTGCACTGCTTTGAAACGTTTTCATCTAACTTGTGTGGGTTCTTTGATAATCCTTTTCAAGCTGTACTAGCTCCATTCCAGGCAACATTAGGGGATTTAACATTAGTGGCCATATGGGGAATACTTTTGGGGGTGTTGTGGATAAGGACCGAGAATTTAATGCTTGTTGGCATGGTAGGCATTTTGGTATCTTCATCATTAACCGTAGTGTATGAACCCGCCAGGGGCATCGGATTGCTACTGATGGGTGTAGCTATTGGGATCACGCTGTTTCAACTTGTACGCCATAAAATTTCGTCATTTTCTTAAATGGCTTAATATAGTTGAAATATAGTAATTTGAACATATGAGCTCGGATGTTAGGCAATTATACGAACGTGCTTCAACGGGGGTTAGAGGAAGTGATTACGATGGGAATTATTTGAAATCACTTTCAATGATAGTTCCTAAAAATTCAGGAATTCAAACCGTTAACATGAACGTGCATTTAACGCAACACATGGCCCAGAACATTCACTGGAAATTTGTTCCTCATGCTTTGGCTATGGCAAAAGCCAACGAATACGGCATGGTTAGTATTACTTCTGAAAACGGAGGAGGATTAAAAATGCTCAACACTTCACGCAACGAACAATTAATGACTATGAAAAATACTGGAACTCAAAAGGCTGATGCCTGGGATAAGTACGTTTACGGTAAAGAAAAATTTGCAAACAATGAGGACTAACCATTGATGCTAAAATATTCCCCTTGCAGAAATAAAAAACAAAAAGCAAGGAAAAGGGATAGTGTCTATTGCTGGACATGTGGACATTACTCAACGTGTTTAGATACCCGATGCGATTGCTGTTATGGGACCATTACCAGGCCAAAAAAACATGAGAAAATTTTAGAGATTAAAACCGAAATAGATTCAATATTGGAGGATATTGGCAACCATACAGAATATCGATTTTACGTTAATGGGTGGGTTTGTTGGATAACAAAAAAGGATCTAGACGAATATCAAAAGTTATCCACGATAGAAAAACACGATAGGTATTATCATTTTTTAAAAAGTTTGATTGAAACTGACAAACTAGCCAGGGTAATTCATTAAACTTTATCAAATACCTAGTGCGAATATAGTACATTGACAGCACAACAGAGAGAACAAGCTTTTAAAAATAAATTAAAAAATGTAGGCCCAGGAACAAACAAGTACATTAGTAAGGCCGTGCATTATGGCCAAGTTGGAGGGGTGTCCCCTGGAACGGGCGATTTAGTATTATCATTTGGCAGTAGGGGCAAAGCTGGTATTAGTTTTCATCCATCATATTACGATAGAGTAGCTAAATCATTTCAAGGTAGGGGACATAGTGCTTTTACAGCTCAAGATGCTAGAAAAGTATCTTCATCGGGAATTGTTTCACAATCGGGAAAAGCTAGAGAACAAACTTTGAGGGCCATACTTGATAGAACTGGAAAGTTAGAGGAACAATACCAAGCATCGAGAGCTCTAGCAAAAAGAAACACGGCAACGGCTTATCGAGTAGCATCATTAAAATCAAATCCTCCTAAACCTAGCGAATCAGTAATTAGATCATCCTCATCTAATCCCGACATAGCACGGGCAAACGCCGAACAAACCGCATATGTAGCATCCTTACGGGCGGGGGGTGTAGGAATTGCCGAGGCATTACTTAAACCAAAAACAACGCAAACTTATTTTAAAAATAATTTGCCAGTTAGCAAATCAGAAACTTCAATTAATGCTGAAAAGTTTTTTCAGGAAAGAGGCTATGATTTATCAAAACCCGAATTAATTCCTAACAGTATTTTCAAACCTGAAAAGCAAACCAAGGCAAGAGAACAAGCACAAGTTAAGGGAATTATGGGGGACCTTACGACAAAAGCAAACACCTATTCAAAAACAAGTAAGGAAGTATTACAAAAAAGAAATAAAATAAAAACTGATTTTGGTTTTACTGCAATGCCAATTAATGATCCTAAATTAAACGCCAGCCAAGGTTTAGAATATTTCGGACCAACTGACAAAAGGAAAATTGAAAACTTCAAACTAATGGAAACTAGACCGCTAAATCTTGCGGGCTTTAACAATATGTTTGGAACCGACACGAAAACAGGGGAAACAGTTAGACTAAAAACAGTAGGGGAAACCACTAGCCCCGAAATGCAATTCTTTGGACAATTCATCCAGGGATCGAGAAATACCTTTGACAGTTATGGAAATCTGTTAACCAATACGGGTAATTTCCTAACGGGAAAGCCACAACAAGCACTAGCCCGCCCGCCCGTTCAGGATCAATTCTTTGGGGCCGTAATAGATTCCGCAAAAAATACCTTTGAGGGAAAATCAGAAAATAGAGCATCTGATCCAATGGGGGAATTTTTCGGGGTTCAGCAAAAGAGAATCGATACTATGGGGTATGGCCAAGTCGCAGGGGAATTATTTACGGAGGGATTGATCTGGGCCACCCCCGTAGGGGCCGTTGGAAAATTGCCAAAAATTGCAAAAGGATTTTTTTCGCCAACTGTTAAAACCACAAAACAATCAAAAGCATTTACACCAGGAGGCGACTTTATGAAACTAGAGGGAATTACAAAAAATGTATCTTGGGCGGATCAGTTAGGTGCCTTCTTTGGACCTAAAGGACCTAAAGGAAAAGCCCCAATATCTCAACCTTTCATATCATCTAGTGTATCATTAGGAAAAGGAACAACAAAAGGAAAAGGAAAGAAACCAGGAAATAATTTTTTCAGCGGTTCAAGCGGTTCAGGAAAGAAGCCAGGGAATTTCTTTGATGAACCACCAAAGACAACAAAAACAAATACGGGATTAGAATTAATTGTAAAGACAAAACCTAAGCCAATTCAATTCAAATCATACCCAATACAATTAGGAAAAACTATACCAAAAACAAAACCTAAGCCAATTCAATTCTTTAAAGCCCCAAAATTAAAAACCAAAGTAAAAACAAAGCAAAAACAGAAACTAAAACAATCACAACAATTCTTCAAGCCAATTCCATTAATCACACCAAAATTAAAACAAAAGCAAAAACAGAAACAAATACTAAAACAGGATCAGCAATTCTTCAAGCCAATTCCTAAACTAACACCTAAACTAACCCCAAAATTAAAGGAAAAAAAGAAACTTCAACAAACGGGGGTTATAGCTCCATACTTCCCGCCAACTGCAAAAACTACGGGGATGTTTTTACCACCTTTACCATTCTTTAGACAAGGGGGCCGTATTGGTGCAAAAGCCAGGGGAAAACGTAGAGGAAAGAAAGCATTTACTGCATGGAATGTAAATACTAAACAAGTTGGATCATTCCTAAGAGGTCCAACTTACAAAAAATCACGTTCTGATTATGTCTTTAAGGATTTAGATAGACGAACCAAAAAAGCCAAAAAGGAAAAAGATTACGATTATTTGGATTTTTTCTAATCTTAAATAATACCTAGCTAACATATAGTATAATGACTTATTCGTGTGATAATTGTAAGCATAGTATTAATGATCATACTTTCGGACAAATGATGGTTTTAAGACCTGATTGCATAAAATGTAATTGCAAACAATTCAAAAGTAAAAAACGAGATAATGCCCTTAATTCTAACGGGACATTTTCGTTAAATTTCTAGCCCAGGAATTTAGGATGAAAGCTAGCATACAATTTATGATTACAAACAGCATCGCCATGCTCGGAACAAACCAATTTTTTTCCCTCGTAATGAATACGGAATATTTGATCCTTCGATTTGTCGATAATTGCAAATCCCTCCCCATCCAATTCCGCAAAAGCTAAATCAGGAAAATTCTTTTTTAGAAATTTCATTTTGTCTAATCCCGATTCTATCAGGTCTAAAATCCAGGTATTGAAAGTTTGATTGATTTTTAATGTTTCAAATTGTTCTCTATATTTTTCGGCCCTATCTCTATTTACGGTTAAATTTGTGTAATTCCTATCCGTAGGCATACTTATTCTCATATTCTACAATTAATAGTTCTATTGGTCTATAACCACCCATTTAGGCATCATTATCAGTAAATATATAGCACAAACCTTATAGTTATGCGATATGAATATAGTATATGTTAGTCGGTTATCCTGATCGTGAAGAATGGTTAAAGTCATACAATGAACCACAAACCGTAAAACTTTTGAAATCCAGTTTAAAGAAATTTAATGAATTTCTATATGGATTAAAGCCAGAAATCAGGGGTATTGATGATATGAACGGGTATGATGTAGATTATCCTAAAAGATTAAGAAAAGCAGAAATCGAATTTTTTGATTATGTTAGAAAAACTGATGAAATGGAATTGTTTAGAATTATTGAAAAAATTAAATCCCAATTATTAGGATCTGTAAGTCAAATTACTGCAAGGTTTTACCTGGGCCATATTATTACATGGTTTAGGGTTAACGGTGTCAAGATTGATCCAATGGAATACAAACTAAAAATTCGTTGGAATAAGGTCCATAAGGAAATAAAATACACACCAGGAAAAGATGAAATTAGATCAGTTATTGACAATTCTAGCGGATTAAAATACAAATTATTCTATACTATGGCCGTTGCCACGGGGGCCCGACAATCAGAAATTTTAGGATTAAGAAAAATGGATATTGATTTGAACAATGATATTCCTAGCGTTCATTTTTTGGCAGAAAACACAAAAACAAAACAAGAAAGATATTCATTTCTAACCCCTGAATGTGCTGATTTGTTGAAAAAATATTACTTGTCAGAAGATATTCAGCCTGATGAATTAATTTTTAAATTTTGTAAGACTTCCCTGCAAAAGCATTTTCAAAGAATTAGGGCCCGAATAGGCATTACTTCAAAATATTCTACTGGAACCTCTAAATTTTCAGTACACAGATTTAGAGCATATACAAAAAGAAGCTTATCCAAAAATACGTCAGGCGATGATTTTGCACATTTAATTTTAGGCCATTCGGGAGGCTTGGCCACATATGACGGGGACTCATTAGAGGCATTAAGGGAAGAATATTCCCAGGCAATTCCCGATTTAACAATATCACATGAATATTTCAAAGAAAAAAAATACCAGGACCTAAGTTTTCAAAATAAACTATTGTTACAGGAAATAGAACTATTAAAACAAAAAATAGAGCACGATGAAGCACCACACACACAGCCATCACACCACCACACACACACAGATAACACAGAATTAAAATAATAATAATAATTTTTCAAAAAAAAATTTTTTTTTTTTGCTTTGTGTTGTGTGTGGTGTTGTAGTGGTGTGTGTGTTGTGTGTGTGTTGTGTGTGTGTTGTGTGTGTACTAGGTTATAACTATACTGCATTGTACTTATGTACTGTACTCACATAGTGCTAATTATGTCCGATGATAAGGTAGAGGGGTTTAAGGTCACAAATAAAGTGAGTAAACAATTAAGAAAAGAATTGTATAGAACGGAAAAAACTAAGAAAGATTGGCTAACAGAAAAAGTTGATGCTTTAGACAATTTAAGAAAGGTTAGAAATAAAGTTAATGAAAGATGGGTAACGATACCCGCTAGCGAATTAGATGATTTACACGCAACGGCCCCAAAACATTACAATTTCATTTATCAAAGAATATTGGAACATTGTTTGCAACAGAAATTAGAGATAACTTTTGATAATTTATTATTGGATATTATTTGGTTTTGTAATTATAATGGAATGAAACATGTTAGATTTTTAGATGATCATTTAGAGGTCCTTCACATTGAACATGAAACGGGTTTAGATTATTCTAAATTTATGACTAAATTAATTTGCAAGATGATTAATGTCACACACCAATACGATTTAATAAATACACAAATTGATATAAACAGCATAACAATAAAATTTCAAAAGGTTAACAAGTTAACTAGTTAACTTTGATCCGATTTTAATATTATTTTTCCTTAGAAATAAAAATGATATTTTGTAATAATCATAACTGCAAAAATACCGCTAAAGTAAATCTAACATTAGAATATGATAATAATTTAATTGTTGAAATTAAATTATGTGATGAATGTTCAGATACTATTGAAAATACGGAAATTTTTAACAGCTCTTTTTCACAACTCAACTAATATTAGCTACTAGGTTAACCTAGTAATGTGTACTATGTTAAGACCATTCTAAGTAATGTAATATCCATGTCTTTACAGTACGACAAAAATAGGAATTTAAAAAATTGACAACTGCAAAAAACAGAAGAACCGCATCTATTTGGACACAATTTTTAAAAACCGCACCAGGAAAAAGGGCCCACAAATTTGCATTAATGGAATTAGTTGATATGAGTTCAAGGTCCTTTGAACAATTCAAGGCATGGTATGTATGGAAAATGGGACCTAATCTAAAATTCGAGAATGATGAATTTCTATATCTTCCTGATTTGGAGGAAAATACGGGGGATGGATTCGATTGATCCCTACTTTAGAGAATTTTAAAAATTATTTGGATAAGGAAATTGATTCAGTGGAATTTGATTTGATACACGGATTAAAAATCGACAACATGGAGGCATATGCCGAGCATAGAGGCAAATACAAAATACTACTAAAAATCAAAAAGGATCTGCTAGGCTACAAGGAGGTTTCCTTGATATGAGATATTGCGACTTTTGCAAACCTATGGTGCTTCCCGTGGTCCATAGAGTTTATGCAAAATCTGATTATTACTTTTGTAAAGAACATGAATCCTGGGGACCGCTAGGGATTATTGAGGAATTCAAACTTGATACATTAAAAAATCAAGAGGAGGCGAAAAAATGACAGAAGCAAAATTAGTTCGAACAATTCGTGGCGACTTTGTTAAGGCTGAAAGCATAACTGAATTTGTAATTCAATCGGTTCCCGATTACAACCAATACAAAAAACTACAATGCTCTATTCAATGCAACGACAAAAACAGCACGAAGATAGAATGGCAACTCAACACGCAATCAAACGATTCTTTGATTTTGAAGTACGGCAAACAAACGGATCAATGGCTATCAAAAACCATCCCGATAAAATTGCGAGATACCGATAAAGGACCATCCATTGAAGTTGATGTTCTCAAATTGGAGGGACTACTATGAGTACAACGCATAATATTCCCTCTACCCCTCTTTTTTGTTATAATTGTGAATGTAACAACCAGCTAACAGCCTGGGAGCTACGAAGAAAACACGAAGTAAGGGTATCACGCTGGTGGTTTTGTCACAAGTGTCGAACCGAAGCACATAGAAAAAATATCTATATTTTATGTGCCGAATGTAATGTTAAATTCATTTTCAACAACAATCAAAAATATTGTGATCACTGTGCCAAACATGCCAGGGGACGGGATTGGCTATGACCTGGTGTACTCAATATCAAAAAAGAACCGTTCATTATTTCAAACCAAATGAAAGTAGCAAGGATTTAACTTTGTGCAATAGGGTTTTAGACGGGAAAAGAACCGAAGCACAATCAGAAGAATATTACCGAAAATGTCGCATATGTCTAAAAATTTTATGCACATATGATAATTTAGAAAATTACAATCGAGATCCAAAAAGGGAGGCCAACCAAAATGGATGTTAATTCCCTGGAAGCATATGATCATATTATACAAAGTCTAGGACCTAGACAGCAAATAATTTTCGAGGCATTACGAAACAATCCAGCATCAAACAAAACACTAGCCAAGCGAATAGGATTAGAAATCAACCAGGTTACACCAAGAACCTTGGAGCTTAGAAAAAAAGGCCTAGTTTCAAAAATGTATTCAGAAGAACAAGATGGCCACTACGCTACGGTATGGGGGGTATCATTATGAGTAAAATCGATTATGCTTTTGAAATACACGAATTAGATTTTAACTGGAAAATGTTTGAAAAAACAAAAGATCCATTTTGGATAAAAATCTTAATTGCTTGGTGTAAGGATTTCAGGAGGAATAACTTTTGAGTTGTGAACACGAAACCTATTCCCTTTCCTATCAAAGTAAGAAAGATGGAATAAAAAAATATCATACTACTAAATACAAATTTTGTTCAAAATGCAAATTCATATTTCAGGAAGTTAAAATTTGAAATTATTTTGTATTTCTTGCATTAATGAAATGATTAGAAAAGATGAGGATGTTTTCATGTGTACGTTTTGCGGGACCGCCGTTAGAATATGGACCAAAAAAGAGGATCAAAATGAGTAGTTTGGATGCCTGTATTTCTACCAGGTGCAAATCGGTTCTACATAGTATTTGTAATGAAAAAAAATGCATATGCTGGTGTCACTTGTTGGGAAATCATTAGATTTGTGCCTTAGAAGATTTTATGAGATGCAAAAATGGTATGCAGGGACAAAGCTGGAGGATGATCTTGAAGAACAATAAACAAGACAAGCCAAAAAAGAAAAAAACTTTTCGAACCGATGCGGAGGGAAATTACTGGATAAGCACTATGAGATTCACAAAAGGGACCTTGTTGGCCCTGGGTATTGTTGCTTTTGTTATGTCCTGGTTTGTTGTTGGTGTATTTTATGGAAATGAAAATTTCTTTGATAATTTTACTTGTTTGGAAGTTGTGGATTATCTGCAAGGCGATAAAATGGGTTATGTTTTGCATAGCGAATTGCCTGAAAATCAACATGAGATATTGCATGAATTGGTAACACAATGTAAAGCAGAAGAAGCCCACAAAAATGCGGATTTAGTAAAGGAAAAAAATATTGATCTTGGAATGTTAGGGGAGCTGTTTAATTGAAATGTTTTTCACTATTTTCAGGTATAGGGGGGTTCGATTTGGCATTAAGGAATCAAGGCCACAAAATAATAGGAGCTTGCGAGATTGATAAGTACGCTAGATCCGTTTATGCCAAACAATTCCCAGGGGTTAAAATCTGGGAAAACGCAACAAAACTCAACCCAAAAGAATTACCCGATTTTGAAATCCTATGTGCGGGATTCCCGTGCCAGGCTTTTAGTGTGGCAGGGAAAAGACAAGGATTTAACGACACAAGAGGATCTTTATTTTTTGAAATCGCACGGATTGCTAAAGAAAAACGCCCATCTATTTTATTTCTTGAAAACGTCAAAGGCTTACTATCACACGACAAAGGACAAACATTCCTTACCATCATTAGAACACTTGATGAAATGGGGTATAATGTCCAATGGCAAATTATTAACAGCAAATATTTCGTTCCACAAAATAGGGAACGTGTCTTTATTGTCGGAAATCTTAGAGACAAACATACCCGAAAAATATTTCCTATCGGAAACCATGACACAGAAATTAAAAGAAACGGGAAAAAGAATATGATAGCAATTCCCGTATTAACCCCCGACAGAATCAAAAAAAGACAAAATGGACGAAGATTCAAAACAAACGGGGAAGAATCTTTCACATTAACCGCACAAGATAAACACGGAATTTTTGATGGCACAAGAATAAGACGATTAACCCCCCTTGAATGTGAGAGATTGCAGGGTTTTCCCGATAATTGGACTAAAGGAATTTCAGATTCACAGCGATACAAATGCGTAGGTAATGCCGTTACCGTTCCCGTTGTGGAATTTATTGCTAAGGAGCTGTTTAACTGATGGCCTGCAAGGGTATATGTCATAAATACAGAGCTAAAAACTCTTTGAGATATGGAATGTATACGCCAGGGACTAGGAGGTGTACAACGTGCCAACAATATATCAAATGGGATGGGATTTATTGCCCATGTTGTAATAATCGCACCAGGATAAGATCACGGCATAGCAAACTTCGTTCAACATGGGTGCATAATAGAATATGAAAATTGAAAGACAATGGGCTATGCCAAATCATAAAACATTTCAAATAAAACCCATTAAACAGTTAATCCTAGAAGAATTAGGTGAATCCTATACGGATGTTTTTTCTCATCCTTATGATAGAGATGCTTTAGAAATGTTAAGAGAAAAAAATTCTAATTCAATTAGTGAGTTAGCTTTTGATCCTGTATATTCATTAAGACAGTTAAAAGAAATGTATGATAATAAAGGTAATTCACTAACTCAACATGAAACACAATATTATTGGAAGGATCTACGGGATGAAATTGCTAGAGTTGTGAAAGTTGGCGGTAAAACAATTTCTTTTGGATGGAATAGTATAGGAATAGGTAAAACAAGAGGATTTAAAATTATGAGAATATTGTTAGTTTGTCATGGTGGGCATCATAACGATACAATTTGTACGGTAGAGGAAAAAATATGAAATTTACCTATAGGTGTGCCATATGTAAGAAGGAATTTTCCAAAAGAATCGACAATGAAAACCATCTAAATTCCCATACCAAGAAAGAATTAATTTCATCCCTGAAATATTGGGGTTTTTACCATGAGTAGTAAATCGTTTTAATATTTGTGTGCTATATTTTTGCTATATGGGTAGATACTTAGTAAAATGTGACGAATGTAAAAAAACCATTAAAACTACTGATAAACAACACGAATCTTTCATGGGCGGTCATTGTGTCCAATGTAAAAAACAAATAAATAAAAAAAATTGGGGCTACTTCGATTAAAATGGCTAAATGTTCACGCTGTAAGGGTTATTCAAGATATTCGGGATTATGCGATAATTGTGTTTATGTGGATCTTATGGAAAGAAGAATTAAAAAAAGAAAAGATCCTAATCATACTGAATCCGCTTATGCTAAACAATTTTGGGATGAGGGACTTAAAAAATATAATAAAAATAAATTAGCATTATCAAAAATGAAAAGAGGATTTTTTGATTAAAATGCCTACCTTTACAACTTCAATTAAAAATTCAATAAAAAAGATCCAGGATGATACCCGCAAGAAAAAAGCCGATAGATACGGGGTATCTTTGGCAGATTATGACCAGGCCGTAAAAGAGGCAAAAGCAAAAGGTAACAAAGTGGCATATGGCAAATTTCTAAAAGATGTTGAGAAAAAACAGTATTTGATAGAACCTAGCAAAACCAAAAAAGCAGGCAGTACACTATCTTCAATTAATCAAATTTTGGATTCTTTCGAGGGATCGAACAAGGGACATTCGGGACCAAGAAAGAAAAAGAAAAAAACCCCGATTAAAAAAGGCACAAAATACAATGTATCAGGTGGCAGGGTAAAAACTAAAAAAACCAACAAATCCAAAAAAAATAGACAAAAAAGAAAGGATGATTGGCTAGGCGATTTGGGTATGAAATTCTAATTTAAAATATCATAAATCCAGGCTTCTATTAATTCCTGAATGTCTATTTGCCATTGAAAAATATTATTTTGTTTTGTTAGTGTTGAATTTGAATAAACATATGTTGCATTACTATTGAATATTGTTTGAGAAGCATCGCATCCAGTTCTCATGTAATTCATGGTATCGCCAAGTAATGAAACCCACACTTTTGCAGATATTGAAGCCGAACCGCAGTTATTACCTACCCATCTATCAGATGCAAAAATTACGGTATTTTCTGTCATGTTCAAAGAGTTTGATGATCCTTGGTTTAGTTTGTAAGCGGGCAAAGTTGGCTGTATTGTAATATGATAGGACCGATAAACAATATCGGCGGGCGGATCGTAATAAATTAGATACTCATACCCGTGTTGTTCATAGTATCGCCAATCATTCTTCATTCCTGGGGCCATCCTTACATTATCTATTATTTCCCCTGAAACGGCTTTGTTGGTGTTATCAGGGTACATAAAATTTAATTCCTCATAAGTTGGACAGCTTTGGCAATTATCAGGAACCGTAATTGAATAGATAATAGTGAATAAAATATTTGCTAAGTCTAGCATTTAATTCAATTACTATATTCCTACTATATCAATTTAGAAATTATCTGCATTTTGGATATTTTGAAAACTGTTCCAAATCACAATAATCAAAGGTAGATACGCCATATTGATAATAACGATACGTTGGATCATATGTCACATTTAACGCATCTAAATGATATTGGTTTGATACGGCGGGTTTTGAATATCGTTCATTACTGAAATTAATATCCTCATTCCATACCCAATTATACACGGGATGATCTGACAAATCATATTCAGATGTAATTGTATAAATTACTGAAAATACTATTAATGAAAGATCATACATTGGACATTTTTATAACTATATTCCTACTATATCAATTTAGAATTTCGCCATTCTCTACAACCTTGACTATTGCACGAAAACCCCTAGCCCTATATGATGAGGCTTTTGCCATCGCACTATCATAAGAACGATGCTTTGATTTTACAACGGTCCCGTTAAAATCAACTATTAATACGTAAATTCTCAAATTTCTTTTTCCTGGATGAATACCATATTGTAGTTAAACCAAATAAAACCGCTGAAGCGGTTATCGTTCCGAATAGGGTTAAACCAACCAAGTCAGCACCGCAAATCGCAACCATTGAATAATATTTTTTTATGTAATAATTAAGGGATTTACTAGAAAGGTACTATCGGCTTAACCTTACGGCCAAACCCATCGCCTTTAAAGTCGATAGGGAATGAAAATTTAGTAAATACCCTGGTGTAAAACAAGTAGATAGGAAGCATAAAGGTCCCTAGATAAAAGAAAACTTGAAAAACAAAGTAGGGCATAATTGATGAACTGCTAGCATCCCATGTTGTTTTTAGATTATCTGAAATTTCAGCATATGCAAACAAGGCCATTAATGAAATAATCATACTAGAAATTAATAGAAATATTGTCAATGGAGGAAATAATTTATTGTGCCAGGCCTCCATTTTATTAGAAATTTTTTCTATATCCTTTCCTTTCAAGTTATTATTATTGATGTACTGTACTTCATAAGTATTACTAGAATAATATAGTAACTGGATAGGAAATAGAGGGGTTAAGGGAATAATAATTTCCCCTGGGGAATATTATATTCCCCACCACCGCTAATTTAGCGATGGTCATTTTATATAAGTAAAAGTGAAAAAAACATTTTTACTTAAATAATTGTATTTTTGTCAAAAATTGACAGATCCTTAAATATTAGAAATTTTAAAAAAATAAAAAAAATATGCTATTGCTTTTCAGCTCTAGCTTTTTTCCCTGCTTCTTCAAATGATTCAAGAAGTGGTTTCAACTCATCATTATCATATAGGACCTTAGTTATTGTCTTTGATAATTCCTCTAAGTATTGTTTTTCCATAATAGTACAGTACATTAACTATTATTTAAGAATCTAGTAAGGATATAGTAACAAATTAAGACTAATCCCCCATATTGCCCTAAAGGGCCTCAAAAACTTGCCCCGTTTTTTTCAGGAATGGTAAAATGTCCAGTTATTAACTAATAACTGTATGAACCTAGGCACAAAAAACGGGCCCCCAGGAACAATGTAAGATAGTAACTTAATGAATAACTATGGTATCTTGTCGCTTGATTTTGATGATACCCTTAAAAGAAATTTGTATTATGTGTATGTATGTATTATAATAGTCAATGTCTAGTATGTGTACTAGGTGTTAATGAATGGGCGACTACTGGGCTAATCTTGACGGGTTAATCTTTAAATTTACTGATAACTTTTTTTTTGCGTTTAACAAACGGAACTATATTCAATCCGCTGACGTTGCCTACCTGATGAATTTCGCTTATCCACTTCCCGCCAGGATTACGGACCTTAAGCGATTTGGAATCGGTAAAGGAAATATGTACGGCGATGAGATTCAGCGAGAAGCTTACGAGTATTCGATTAACACTATGGGCCTACTGCAAAAGAGTATGTCCGATTACCGAACCGACAACCAGGATCAATATCAGAATAGATTATAGTTATGCCAACAACTGACGAAGTACAAAACGGAAAAGGGGCCGATGAATATCACGGCCCTACCAATTACAAAACCCCTGACGGCGTAGTACACCAAATAAACAAATTCCATCAGCCCCGAAATATTTTAGACGATATACACTATGGATGTCAATCCCGTGACTTTATCGGGGTGCAGCTAGTGGGGGGCATGGGTTCGGGTAAAACTACCCTAGCTACTTTCATAGCTCACAACCTACAAAAAAAGCATCCTTACAAAGTGGTATGGATAGGGAAAGAACAAATCACAAATGCAGATAAAATCATCGAAGAATTATCAGGTGCGGATCATATCATAATTTTTGATGATGTGAGTAAGGCATTGGAGGGTTTGCCAATGGATAGGAAAAAGAAAATCATTCAGGCATTTTTAGAAATCAGGCATATGCGGGGACAACAAAACGCCAGGAAGGTTATATCAATAGTTAACGTTCATCACTTTTACGCATGGGAAAAAACTTGGAGGATGCAAAACGTATTTTCCATATTTACGGAAATCACTAATCAGGAAATGATCAAGGTTATCAAGGATCAAGTTAACCCTAGGGATTTTCACTATGTAGATAAATTTTCTAAACTATCCTATCAGATGTTTTTTAAAAATAAGTTTGACTTGCAGATAGCACCAAAAACCACCAGGACATTTATCACAAACCATCCTTTTAGAATGGCCCTGGTTACATATGCGGGCCGATTGAAATTCATGCTATATCATTTAGATAAGTGTGCATTGTGTGAACGGTCCGCAGATAGTGGAAAAAAATTGGTATCTGCTAAGCATCTAGTGGATGTGGCACTCTCAAAGTATGG
>Ga0209337_1000858_pt1 | contig 24019 bp, 39 predicted proteins | sample LinPmetageLP53_FD_184044 | JGI IMG/M metagenome (GOLD analysis project Ga0209337, IMG submission 184044) | Marine viral communities from the Pacific Ocean - LP-53 (SPAdes) (version 2) | ecosystem: Environmental > Aquatic > Marine > Oceanic | place: Pacific Ocean | collected 2010-02-08 | reverse complement strand
GATGTCCATGTATGCGGCATAACTTCCTCGTCTTGTAGTGCCTTGATTAAAGGCTAACATCTGTGAGTCTACAACGTGGAGGAAAGGAATGCTTCCAGTAGAACGAGAGCCATGAGAAGTTGAAATACCGTTGCTCCTAATATCGCCCCAATATCCACCGATGCCTCCACCACTACTTGCGAGCCATACGTTCTCATCATAGTGAGCAGATAAACCACCCCTGCTGTCAGGAACATAATTGAGAAAACAACTGATAGGAAGCCCACGGCTTGTACCCCCGTTGCTAAGTATAGGAGTACTGAACATGAACCAACGAGAGGAAGAGTAGCTATAAAGTCTTTGAGCCAATTCAAAATCCGTTTCCCCTTTGTATGTTGCTCCGTAGACGGAGGCTCTTGCGAATGCTTCTTGTGCATGTGTTTCTTTCTCCCAAAAATATCTATCTTTTAAAGTGTCAAGACTAAACTTATCAAATGTTTTTTCTTTGTCATAGTCTATCTCAATTCCAAGATAAGGTTTCTTTCCAATTTTATCTTCAACCATTATTTGATTCCTTATCAGTATTGTTTGTTTGTACATATAAAGCTATTATAGCATAGTGAATAATTTTAAGCAAGTCCATTTTAGATTTACCATTCTTTTTTCCGTATCGCATTGCATACTTCATGATGTTACCCATACAAAAACCTTCTCCGTGTCCTGCATCTAGTATCATATCAGTAGCTTGATACTTGCCGTTGGCATAGTGTTGGTCGTATGTTTGATTTACATAGAGTATTATATCTTTTATTATTTTATCTTCATCAAATTTATAGTTCATTATTTTTCCATTCGTGAGGTAAACTTTCTTCGTTGTACCATCTAAAGTTATTAGTCTCAGCCCACTCAGCATGAGTACGTTTAGTTCCATCCTTTCTTTTCTTTGCGGCTGGCATTGGAGCAAAAGGTTTTTGGAATAAGAATACTAATTCGTAACCCTTTGGTAAAGCCTCCCTTACATGGATGTACTTACTGTACTCTGCAAAATCCCAGAACCTACCCTTTGCTTCTAATAAAATTGTCTTGCCTTTTATTTTCTTAACAAAGTCAGGCTCATATTTATGTTTAATTATATAGTCAACTGTATCCCAATGATGCTTCCACTTTTTTAATATGGTGTCGTGAAGTGTAGCTTCCCAGATACTATCATATCCTTTTGGGACATTGACTTTTTTTGGTCGAGGTTTTCTCGGTACTCTTCTAGGCATCAGTAAGAGAGGAGTCGTAGTTCTTAACTAGCTTCCAGTACTGTAGTATAGAGTTAAACATGTTGAGATGTCTGTCATGTGTCTCATCATCCCACTTGTGACACGCAATTAAACTTGTGTCTTTCCTATCTACAAAGATAGAAACTCTCTGAGGATTATCGTAGTTACATCCTTGTGCATAAGCAGACAACTGCATACCGTGTTCATCGTATACTAATTTAGCAGGGTCTTTACCTTCTAAGTTATCTTTAGTTTTAAAGTCAACAAAGATACCAGACTTAGAATATAAATCTATCTTACCACCATACCCTATGTCAGCACAAAAAGAATCTTCAGCTATCCACTCTTCATTAGGAAAATGTTCATCAAGATATTTCTTGATAACTTCATAAGGTTCACTGGTGAACGTACCTAAGAAACCATTCTCAATCAAGTCATGGATTTGTGTACCCCTTTCGGCGGCTTGCTTTCCAATCTTCTTTGAGTCTTCTTTACAACGATAGACAAAAGAATCAAACGATTCATCTTCGTTACGTTCTAAAGTAAGTGCTGAGTTTAAAGCCTGATTAATCTTCCAGTTTTCAAGGGAAGGTTTAGCTATCATACCAATGATGGTAGTAACAGAAGGAACTAAGTTTAGTTTCTTAGCATCTCTAAGTGTAGTGTTTCTTTCCTTACCGTTAGCACCGATGATGGTATACATGGGTGCACCATCTTGTGCATACCAATGACCTGACTCAGCCGTGAATTTATTATAATTGTCTAATGTAGATTTGTCAATAGTTTGTTTATTTTTCTTTATCATTTTCTGAATCCTTGAATGCTTTTATAACATCCGATGAGAATAATTTTTGTAGATTAACAAGGAACATTTTACTAGCCTTGTGGTCTCCACCTGCTACAGTCTTAAACGTATCAAGCTTATCTACAATAGTTCTAAGCACATCTGTTTTAAACACCAAGGTACAAAACTCGTTGTCACCTACACATAAATTATGGAACCAGTAATCCGCTTCGGTAGCCTTGATACCTGATGGCTTACCCCAAGATTCATATTCAATACAAATGTTACCTGTCTTTTGCCACATGTCTTTCTCAGACTTTACTTCTATCTTTTTATCAGTCAGCATCTCTGCTATCTTTTCTTCTCTGACTGTGCCATAAGCCAAATCTATATCAAACTTCTTCCTGTTTTCTTTAGTGGGTTTCATACCAGTTCTCTCCTATATTGTATTCTCCTGTTAAAGGACAACGCATATTATAATATTTACTTGCTTCTTCTATTGATTCAACACCCATCACACCAACACATTCGGCTTGTGATTCTTTTACTTCTATCTGCCACTCATCATGTATGTTGGCTACAAACCTAGCATCAAGAGCATTGAGGCTCATCTTTTCTTGTAGGATTGTCATGGCTTTCTTCATAACTATTGCACCACCACCTTGTAATAAAGTATTTAGTGCGGCATGTTGACTACGTACATATATCTTTCTACCGTCAAGTCCCTTCAAAAACCCACGTTCAGATGCTTTCTGTACTCTGTCCTTTAGTATCTTAAGTGATGGTAAGTTTTTAAGAAACGTAGCCTTGAGTTTCTTACCTTGCTTTGCACCACCACCAGATATAGAACCTATCTTAGCATCACCTGCCCCATACAAATATGCATAGATGAATGTCTTACTTTCGTTACGAGTTTTAAGTCCTGCTAACTCTTGATTCCTAGTATGTATATCTCCATGTGTAACCTCATCAATATAATCTTGGTCATTCATATAGTGTGCTAACATTCTTAGTTCTAATCCACTAGCATCAATACCTACAAGCTTGTAACCTTCAGGTACTGTCCAACAAGAACGACACTCTTGTCCATAAGGACTACTAGAGTTTGGAATCTGTGCCATGTTAGGACTACGATGAGTCATTCTAGATGTGATTGTACCATTAGGATTTACATACCCATGTACTCTATCACCCTTGAGTTCATCTATCCAAGATGTAACTTGTGCTATACGCTTTTGATAAAGTAAAAAGTCTGCAATTAATTTAGCTTCATGTATGTGTTCAATCTTTTTGAGAGTTCCCTCATCAACAATGGGCTGACCTGTTGGAGTAAATCTTTCAGGCTTCCACCCAAAGTCAATGAGGTACTCACCTATTTGTTTACGACTACCTAAGTTAAACTCAACTAACTTCTGTCTCATAAAAGGTTTAACATTCTGTGTCTTGATACAGTTGTTGTACTCATCATCTGTTAGTCCACGTTTAGATAACTCACCATCTTTTCTAATGTAAGGTGTTACTAGCTTGTCATCTATCATCTTAGGTTTGAATGTGTTGTGAACTTCTTCTTCAACCCGTAACTGCTTGTCTTTTAATTCAGCAAGCAACTCCATAGCTTTCTTAGTATCAAAGAAGAAACCATTCTTTTCTTGCTGTCGCATTATCTTAGCAACTCTGTGCTCAAGATTGATTGAGTCTTCACTAAACATCTTACCTTCTTTGAGTAAGTAATTGTATACAACCTCATTTAGTTTTACATCTTGAACACAGTAGTCTAACATAGCAGGTGTATACTCATCAAAGGTTTCGGGTTGGTCTTGTTTAGCCATACCAACACGCCACCCCCAAGTCTTTAAGCTATGTCCATTCTCACGAACAGGGTTAAATAATCTTGACATAACTAATGTATCTTCTAACTTGTGTGTTACTTTAGCACCCTGTAGTTTTTGTATTACTGGTATATCATAACCTATAATGTTATGACCTATAAGAACTTCTGCATTCTCTAAGAATTTAATACCTTCTTCGATTTGCATGTTGTCAAAAGTGTGTACTGCTCCACCCAACTCTTTAGCTACAATACAGTGTATTACAGTCGGGTCTAAACCATCAGCTTCAATGTCGAATATTATTTTAGAACTGTTCATTGTCGAATGTTTCCTCCTCAGATACTTCAAACAATCTACCAGTATCTGAATTATATCGGAGACCACAAGCCAATCCTGTGTCTCCAGTGTACCTAGATTTTAGTACACGAACCTTAGTAAGGTTAGCTTCTTCAGGGTTACTTGCCTGTTGATTTCTCTCTAGTGCAATCACACAATCTGATAACTGTGCAATACCCTGTGAACCTTTGAGATGAGATAGGGATACTTCGATACCCTGCTCATGTCCCTTATCTCCTGCGGCTCTTCGTAAGTGTGATACTAATATCATACCAACACCTGTCTCTTCTACCAGAGACCTCAAGCGATTCATAAGCATGTCAATACCACGCCTCTCATCACCTTCATGTAACACATTGACTAACATATGTAAGTGGTCAACGATTACCCATTTACATTCACAACCTACAATAATATATCTGAGCTTGGCAAAGATATCATCAATGTCAGTAGCTCCTAGATGTGAGTGAATGAATACTCTGCCAGAAGGAATAGCTTTATCAAACAAACCTAGAAGGTCATCGTCTGAATAGTTTCTACGCTTCTCTGTCAGATAGATTCTATCGTTAGCCTCGATGGATAAAATACCATCAGCAGTACGCAACCAGTTCTCTTCAAGGGCTACGATACCTACGTTGTCATCTGTGTTTTTGATAAGCCAATGTTCCAACTCTCTGGTAACACTAGACTTACCAAGACCTGTGCCACCTGTAAGTGTGACCAGTTCTCCTTTACGCATACCATATAGTTTCTTGTTAAGTCCTTCCCAAGGGTATGCAATGCTCTCCTTCTCTTCTCGATGTAACCAATCACCTCTTTGAGATGATAGCTCCATGATACCTGAAGGTGTATATGTCTTGGCGTTCCACCATGCTTGAGTAAACTCTGTGAACTTCTTCTGCTTGAGCATCTCATTAGCATCTTTGAATCCGTTAGGGAACGACATGATTCTAGTTTTGTTAGGCTTTAGTATTTTAGCTACAGCTTTTGCCGCTTCCTTACCTGCCTTGTCATTGTCAAAGCATAGTACTACATTGTCAAAGGATTCAACAAACTCTATGCTTTCACGTATATCTTTTACTGCTGATGATGCACCACGCTTGACGGATACCACTGCCCACTTACCTTGGAACAGTTCATCCACTGCCATAGCATCACACTCACCTTCAGTAATAGTTAGATACTTACCACCTGTATTACCATGTAGTTGTTCTCCGAACAAACCAGTGCCTTCAAATGTTCCATTGCAAGCAAAGTTTTTGTTCTCTACATATCGTGTCTTAGTACCAACAACCTCGTTACCATTAAAGAATGGATAGATGTGTTGTACTACGTTGTTGTTTCTGTCCTTGACAATCTTAACACCATACTTGGTTGCTGTCTTTTCAGAGATACCTCTGTCGGTTAGTGAACCATAAGCACCAGTATAGGATGTAAGGAATGTGTTATCGGACTTGGGTTTTGTTGTCATCTCAATCACCTTGCCTGTTGATTCGTTGTCGTAGTCTGTAAAGAAAGTATCACAACTAAAGCATTTAGCAGAACCATTCTCATTGAGAGAGACTGCATCACTGCTTGAACATTTAGGACAGGGTAATTTGTGTTTAATGAATTGGGTTCGTTCTTGTATCATTCTATCTCCAGTAGAAAAAGGCTAGGCTTTTACACCCAGCCTGTTAAAGTTATTCAGAATCAGTTTCAGTATCTTCTACCTCTCCTTCTTCTGTCTCAACCATAGCATCAGGGTTTTCTTTCAGCAAGCTTTCAAGATTACCTCTATGCGTAGCACTAGTAAAGCTTAGTGCCTCAAGCAAGACTTCTAACTGTGACACCTTACTAATTATTACATTAGCATTTGCCCTAACATTCTCGTCTTCAATCTTAGTCACATCATAAGATGTAACACCATCATCATTTTTAATACTAACAATCATATTAAAACTCCTCTGTTTCATCAAAGAACTCAGAGCCATCTTCGGCTTTGTATTCAATGAGGTCTACGATTTGGACAGCCTGTAGGTCAAGACTTTTTCCTGCCTTACCTGCATACTCCCAAGCGTATTCGTTACACTGGACTCTAACCTTAGAGCCATTACCCACAGCAAGATTTACTTCCTGTTTGTTTTGGTCAAGCAATCTAGGTGCAGACCTAACCATTCCGTTAGGACCATTTACCTTACGCTTAACTACTACAGCAGAACCTTCATCCATCTGCTTAATGGTATGTCCACGTGATGCAAAGTCATTAGCTGTTGCCTCATCAACCACAAGGTTGACTGTGTACATGGGTTCAAATGTTGTATTGGGTGTTTTGATACTTGCCCAATAAGCCGTTCCGTCAATTATCATATTTGCCTCCTATGATGTTAGTTAAATAAAAGAGAGTTAATGAGCCAACTACTCTCGGAGTTGTGGACTGAAGCCAAACCAAATAGTTTATTATTTGGAGATAGAGGGCTTAAAGTTCTTTGGTTGCTCAGTGTCATGTTGCACATGTTACACCATCTCTTTGCGGATGTCAAGCATTATTTCATCTATAGTATATAAACTTTCATCCAATAGTTTTACATAGAAAACTTTAGGGTCAAGAGTCCATCGTGCCTCATAGCCTACCTTGTTTTCATATAGTTCTTGTGTGTGTACAGCAATCCAATCGCAGAAATATCTGTACTCATCTTCTGTTAGTCTTACAAACCTTTCATCATACTCTTTCTGTGTAAGAAAAGTAGAATCTTCGTTTGCTTCAGTATTGTCTGTCCAATTTTCATCTTCCATAGTATCCTCCTAGTGTATTGTGTTGCTATTAAAATCTTTGAAGGATTCTAGTAAAGCTTCTTCATCTATCTCTGCTCTCATTTCTCTCATAGCTTTCATGTCCATGCCCTCAACATCCCATGTCCTACCGTTGGTAGTACAAGTCACGTGAAGCACAACATCTATCATAGACATAGTAATTAAACTATCAATAGCAGAATAGATTGAAGTAGCATAAGTTTTAATAGTTTCTCTATGATTATCTATCACGACCTCAACAATATACTCATCCATGTTTAGATACCTTTATTAGTTCATCAAAAGTTGTAATGTCTGGATACTGTTTGAGATATTTCATAATCCATTTGTCTGTCATGTATGACATGTGTAATTGTCCTTGACCAAAAGCATGTGTCTGCTCTGGAAGTAGTCCCTCAACTGTATCAACAGTAATAGACTCTGCTTGGTCTTCAGGCAATAGGGTACGAAGCCACTCAACCTGTATAGGTCTGACTTTCTTTCTAAGTTTTTTAATTTGTTTTGAATTCATATATTAATTCCAAGCTCTGAACTCCATGTAAGGAGTCTCTCTGTGTCCTTCAGGCAACCATTGTACCACACTTTCTATGTCTTGTACAGTCAGTTCTGTGCCTACAGTATCTCCCTCATCATCATGAGACATAATTAAAGCACGACCTGCATAATTTTTATTGCCGATAGTAAAGTATCTATTATCAATAAGTAGTCCCTCATCATCAACAAACATATCATCTACATTGTTAAGCCTGACCACAGTAAAAGTCCTGCAATCAATCAAGTCATATATCTCTCTAAAATTACCAGAGTACATAACTTCTTTGATTGTCTCATCGAATGGGTTTATAAGTATGCCTTTCATATTACCTCCAATAGTAATGTAATTAATGGTTTGCCTGTTGAGTCTGTAATGTCCCAACTCCAGTCTACAACAAGTCTTAAGACCATACCTGCTTCAGCCTGTGATTTTAAATTCTTAACAGATAGACGTTTGTCTCCACGTTTAGTCTTGTAGAAATTTACTTGAGACTCTACACCGTTTTCAAATATAGCAGGGTAGCTGTGCTTGTGTCCAGCCACCATGTTATCATAACTTAAATCCATCATGCCTGTCAAAATAATGACACTCTTGTTTGCATCTATAATAGATTTGTTAAGCATAGTCTCTGTCAAAAACAAACTTGCTTCTGTCTGGTCTTGAGTCCACTTAAATATATCAGCACCATTAACTTCTTTAGTACCTTTGTAGACACCAGTACCTTCAATGTAATCACTGTAATCGTTGTATGGGTCATCACTAATACTACATAACATCTTACTCATTTGTATTCTCCGTTAAGTTTAATCGAGCTAATAATTTAATTTGCTCTCTGTTTAAATCAGGATACTTTTCCTTTAATCTTTTCCTTTCACTGTGTAGTTTATCAGCATCTTGTATTAAAAGATATGCACCTGATAACATAATTAAAAAAGCTCCACCAAAAATTATATATATTATTATTTCAATCATATTCTACCTCCTATGCTGTATGAATTACAAAGCCAGAGCTATCATGTCGTGCCTTGCCCTTTGCTTTAAGTCCAACAACTACATTGGGCTTGTCCATAAATCTAATATCACTCTTGTCCCCATCAATAACTTCTCTGCCCTTGTAATAAATAGGCATTGTACCATGAAAGACTACAGCAATATTGTATTTGATAGCATCAAAGTATTGTGCATATTTGCTACTAGCTTCTGAATAACTCCATGTCAAGTGGTAGTTTTTGTATTGCTCAATCTTTCTTGTAGGTATTTTAGTATAGTCATAGAACTGTACATCAGGGAACATCTCAAAGATATTCTTACCGTCAATTTTGATATGCTCCCATTGTATGTCACTAGTACCATTGAGTCTTAGGCAAGGAAGCTTATCTTTTTTACTACAGTATCTTACAAACTTTTGTATGTCTGTAATCAGGTAGTCCATGAAGATATCTCTAGCTTCTAAAAACAACTTAGTCTTACGTTCTCTAGCTAGTTGTATGGTATTAGTGGTTTCACCCTTCTTTATAATACCACCACGCCCTGCTGTATTAAGACAAGCCTCCTTGCACCCTGCAATATCTTGATAAGGACATATCTTTGTATTGATTGGACTCAGGTGCAGTATTGCACTTAAGTATTCTGAATACACATCCCGACCTTTTAAAATCTTTGGGTTACTAAAACTCAATAAACTATAACTCATAACTATCTCCTAAAATTTATACATCTTCTCCGTAATCTTTTGCCATCTTCTTGATGTCTGCACTTGATAGGGGGTTAGCTTTAAACAAAGCTTTCTGCAACCATTCAAGTGTCAAATCTTTGACATTAATTTTACCATCATAGAAATCATACTCTGAACAAATCTCTTCAAGACAATCATCAAACAAATCATCTCGACCTTCCATAATCCAAAAGTCTGATAGCTCTACTAAAATTCTACCGTGTGTTTTCTTTTCCATTGCACTCATCCTCATTAAAATTAAAGAGGCACTTTATAGTGATACCTAGCACTTAACACTTAGGATATCAAATGCCTACCAGTAATCAATCTAGTAAAGTTCATGACCAATCTCTGGAAGAAACTTAAAGAAGTATTATACTCAAAGTCATCTATCACATCAAAAGTTTGTTGTGCATCCATGTTAGTAGAAATCTCAAGCACTTGCATACCCTTGTTCTCTTTACCTAAAGCAATCTTTCTCATAAAAAACAATGGCTTAGAAGGGTTCTGACGTTGCTTGTAAAGCGATGTCTTACCACCATGCCAACCTACAAACGTATCACCCTTGGTGACTTCATAGCGTTCTTTATCACTACGAACTCTCACAATGTTAATACCCAAATCATTAGCCCTATGCCATACAGCTTTAACTGAGTATGGTGCTTGACTGATTGGTGTGGTTGTCTTACTGCCTTTCTTTGAATATGTAATTTTCATAATCTATCTCCAATGATATAAGTTAATATTAGTTGGGTAGTTTTGAAGCGATACCCACGCTTAAATTCTAGTCTGTATAAACAAGCTTTGCAACTGATTTGTCATTAAGAAAACAATTCAATTCTAATGTTCTATCTACATATGTTCTTGTTTCACTATCATATTCTTTACTGTGAATTATGATATCTCTTGTTGAAAAAGTAGATAAATCACTACGTTTTTTAACTTCAATTTTACTGACTCTGTGTATGTTAATCTCCATGATTATCTCCTAAGTAGTTGGGTTAATTGATTCTTCAAGTTCTTTGTCTGCCTCATCTAAAGCCTCTAAAGACTCAAGATAATTCATAAGTTCATCATGTTCATTGTCATCCATAATTATCTCCTTTATGATTAATGATTCGTTGTTGTCGCTGAGAAGTGTACCGCATCCCCGTTACCCTGTCAAGCATTTCTATAATCTTAAGATATATTTATAATCTTAAAAAGTTTGAATAGTCCACACAGTTCCCATTTCCATAGAACCTGCACTCAAAAAAGTATAGTCAGATTTTAAAAACAAATGTTTGCTTTTAGAAAACTTGTGATGATATATAAAAGACTTGTCTTGTTTAAGTGAATGTCTCTCATTAACAAAGTATCCTAAGTCATTGATATACCGTTGTGCTTTTTGTAAGTTTGTGAACTGTTTCATATTACTTGACCGCCGCTATTAAATTATCTTTCATAGTAACATTTGCAAAAAACTCTCTACCTTTTCCAGTAATATGAGGTCTATTTGCTCCAGTTAATACACCATTTGATACATATTGATTACCAAACATACTGGTTTCAATGTAATCTAAACGCTTGCCAATATTTTCTTTAAGTTCTTTCTTGCTTTTGTAGTTAAAAACTATCATTTTCTATCTCCTTTGCTTTGTTTTACAAGGAACATCCCTTGCTGACCCGACCATGATGACCGAAGCCGACAAAGTTGTCAAGCATTTACCTAATTTAAAATATATTTATAATATTAAAACTAAAAAAACTTAATAATTTAACATAATATTAAAATAAATACAAACTTTTTTGTAAATAAATTACATTTTTTAACTTAAATTAGCACATTTGTCCTGTATTTTAACTTAAATACGCCCTCAACCAACCGATTAATTTAAAAACGTCCCTCAACCAACCGACCAACCTTAAACTCGAGTCTTAAATTACTTAATTAAGTTTAATTAACTTCTTTGGAGTGGGCGACTAGAACCCCATATAAATAGCACTCATCATTATAAAGTAAACTGAGCTTGAGTGATAGATAGACATAAAAAAACCTCCAAACTCAGTAGCTTGGAGGCTTTAGGGTTAGCTATTCTCTTTAAGATACAAGTCTATCTTATCAAAGAACGCTTTGGGTAAGACTTTCTTGGTGAAAAGCTCATTTGCTTTCTTGAAAGTCAGTTTCTTTTCTACTGCTAGACCATAAAGACAGCCCTGAATCTGCTTTTGTAATCTCCAATTCATTGCTCCAGTCTTCTGGTCTTTGGCAAACTTATAGCCTAAACCTCTGCACTGTTTGAATGAAGCAGGGCTTTGAAGTCTTTCTTTGTCGAAAGCGTTTATATCGAATGTATTTTCCATGATTTATCTCCTAAGATTTATGGATTGTTGAATGCCAGCAATGTAGTCTTGCAAGCGGTTAAAGTCAAGTGCGTCTTCGCACTTAATTCCCAATGGCTTGATATCACAATCGTTTAGGATTTGTGTGGATATCTCGGCTATTGAAACTGAAGGAAACTCGAAAGTTTCGTTGTTTGAATAAGTTATTAGAATCATGCTTTTCTCCTTATAATTTCTTACAGGATTAAAATATAAAGATTTTAAAGTGTCATAAGCTTGTCTGCTTGCAGATGTTTAAGTTTTTTAGCATAAAAAAGTTTAACACGTTGACACTTTAAAATCTTTATATTCCTGTAAACTAGAAATTGTTAGGGGGAAAGTGTGATTCTAATATTCAAACAACGTAACTTTAGGGGCTTACACAATAGCTAAGCCACACAAATCCTGATTGTGACATACGCCCATTGGGGATGTGGGTTTAATCGCTTGGAAGGCTTTACAGTGCTGTGTGTTCAAGAATCTATAAAGCTTTTTAAATTATCATGGAGAATATATATGGTAGCTTTCGATGAAGAAAGACTTCACTGATTCACATACATAAATTAATTAGGCTATAAGTTTGACAAAGACCTTGGAGTATGTTAGAATACTACACCAGTGAAGGCTTTAAAGCCTTGTCAAGCTTTAGAATGGAGACTGACTTGGAAGACTTGTAGAGCTTAGAAACATTAAAGTCTCTTGAGTTATTTGAATAGACTTGCTTTAGATTGAATAGCCTTAGAGTCTTCCAAGTTATTGAGCTTTGGAGTACACCAATGGTCTACTAGAACCACCTCTCTCAGTTTACTCAGGGGGTGGCAGGAGCCCACTCCCCCTACCCTATATATCTATAGCATGGTTATACATTTTATAACGCACAACCCATTAACCAGAACTAGTTAACGCCCCGACACTAAAACCTTTAAAGTTTAAGAGACTAGGAAGTATTTATTTGAGGTGATTGTTTTATCAGAATGATGACAAGGGATTGTCTATATTGACCGTGGGGGACCACAATATTATTGTACACTTCAAATACACTTTTGTCAAGTCTTAATTTAAACTTGACAATCTTGAAATAGAACTGTATACTAGATTCATGGCTATTTTACCAAGTGTTGATAGAACAACAACAAAAAGAGAACTAACTGAAAAGCAACAGTCTTTCCTTACTCATCTTGTAGATACTCAAGGTGATGCAAAGAAAGCCGCAGAGCTTGCAGGTTATTCCAGTCATTATCATCATGTTGTCAAGACTTTAAAGTCTGAGATACTAGAACTCACTCAAGAGATACTAGCTAACTCTGCCCCCAAAGCGGCTTTTAAAGTTGTTGAAATTATGGAATCTAAGAAGCCTGTAGTGCAAGCCGCTAATAAGCTAACAGCCGCACAGACTTTACTAGATAGGGTAGGGGTCAGTAGAGTAGATAAGATAGATGTTAATCATAATGTAAACAGTGGTGGTATCTTTTTAATGCCCGATAAAGCTCCAGTAGTTATTGAGGCTGAAGATGCTACGTATCAGGAGGTAGAAAACTAATGCCAAAAGAAAAAGATAGTAGGTTAAAGAGAGCAGGAGTCTCTGGCTTTAACAAACCTAAACGAACACCTAGTCATCCTAAGAAGTCACACATTGTAGTGGCTAAAGAAGGTGATAAGATTAAAACAATACGTTTTGGTCAGAAGGGTGCTGAGACAGCAGGTGCTCCTAAAGCAGGAGAATCAGCTAGAATGAAAGCTAAAAGAAAGTCTTTTAAAGCAAGACATGGTAAGAATATTGCAAAGGGTAAGATGTCAGCCGCATATTGGGCTGATAAGGTTAAGTGGTAGTATGTCACAGATAGGTAGTAATGAAAATGCTGTACCATTGCGTAGAAGTATTTACAAGACCAGTGATGGTGGTAAAGGTTCTAAACCTAGAATAGATATACATTCTAAGCAGTATAGAGATAATTGGGATATAATTTTTGGGAAAAATAATGCCGACAAAAAAGAAAACAAAAAGTAAGTCTACGGTCAACAAAGCTGGGAACTATACCAAGCCAAGTATGCGTAAGAGACTTTTCGAGAAGATTAAGCGTGGCACTAAAGGTGGCAACGCTGGACAATGGTCTGCTCGAAAAGCCCAGCTTTTAGCAAAAGAATATAAAGCCGCTGGAGGTGGCTATAAATGATGGATAAAATAAGAAACATTTACAACACATGTAAACTATATGTAACAAACTGGATAGACGCAGTTAAAAAAGGATATGCAAAACTATTTAAAAAATGTTTAACTACGGAAACACCAAAGGCTAAGAAAAATGTCAAACCTAAAAAAACCGCAAAGAAGTCTTAAAGCTTGGACAAAGCAGAAATGGACTACCAAAAGTGGTAAGAAATCGTCTGAGACAGGTGAGAGATATCTCCCGAAGAAGGCGATTAGTGCACTTTCATCTTCAGAGTACGCCAAAACAACCAGAAAGAAAAGAGCAGATACAGCTAAAGGAAAGCAACACTCTAAACAACCAAGTAAAGTAGCGAAGAAAGTTAGGAAGTATAGGAAAGTAAAATGAAGGATGGTTACATAACCAGAACTTCTTCTACTATACCTTTTGGATATGAACTAGAAAACGAAGCTGGTTCTTTCTTAAAGCCTATAGATGAAGAGTTACAGGTACTTAAAGAAGTATCTGAAGCAGTCTTTCATGGGGAAATTAGTCTGGGTATTGGAGTAGACTGGTTAGAAGCAGAGACAGGACGTAAGATGTCTAGACCAGGATTAAAGAAGCACGTAGATAAACTATATGGTAGATAAATCAAAAAAGTACTTGACAAACCCAGATGGGAGTTATATACTAAAGAAAGATGGTACTCCTCGATTAAAATCGGGTAGACCTAAGAATTCAGAACTTTCTGATATGAAGTTGGCTTTACAGGCTAAGAATAAATTACAGAAAAAGAATAAGAAAGTTCAAAAGCTAACAAGAAGTTTAGCAAGAGTCAAAAAAGAATTTGACAAAGAAGAGAAAGTTTTAACATCTAATGTTTTAACAGAATCAGAAACCAAAGAGTTACCTGATACTATACAACAACATTTAGATAGCACTGGTTCTCATGTGGCTTTTATGCCAAACGAAGGACCGCAGACAGACTTTCTTGCCGCAGGTGAGAAGGATGTTCTTTACGGTGGTGCGGCAGGTGGTGGTAAAAGTTTTGCAATGTTAATAGACCCGTTGCGATACTGTCACTTCCCAGAACACAGAGCTTTAATATTAAGAAGGTCTATGCCAGAACTACGAGAACTAATAGATAAGTCTCGTGAGCTTTATCCAATAGCATTTAAAGGTGCTAAGTTTAAAGAAGTAGAAAAGTTATGGCAGTTCCCTAGTGGAGCAAAGATTGAATTTGGATTCTTGGAACGAGATGCAGATGTTTATCGTTATCAAGGACAAGCGTACAGTTGGATAGGTTTTGATGAGATAACTCATTTACCTACAGAGTTTGGTTGGAACTACTTAGCATCACGACTAAGAACGACTAACCCAGAGATTAAGACATATCTCAGATGTACAGCTAACCCAGGAGGTGTAGGTGCTCATTGGGTTAAAAAGAGATACGTAGAACCTGCGGAAAATAATACAAGTTTCCAAGGACATGACGGACTCACAAGAAAGTTTATACCAGCATTGTTACAGGATAATCCTCACCTTGCTGAAGACGGTGAATACGAAAGGATGTTGCAATCCTTACCAGCCATACAACGTAAACAGTTGTTGGAAGGTAACTGGGATATCTCAGAAGGTGCGGCATTTGCAGAGTTTGAAGTAGAGACACACGTTATACCACCATTTGAATTACCAAGTTGGTGGGAAAGAGTTAAAGCGGTAGACTACGGTTATGCCGCAGAAAGTTGTTGTCTCTGGGCTGTGATAGACCCTGAAGATAAGACCATCATAATATATAGAGAACTATACAGAAAGGGTCTAACAGGTGAAGCACTCGGAGATACCATTACAGAAATGGAACAGGATGAGATTAGGTCAATAGCAGGTGTATTAGATACAGCCGCTTGGTCAAGAACAGGATATACTGGTCCAACGATAGGTGAGATATTAGTTAATAAAGGACATAAACTAAGACGAGCCGATAAGAATAGGTTAGCAGGTAAGACTCAGATACATGAGCATTTGAGAAAGAACAACAGTACAGGAAGACCTAGATTGCAGATATTTAATACATGTGTCAATCTAATAAAAGAAATACAGGCTTTGCCACTTTCTAAGTCTAACCCTGAAGATGTTGACACTCACGCGGCTGACCACGCATACGATGCGTTAAGGTACTTGGTTATGAGTAGACCAAGAATGGACCATCCTCAAGATAGGATGTTAAGAATAAAATCAGATGTATTTAGCCCTTCTGATTCAACTTTTGGTTATTAAGATATGGCAGAAAACGAAAATACATTTTTAAACGCTAATAGTATTTATGAAGAAGTAGAAGGCGAATCTGGTGTCCAGCTAACACTTGAAGAGGATGTGCAAAGAAATCTTATTGGAACTATCAAAGATAGATTTGCAATTGCAGAAGACGCACGACAAACAGACGAGACTCGTTGGCTTAAAGCTTACGAGAACTATAGAGGGCTTTACTCTAAGAACGTGAAGTTTAGGGAGTCTGAAAAGTCTAGAGTATTTGTAAAGATTACTAAAACAAAAGTCCTTGCGGCTTTTGGTCAACTTGTAGATGTTATATTTGGTACAGGGAAATTTCCGATAGGAATTTCGGAAACCAAGATACCTGAAGGTGAAACAAACTACGCACACTTAGATACTTCTAACCCTACTCCTAATTTAGAAACTTCAATGGGTGAAGAAGAAGAACGACCAGATAACTTTGGAAACCTTAAAGATAACCCATATGATGTAGGCTATGAAGGTGACGGTAAAGTTTTAAAAGCAGGAGCTACTTACTTAAACGGAATATTTGAAGATAGCTTAGAAGACCAAGCAGAAGATGCAGGTATACTTACAGACGGAGCAAGTCCTGACCCACAAGCTCTAGAACTATCTCCATCACAAAGAGCCGCTAGACGTATGGAGAAGTTAATCCATGACCAGATAGAAGAATCTAACGGCAACTCTGAAATGAGAAATGCTTTACTAGAATCGGCTTTATTAGGTACTGGTATTGTCAAAGGACCATTTAACTTTAATAAAAAATTACACAAGTGGGATACAGATGAGGAAGGTAACAGAGCTTACAATCCTTTAGAAGTTAGAGTACCACGTATTGAGTTTGTTAGTTGTTGGGATTTTTATCCAGACCCTAATGCAACTAATATGGAAGAATGTGAGTATGTAATCCATAGACATAAAATGAATCGTAGTCAATTAAGACAACTACGAAACATGCCTTACTTTGATGACGATGCTATACGTAGTGCAATTCAAATGGGTCCAAACTATGTAGAAAAAGATTTTGAAAGCCAATTAAAAGATGATTCACGATACGATGAAGAGATTGGTTCTAACTTTGAAGTCTTAGAATACTGGGGCATTATGGATGCAGAGTATGCAAGAGAAGTAGGTATTGACTTACCCGACAGTGTTGATGACCTAGACGAAGTACAAGTAAATATATGGACATGTGGTACTTACTTATTAAGAGCAGTACTTAATCCTTTCACTCCTTATAGAATCCCATATCACGCTTTCCCATACGAAAGAAACCCATATAACTTCTTTGGTATTGGTGTAGCAGAGAACATGGATGATTCTCAACAGATTATGAATGGTCATGCAAGAATGGCTATTGACAACCTAGCAATGTCTGGGTCGTTAGTCTTTGATGTAGACGAGTCTGCTTTAGTTGGTGGGCAATCAATGGAAATATATCCAGGAAAGATATTCCGCAGACAAGCAGGAATGCCTGGGCAAGCTATACATGGCTTAAAGTTTCCTAATACATCACAAGAAAACTTAATGATGTTCGACAAGTTTAGGCAACTTGCAGATGAGCAGACTGGTATACCTAGTTACTCTCACGGACAAACAGGTGTTCAAAGTATGACAAGGACTGCCTCTGGTATGTCTATGTTACTTGGAGCATCTAGTTTAAACATTAAAACAGTTATCAAGAACCTTGATGACTTTTTATTGAAACCACTAGGAGAAGCCTACTTCCAGTGGAACATGCAATTTCTAGAGGACGAGTTGGATGTCAAAGGTGATTTAGAAGTTAAGGCTACTGGTACTAATAGCTTGATGCAGAAAGAAGTAAGAAGTCAAAGATTGACAATGTTCTTACAAACTGCTCAGAATCCTGCTGTTGCACCATTTGTTAAGATTTCTAAATTGATTAGTGAATTAGCCTACAGCTTAGACTTAGACCCTGATGAGATACTCAACGACCCTGAAGAAGCGGCTGTGATGGCACAAATTATAGGAATGCAAAATGCTGGACAAACAAATGGCGAAGAAGCTCAACCCAATAGTCAACAGTCCCCAATGGGAGGACTTCAAGGAGCACCTCAACAATCTCAAGACCTTGGACCTACAGGCACTGGTGGTGGCAACATCGGAACAGGAAATGTTCCGCTTGCAGGGGAAAATGAGTTCTCTGGTACGCCTAGAGCAGTTGGACCTACAGGTTAAAGAAGCACTAACTAGGAGAGAAGAAAATGTATAGTAAAAAGAAAGGAATGCTAACAGACGACAGAGACAACTATGACATGGGTGGTGATGTCGGTATAGCTATTATTCCTGCTCAACCTGAGTTAGTAGGTGATGAAGATATGGAAGAAGACCATACAGATTTTATATTAGACGAAGCATTGTCTGAAGAAGAACAAGATATGCTTATGTCAAAACTAGAACAAGATAACGAACTACAAACACTCTTTGATAAAGTAGTGGGAGTAGCACAAGAATTTGCTGGCTCTGGTTCTGTAGAAGGACCAGGAACAGGAGTCTCCGACAGTATACCTGCAAGGTTATCTGACGGTGAATTTGTCTTTACTGCTAAAGCTGTAGAAGAAATCGGAGAAGACACTTTGATGTCTATGATGAAAGATGCTGAAGCTAAAGTAGATGAAAGACAGAATCTTAATATTGGTGGAATGCTAGTTGACCAAAGACGAGATGTTGACCCATTAGGGCAACCCGTTGAGGAAGATATAGTAGATAACGAAATCCGTAAGGGTATGTTATCATCTAATCCAAGATTAAGACAGCGATAGAGCCACCCTATTTATAGGCACTCTATCATTTTAAAAACCCGAAAGGCGACCTTTACATACAAGCCCTCTAGTCGACATAGAGCTACCTTGTGAACGAAGCCCTGATTAGGAGAAGAAGATGACTAATACAGTCCAAAAAGAACAAACGCCAAACCCTTATAATGCAAAAAAAGATTGGCACAACAGTGATGATAAACCTTTTGTATCGTCTAATAGTATGTATTTTGAAGAGCCTCAAAATAAACTTTTTAAAAGCGATGACGTAACTGAAATCGGTAATGAAGGAAGTGTTAATAGAGAGGAACTGGAATCAAAGAAGGAAGCCCCTTACAAGAAGCCAGACTACAAGAAACGCTATGATGATTTAAAAAAGCATTACGATAGCAAGCTTAATGAATTTAAGTCTAGGGAAGAAGAACTACTAACCCAAGTTAAACAACCTGAGTATAGAGCACCTAAATCCCCAGAAGAACTTGAGAAGTTTAAGACAGACTATCCTGATGTGTATGAAGTTGTAGAAACCGTTGCTCACATGCAAAGCGAATCTAAAGCAAAAGTTCTAGAAGAACGCCTTAGTAAACTCCAAGAACGTGAAAACGATTTAATACGACAAGATGCAGAGAAAAGGTTAATGGATAGACATCCTGATTTTGAAGATATCAGAAACAGTGATGACTTTCATGGTTGGGCAAAAGAACAGCACTCATCTATCCAAGCGTGGATATATGACAACAATGACGATGCCGACCTAGCTTCACGTGCTCTTGATTTGTTTAAAAAAGATATTGGTATTGATGTTCCAAAGGATAAGCCATCTTCTAAAAAACCGACCAGACAATCTGCGGCAGATATGGTTTCCACTAAAACAACTAGTGTAACTCCTACCTCAGAAAAGATTTGGTCAGAAAGGGAGATTGCGTCTATGAGTATGGCAGAATTTGATAAATACGAAAAGGAAATATCAGATGCTATGCAAGAAGGCAGAATCTCGAAATAAACTATAATTAACTTAAAGGAGAAGTATCATGGCTCAATTTTTTGAACCCTCAACAGATACAAATGCTAACTTTGCAAACTCCGTAAGTGGACAAACTAATAGTTTCTTCCTACCTTCGGTTTACTCTAAAAAGGTTTTAAACTTTTTCAGAAAAGCCTCGGTTGTAGAAGCTATCACCAACACAGATTACGCTGGTGAAATTTCCTCTTTCGGAGACTCTGTAAAGATTATCAAAGAACCCGTCATTTCAGTATCAGACTACACTCGTGGTTCTGACACTACTGACACAAAACTAACCGACCAAGAAATTTCTTTGGTTGTTGACAGTGCTAAAGCTTTTAAATTCATCGTAGATGATATCGAAAGCAACATGTCACATGTGAACTTCAAAGAAGTAGCTTCAAGCTCTGCGGCTTATGCTCTTAAAGATGCATACGATGCGGCTGTACTAGCTACTATGTTCTCTGGTTGTTCTGCTTCATCCCCTGACCATATTATTGGTTCTGACAGTGCTACTGCTGATGCTACTATGGCTCACGCAACTAACTCTGTAGACCTACTTGGTTCAGACGGAACTGGTGTAGATGCTATTGACCTAATGGCTAGAATGGCTAGACTATTAGATGACCAGAACGTACCTGAAGAAGGTCGTTGGTTTGTTGCACCTCCTTCATTCTATGAAGAGTTGTCACAATCTGGCTCTAAAATGCTATCTGTTGACTTCAACGCAGGTCAAGGCTCAATCAGAAACGGTTTAGTTTCTAGTGGAAAGCTACGTGGATTCGACATGTACAAGTCTAATAACATTGCCGCTACGTCTAATGCGACTGGTAAAGTTATGGCTGGACATATGAGTTCTACAGCTACTGCAAACACAATTCTTTCAACTGAAGTGTTGAGAGACCCAACATCGTTTGGTGATATTGTGCGTGGTCTTCATGTCTATGGTGCGAAAGTACTTAGAGATGATGCCCTATGTAGTGCATTCTACGTAATTGACTAATGTCAAACTTGGAGGGGTCTTCACGGACCTCTCCACTTTTTAAAGGAAATAATTATGATGTATGGTAAAGATAAAAAAAAGAAAATGACATACGGTGGTATGGCTAAAAAGAAAATGATGTATGGTGGTCGTGTAAATTATATGAGTGGTGGAGAAGTTAAAATGGACGGATGTCAACCTGTTTATAAAGGAACACCTAAAGCAAAGGCTAATTAATAATGAAAGGCGTAAAACATTATAAAAAAGACGGCACTGAACATAAAGGCGGTTCACACAAAATGCCTAACGGAGATTTACATTCTGGCAAAACACACGGTAAGACCAGCGTAAAACTTTTCCATTTTAAAGATTTAAGTAAAAAAGCAAAGATAAAAGCTAAAGGTAAAAAATAATGGCTAGTACATATTTAGATTTAAGTAATGAAGTATTGAGAGAACTTAATGAAGTTGTCTTAACTTCTGGTACTTTTGAAAGTGCAACAGGTATTCAAGCATTTGTAAAAGATGCTATTAATAAATCTATATTTGATATAGCAAATCAAGAACCACAGCTACCTTTTTTTTCAGCAGGAGTTAGTGGAGGTACAGACCCTTTTTATGGTAATGTAACTGTAGCTACAACAGCAGGAACAAGATGGTATACTTTAAAAAGCGGTAGTTCAAATATTACAACAGACTACTCTTCAGTAGACTGGGATGATTTTTACTTAACAACAATTAACGTAAGTGGAGAAACAACTCCTTACGTTTCTAAAGGATTAAAATTTTTAACACTATCTGATTGGAAACAATATTATAGAGATAGTGAAAATGCAGATGATGCAAACGGTTCAGATGCTTCTCATGGTGAACCAAGATATGTTATTAAAAGCCCAGACCACAGGAAGTTTGGATTAAGTCCAATACCTGATAAAGTGTATAACGTACACTTCTATGCTTTTGAAAAGCCTACATCATTGTCAGCATATAACGATGCGATTACTATGCCAGAACAATATAGTAATGTAATCACAGCACGTACAAGATATTATGTACATCAATTTAAAGAAAATCTACAACAAGCTTCTTTCGCACTTGACGAATATAAAAAGAATATGAGGACTATGAAATCTAATTTGATTAATCCTGCACCTACTTATATGTCAGATGACAGGACTTATTTCTAAATGGCAGGTTCTCAACCTTTTTCCGTACCGTTAGGAGGTGGACTTAATAAGTCTACTAACTCTTTAGCGTTACTACAAACCCCAGGAGTTGCTACTAAGTTAAGAAACTTTGAAGTATCACCAGAGGGTGGATATCGTAGAATAAACGGATTTAGTTTGTTTGGCGATACGCTACCTAATACTACTAATGATGTAGAAGGTTTGTTAGTATATGCTGATGGCGTAATAGCCGTTGTAGGTGATGATATATTTTTTAGTCAAGACGGAGATAATGCTTGGCTACAACTTAATAAAGCTAGTGTTGATGCTAGTGGAGATAATTATTCTGCATTTACAGGCAGAAGTGAGTTAGCACTTAGCGGTGTAGACCAATGTGAGTTTGCTATATTTGAAGGTACATCAACTTACGGTGAAGTAGTTATAACAGATAAGAGTGGTAATAACAAACCTTTCTTATTTAAAATGACAGGTACATCCGCAAACATAAATGCTAGAACTTACTTTGCAAGTCAAATAACTATTAGTGGTTCTACTACTGCAAAGTTTTGTACAATACATGACCAACATTTAGTTGTTGCAGGAGACCCTTCTACACCTAACACTATTTATTATAGTAGTACAAATGATATAGATAGTTTTAGTGGTTCAGGTTCAGGTAGTGTAACATTAGAAGACAAGGTAGTAGGTCTTAAAAGTTTCCGTAACGAATTATTTATATTCTGTCAAAACTCAATATTTAAATTACAAAATATAAATAATGCGGCTACGACTGCTGTAGTTCCTGTTACTAAAAACGTAGGTTGTTTAGATGGTCAAACAATCCAAGAGATTGCTGGTGACTTAATATTCTTAGCACCTGATGGATTCAGAACAGTTGCTGGTACATCAAGAATTGGTGACGTTGAGTTAGGTACAATTAGTCAGGCTATACAGCCTTTAATTAATGACATAGCCGCCGCCGCTAATACATTACAATTTAGTAGTGTTGTACTTAGAGACAAGTCACAATACAGAATGTTTTATAGTACAGCTACAGATACAACAGCAACTTCAAAAGGTATTATAGGAACACTTAGACCACAAGGATTTGAATGGTCCGAAACACTAGGAATACAAGCACCTGCTATTACATCTGGATTTGATAGTATAGGATTAGAAAGAGTTTATCATGGTGATAGAGATGGTAAAATTTTTAATCATAATATAGGTAATAGTTTTAACGGTGCAAACATTGAAGCAGAGTATCAATCTCCAGATTATGATTATGGAGACTTAGGAACTCTTAAGACTTTAGATTATGCTAAAATTGCATTTACTCCAGAAGGAGATGCACAGCCAACACTAAGAGTTAGATTTGATTACGACAGTTTAGATACTCCACAACCTGCTGACGTAGTGCTAACAGAAATACCAGAACCTGCTATTTTTGGATTAGCTTTGTTTGGTGCTCAAAAGTTTGGTGCAACAGAACAGCCTCTTGTAAGGCAAGCTTTAACAGGTAGTGGACACAGTAACTTTTTTAAAATATTTAGTGCAGACACAAATGCACCATATGCAATTAACGGTTTGTATGTAAATTATAGACCATCAGGAAGACAATAGGAGAAATAATCAATGGCTACTTATGTAAGACAGAGTTCGTTTAGTGATGGCGATACAATTACGGCGGCACTATTTAATAACGAATTTAACCAACTAGTAAATGCTTTTAACGTAGCAACAGGACATACCCATGATGGTTCTACCGCAGGTGATGGTGGACCAATTTCAAATCTGTTTAGCAATGCTTTAGTATTTGGTACTAACACAGACAACAATGTTGTAATTACTTTTAATGCTAACTCTAACGATGGTGTTTTAAGTTGGATGGAAGATGAGGATTACTTTCAATTCTCAGATGACCTATTACTTACAACAACAGAAAAAGTACAGTTTAGAGACACAGCAATTTATATTAATTCTAGCACTGATGGACAACTCGATATAGTAGCCGATACCGAAATCCAAATTGCCGCTACAACTATTGATATGAA
>Ga0209337_1000857_pt1 | contig 24022 bp, 37 predicted proteins | sample LinPmetageLP53_FD_184044 | JGI IMG/M metagenome (GOLD analysis project Ga0209337, IMG submission 184044) | Marine viral communities from the Pacific Ocean - LP-53 (SPAdes) (version 2) | ecosystem: Environmental > Aquatic > Marine > Oceanic | place: Pacific Ocean | collected 2010-02-08 | reverse complement strand
CATTTGCCGGCACATCCCAGCTTCCCATAAATCGCAAACCTCCTGCTAAGCCATTTATTTGAGATTGTAATTTTCCAATACCTTGTACGATGGTATCAGTTGCTAAAACGCTTGCAGCAGAGGGAGTAGGTAACCCTGTTAATACTTTTGCTGTTACAGAGTTGTTATCTAAAGTAATTGCGGCACTAACATTTAATGTTCCATCAACCCCTGAAAGAGTTGCTGTGGCTTGTCCTGTTAAAGACAGATCCCTTGGCGTTGCCCAAGCAGTAGCAGTATCTGAATTTCCTGTTAAATCTCCCGTAACATTTCCTAATAAATTTCTATGAATTGTTGCAGGCAAACTTAATGTAATTGCTTGACCGCTTCCAGAACTTTCAATTTGATTTGTTGTTCCTAATACACTAAATGTTTCAGAGTTTAAAACAACTGCTCCGCTTCCTGAATCTGTTGTAAAATCTAAATCGCTTGCATTATTTAAACCTTTTACAAATGCTGTTGTCGCTACTTTTGTTGAGGTATCGCTTGATGCCTGTGTTGTAGCTGAAACCCCATCAGCAAGAACAGATGTTGCAGTTACATTACCAGTTAAATCGCCATCTACATTTCCAGTTACATTGCCCTGCAAATTTCTATGTACTGTTGCAGGCAAAGATAAACTTAATCCTTGATTTGCAGCAGTTGTTACTATTTGATTAGTTGTTCCTGTTATTGCTAAAACTTGTGTATTTAAAGTTACATCGCCAGTTCCTGAATCTCCGCTAAAATCTAAGTCAGATGCTGCGTCTAATGAATCAACGTATTCTGTTGTTGCAACTTTGGTAGAGTTGTCTCCTGCTGATTGAGTTGTTGCTCTTGTCGCTGTATTTATAGTTCCGTTTAAATCCCCTGCAAAGGTTGTACCTGTAAAAGTTCCGCTAATTGTGACGCTATTTGGTAATCCTATTGTTAAGGTTTGAGCGTTTCCGCTTGTTTCAATTTCGTTTGTTGTTCCTAAAATACTAAAGTTTTGTGAATCTAAATCAACAGCAGGTGTTCCAACATTTGAATCGCCTAAGAAATCAAGATCTGAAGCAGTTACAACAGCATCTACATACGTTTTAACTGCAGCACTTGTTGGAACTGAGGTATTGTTATTAAAATTAGCAATACCATCAGCAGAAGTTACCCATTGAGTAATAGTAACACCTGTTCCAGTATCTTTTAAAGAGCCCCATTCTAAAATTGAGGTTACTTTAAAGTCTCCTGCATTATTTAGATATAAACCAGTAGCATTTCCTGAACCATCAGTTAATTGTTTTAAAGTTGCTGTTATTGCGGCATTGTCGGTTGTTTTAATAAGACCGGGATATGTAGCAGAAATTTTTGTATTAAATAAAGTTGCCATAATTAATTTTTATTTTTTTTTTGTTTCTTTAAAAACATTTTAAGTTTTTGTATATTCTTTTCTTTTGGTTTATATCTCATAATACCCATCCATTAAATATTGCATCTTGACTTGGATCAATGTCATCATTGCTATTTGAATAATACTCAGGAAATAAATTTTGATTAAAATTCATATAATCAATAAATCTTCTCGTGTAATATTCTGCATATTCTCTTGCTTTAGCAACTAAATAATCCAATTCCTCTTTTGTTGCTGATTCACTATTTTCAGATGTGTGCTTAAATACCCCTCCATTTTTAATTTGAAATGCCGCAAATGGAATATAATCTACTTGAGTATACCAAATTAACATAGGCTGAATATGAGATACCATTAAGTTGTAATAATTTGGATTTAAAACCTCAGTTAAAGTGCCGGCAGTAATTAAAGCCTCAAATTTTTGATATAACTCTGTTCCTAAAAAGTTTTGTATATGAATAGTTTGAGAAATTCTTATAAAATATATAAATTTGCTTGTATCTACATTACCATCTATAAGACTATTTCTTACAAGATCTGTTCTATTAATAAATAAAGGTGTTGCCATAATTATTTCTTTTTCGGATTTCTTAAACTTCCGTCTTTTTTATAAAAAGGATTATCAGGCAAAAAACCTCTATAATCCATTGAACGAGGTTGAACAGATACCTCAAAATCATTTCTTACTATATAGCCATCAATTTCAGCAGATCGTGTTCCAATTATATCCTTTGAAGTCTTTAAGTTAATATTTGAATCTTTGCTTTTAAAAGTAACTCTCCTCCAAGAATGATGACAATTTCCTCCTCCTTTAAATTTCCAAATTGAGTAAGTCAAAGAATCTCCTTTTGGACCCCAACCGGGATTTACAGGCCTATCTGTCATTCTTGTAATATCTTCTTTACGATATAATTTATTAGCATCTACCATTGCAATACAAAATTTACGAGGGCTATTGCTCTCTCCACCATTATATTTTTTTGGATAATAATAATATCTAACTTTAAAATAATTTTCTTTTATTTTTTTATCTTGTTTGCTTCTTGCATTAGGATATGCTCTACCTGTGCTAACTAAATTTAATATTTTATTTAAAGTAGTTGCTTTTTTATCGTTCTCTAAGTTTAAAACATCGACAATAGCATCGTATTTATCCTCATTATCGTAATCTACATCGATTTCATCTATAACATCCCAATTATTTAAATCAATATCTTCGCCTAAAGCAATTAATTCAGAAGCTATTTCATTATCATTATCTTTTGAATTAGAGCTACAGCATAATTTTTCAGCTTTTACGCAATTTGGCCTTCTTTTTCCGTCTATCATTTTATAACCATCTTGCCGATAACCATCCCAACAAGGAGATTTTTTTAAACTCTCGTGATTTTCACAAGGCATAAACCATATTTCGCCCTCAACTTCGTGCTCGTGGGATCCACCACATCCCATTTCTTTAGCTTTTGTCTCAGCTTCTTCTTTTGTTTTATAGGCTTGTTTGCCATCAATCATTTTTAGATTAAATTTTTGCATCTCAACACCTGTTTCTTCTTCAATATCCTCTTTGTCTTGTATTGATTTGTCAACCTCAGTAAATTCTAAGGGCTGTAACGTTGTAAAGTATAGGTTTAAAGCAATATCATTAACAGCAAGTAGTTTATCAAAGCAACCTAATAAAAGTTCCTGAAATGGCCTTATAACAGTATTGTCCATTAATATAGATGCGTTTTTAATTTCATCAGCATTAGAAGAAAAACCAGATTCAGTTCTAATTCCAAGTAACATAGGAGAAACAACTCGATGAGCAACTAATATTTTGGATTGAGATTCAGAGCTTAAAAATTTATATTGCTCAGAGGCATCGCTTAATTGAACAGGAGTAATTTCCGCTTGACTTTCTTTATTATCATTAAAAGCAAGAATAAACTTGCCTGCGTTTGAACTGCCTGAAAATTTTTGTGCTATTCTTTGTTCGATTAATTCCCTTTGTTCTTGATTTGGAGTGCCATTATTAAAATTTATGAGCATACTCGGAGCGAGGCCCTGTAAAATATTGTTCAAATGGTAATTGCTAATTTCTTCTTCAAGCTCGGTATATTGTAGGCCTCCCTGATAAGCAACAGGGGAGTAATAGTAAAAACCTGCTTTATAAGGTTTAATATAATAAATTTCAATATTTTCTTTGCTTGTTCCAAATGCCGGTATTCTTAAAGGTTTGTCTGAGGGTTTAATTGAGGGCCAGTCATTCCAATAATAATATCCCTCAATATCGCCATCTTCATTTGCTTTTTCTGCTCTTAATGTTTCAATTGGAAAATGCTCGCACATTGCAATTTTTGTTCTTGCTTTATTATAAACAACTTGTATTGCAGCTTGACCCATTAAATAAAAATCATAACAAACCTTTTGGATCATCTCAGGCTTTAAAAGAGTAATCATTTGAGCGTATTGCTCAGGTCGTCTATTTGAGTCTGTTGCATTTAAACCTTTGCCGTATATTTGTTGTGATATACCATTTATACAAGCATTATTTGTTGGAGAGCCATTATATCGATCAATAAGGAATTGAAAATAATTATTATCTGCACCATATTGTACCCAATCTCTATTCTTAACCTCAACAATCTCAGGAGATGTATAAGTAGCTAAATTAACAAAACTAAATTCAGATGTGTTTTTTGCAAATCTCCCTAAATTATCTCTTTTTTTATTTTTTCTCATAATTAAAAAACCTTATATGTATTATCAAAGGAATTAAATGTTTTATATATTCCTAAATTTAAATCGTAATATTCATCCTCCATTTGATCAATCTCCTGATCTGTGCAAAATATTTGATCTCTAAATAAAGTTGCATCTGTTGTTCGATCTATATTCCAAAATAAATTATCGTTTTCCCATAATTGATAATTTGTATTCCATACGTTAAAATCTGAATAAAATCTAACATCATAAAAATGACCCTCTACTAATATAGGATTAAATGCTTGATTAAAAGTTAAATAATTTCCAGAAGTAACCCCTGTCGTAATATCATAAACTTTAATAATATTTGTACTATCATCAGTTATTGACATTGAAAATTCATCTGCAAAAATTCGAGGAATTACTTTAAATGTTTGAGCTGTAGTAATAGTTTTAAATACAATCATACCTATATAACGTATTAAATAAGTTATTTTGTATTAACATTAAACCAAAAAAAAAGCACCCTATTGAGTGCTTAATTTTATATCTATAATATTAATTTATGGAGTTGGATTAATTGAATCCCCATCAATAGGTGTAAGTAGAGTATTTGCACTTAAAAAATAAGGTGCAGCCTCTTCCATCCCTTCCATCACAATGGTAAATCCTGAAAGGTCTCCCGGAGCCGATCCAGTCACAGAAGTGCCTGATGTAAGTTCCATTCCATTTTCAAATCCACAAAGAAAAACATTTCCGTAGTAATCTTCGACAGCCACATATGGACGGCCTACTGCTACAATTTGTAATTCGTTTTGAGTTAAAGCATCTAAATAAGTAAAAGTAGCATTTAGAGTTTGTGTATAAAAAGTTGTTCCATTCTCTCGAGAGGAGGTTACTGTTGTTTCTAAATTCGAATTTCCTTTAACATCCCATTTAGTCCAACCTGTTACCGATCCCGTAAATGCGGAAACTTTTCCGTCTGTAAAGGTTACTCCTGTTAAACCTCCGAAATCTGCGAAATATATAGTTTTTATTCCACCAAAAGCGCTTTTGCAGGGTAAACTTCTTCCCGTAGTTACTGTACAAGCCATAAGTATTTTATTTTTTTATAAATAAGGGTAAGCAAGTTTTATCTAACTTACCCAAATTTTAGTTAATTTTAAGCGTATTCTACTATATCAGAAGCAATACCAAATTGCACGCCTGAAGTAAAACGCATTACCATTCTTACGTTGTTGGATCCGTCCAAGTCTACCATATCAAGAACTCTAATTTCTTGGTTATTGTTTAAAAGACCTGTTCCAAAATATAAATTTGATATTTCAGCCGCATACATTTTGTTATCACTCATTCCCGGACAAACAAAAATCTGAACGCCATCTATTGTTAGTGAACCATTGTTCCACCATTGAGTTCCTTTATTATCAACCCCTGCATTTGAAGTAGCAAGAACTGAAAAACCTCCAAGAGCTTGTACATAAAATTTAGCGGCAGAACTTGGAATATATATTCTTAACGAATCTTTTCCATATAGTGTATTTGGTATAGCACTTACTACCTTTTGTAATTCTGCTATAATATTTCCGGCAGCTAAGCCCCCACCAACAGCAGCAATTTGTTGTCCTGCAGGAATATCTCCAGCAGCAGCAGAAGCAGCAATTAATTTTTCAAAGCCATCAAAAGAATTATTTGATACAGCGGCAGAATCTCCTTGCCAAATGTTTAATTCAGTTGATTGAGCAACCTCAGCAGCAACGTGAGCAATTAAAAAATCACTAAACTTTGGTGGTAGATTTTGATTAAGTCCAAATCCCATCGCTTGGCTCTCCCAATCGTTTACAAAATCTTTTTTACAAAGTTGCAAATTTACCTGCAACTCAGTAGGCTGAATTATTCTTTCAGTTAATGTAATAGTTGATGTTGGATCAAAATCACAAGTAGCAGGATTTACTAAAGAACTTGTTGCAAGTTTTTTAATTACCTCTTTATAACCGATATTTGCTTTTACTGTTAGACCACCATCACTAATCGTACTCGCCTCAAGAAGCGCCGCAGCGATATAATCCCCTGCAAACTCACCGGCGTAACTTGTCGTAACGTTTACAGCAGTTGCAAGTTGTACTTTGTTTAAATTACTCATTTTATTATTATTTTATTTATTAATTATTATTATGATTCTGAAACCCAAATTCCTTGTCCACCTATAATATACCATTCAGTTAATGATACCGCTCTAAGTGCTACCCAGTCTCCTTTTAAAGCTGTTGCTTTAGTATTTTCTAAGTCTTTATCTAAAACTCCAGACGCACTAAATACTGCTGCAGCTTGAGTCATACTCCCAACAATTTTATTTGTATTTTTTGGAGAAATTACTAATTTGACAGCAGCATCTGCTCCTGTGTTTCTAAAGAATACTGTGCTACCTAAATTTCCTGAGTTAATTAAAGGTAATCCAATTGTTAATGCATCTACGGCTACGTTATGATCATTTCCTAAATCTGAATCTGAAATGTCTCCTGTGGCTGTATAATAAGATTGTGCAACTTGGTTGCGAACTTCATCATTTGATAAATAGTTGTAAGTGCTCATTTTTTAATTTATTTTATTATTTATTATTTGTTTAATCTTGCTAATACTCTGTCTAAAGCTGTTCCTACTCTTTTTTGTGAATATAAATAACCTTTGTTTTTATTCTCTTTTTTTTCAGGACTATGTTTAATTGGATTTGTTGCAGGTTTTGATAATTCTTCTTTTACCTTTTCTTCAACCTCTTTATTAAACTCCTCTTTTATTGTTCTTGATTTTGGTTGTCTTGAAACATCATCTTCTTCCATTTCAACTTCTTCTTCTTCCATATCTTTTCCACCTACTTTAGATTTTAAATCTGAAATAGCATCCTCAAGATTTTTTATTCTTTTTTCCATACCTGCCCAGTCTTCAACATCTGCTTCTTTACCATCATCTTCATAATTATCATCTTTGTCCTCTAAATCCTCAGTGACTTCTTCTTCTTCTTTTTGTGGTGCTTCATCTGAAACATCTCTTACATCATCAATAATTCCCTCCTCAGAAATTATTAAAAGCCTCGAGTCCTCCAAAATATATTCTCCAACAGGTAAAGCAACACGCTCATCATCTGTTTTAATAAATATTTCTTTTCCTTTTTCAAATGAATCAGACTCAACGATTGTACCATTTTCTAATTTCATTTCTTCAAGTTTAACTTCTATATTTAAAAGTGTCTTGATTTGATTTAACATTTCTGTAGATTTCATAATTGTTTATATATAACGTGGTTTAAATTTAATTTTGTATTTTCAAGTTATTCTTGTTATTGATCCAATACCCTGTGCCCATATAGATCCGTCACAACATTCTCTTGAATAAGTATTTTCATCAGGACATAAACAAGCTCTTTGACCTCCGTTTTGAGAGCTACGAGCAGGAATATAACCTGCAGATCCCGGTCCAATATTTCTTTTTTTTCTAATTGGCATTAAGTATTTGTTTTATAGATTCAATTAGTTTATTGTTTTTCATATCTTCTTTTATAGATTCATTAGGTCTTTCAGTCATACGATCAGCAAAATAACCCTCAATAGAAAATCCTTTTACTTTTTTTGTCCTAACATATTCGTTCCAAACATTATCGTTATTAACTTTTACAGTTCCCATCCAAGTTCCAACAGGAACATCCATATTGTATAATCTGCTTTTATCTTTTGTATCGCTCTCTACGATCCAAGACTCAACTAATGTTAATCCACTTAATTCGTGTTGATGTTCTAAAGTTGAATTATTTTGATTGCCATTTTTTAAATATAATTGAGAGGCCTTTGAAATAGTTTCTTTTGAGAAATAAATATAATATTCCTCTTTGCCTGATTTTCTGTAAATAGGTTTATTAGGAACAAGCAAAGCACCCATTAATAACTTTTTATCTTTTGAAATTTCTGCTAATTTTATTTCATCGCTTTTTAGCGCAATAAAATTTTCTTCAATGGCAGGAGATTCCACTATTGATATTGCATCAACGCCTGAATCCTCTTGTTCTTCATCTAATATTAATTCTATAATTCTCATAATAATATAACGTAGTAATTTTTTTTATTTGTATTTATATTGTTGCACCATCTATAATGTTTCTTTCTAAACTTTGAGAAGTTGTTACATCGCCGCTAACAACAAATGCCTGAACAGGTTGTTGCGTTTGGGATCCAATAGCATCAGCTAATTGATTTGTATCGCTTGCACCTACTGTATTAAACTCAGGTGGAACAGAGGGTGCAGCCCCTCCACCGCCTCCGCTGACTGTTGGGCTTGGTGTTGCCCCTTTTCCATCTGCTTTAGTTGATGCTATTTTTTTAATTTGGATAGCACTAAATGCTCCTGCTAAACCTGCTTGTATAAATGGGTAAGCAGGAAAAACTTTTGTAACAGGGCTTCCCTGAGCAGTAGTAAAAGCATTTTGAACCCCCTCAATTCCTGAGATTGTTGCTTGACCTATTGCCATTGCTTTACCAATCGCTGATCCTTTTCCTGCTATCTCTCCAATTAATGCCATTGATCGTTTTGCAATATCCATTTTAGCAGAGGTTACGTCTTCGGCTAAATTTTGTTCTGCTTCTGAATCTTTTTTTCGGCCCTCTAAAATCTTGCCATTCCAATAAGCAACAATTTTTGCCTTTTGTTCTTCCGTTGCATTTAGTTTTTCTAAATCTGCTAACGCTTTATCTGCTTCGAGTTGTGCTTTTTCTTCTTCTTTTATAGCATTCTCCTCTGCTTCTAATGCCTCAAAATTATCTTGTATTTCTTTTATGGATTCAAGTCTTTTTAATTCTGCCGCTTTATCATCCTCAATTTTTTTATCTGCTTTAGCTTTATTATCATCAATTACTTTTTGAGCATCTTTTTCTTTTTTTTCTTTTATTGCTTTCTCCTCATTAACTGCTGTTGTAATTTGTGTTTGTAATAATCTTTGGCTTCTAAGTTTTTTTGTATCTAAGTTTATTAATTCGGCTTGTAATTTTGCAAGTTTATCTTTGTCCTCAATAGTATTTTTGCCCTGCTCCATTTCTTTTATTTGAGCATCTACTAATAGCTGTTTTGCTTGAATTTCTTTTGCTGTAATATCTTCTTCTATCTTTTGGGCTTTTCTAAGTAAAACAATTCTTTGTGCTGCAGTTTGATTTTCTCGATCCTCTGCTTTTAATCTAATATCATTTATTTCTCTATTGGCTTCTGCTCTCTCAACTTGCAAATCTCTTTCAATATGATGTGCCTTTTGTCTTGCTTTAGTAATCTCGCCAATTACAAGGACTTCCTTTTTAGTTTCTTCAATAAATTCTTTAGCTGATTCTTTTGCCCCATTAAAGGCTCCAACAATTGAATCGACAGGATTCTTTAAAAACTTTAAAAGACCTGCTCCAAGATCCTCTAATGCCTTTTTAGGATTAGTTACAGCCTCAATAATACCCTCGCCTAAATCCGCAAAAGCATCCATTACGTTTTTAACAACTGCGCCCATCATTTTTAAACCGATTTGTAATTTTTCTTGACCCTTTTCGCTTTGCGTAAATGCAGCAATTAATGATGTAATAGCAATAACAAAAGCACCAACTCCTGTTGCAATAAAAGCAATACGCATTAATTTTAATCCTTTTGTTGCTCCAGTTATGCTTGTTGTAAAACCTTGAAAACCGCTAATTAATCCCCCAGTTTGTTTATCGATAATGCCTAATACTCCTCCAAAATCTCTTTGATCTTTTATACTATCTTTAACTACTTTGTTTTGTTTAGTTTTTTCATCTCGATTATCTTTTAATCTTCTTTTTTGTCTTGTAAGATTTTTATTTGCTTCTTTAATTTGTTCGTTATATTGTTTTAATCTGTTTAGATCTTTTTTGCTTGTTGAATCTCTTTTATCCTCAAGATCTTCAATTGCTCTTTGAATATCTTTTACATAATCTTCTTGTTGCTCAAGTGTAAGATTTATTTTTTCTAATTGCTTTTGAGCTTCTTTAGTCTCAGCAGTAATTTGTATCGCTTTTATTTTCATTTTATATCCTCTTTAATTTGTTTATAAGCCTCATTCCAAGTAGTTGCAAGTTTGTTTTTGCCTTTTGCAATTCTTATGTTTTCGGTTTCATTATTAACGTATCTTAATAAACTTATTATATCTTGTATCATACTATATTTAATAATTCAAATTTGGTTTCTCCTGTTATTAGATTAATATTAGCATTGTTAATTTGATACAATACATTATTAATACTTAATTGATCATTCATTTGTATATTATAAATTATATTTAAAGGGAGAAATGCTTTTAATTTTATTATTCTTCTTTTAGAATTAAATGCTTGTTGTATATAAGTTTTATAATAATTTTCAAATAATGTTCCGCTAAACTCTGAGGTATCTGTCCATTCATTATTTTCTTGTTGAAAGTTAATGTTAACAGTACTACCCCCTGATGTAACATCAGGATTTAGCATTAAACTATTTGATGGAATTATATAAGTAGTTAAATCATCAAAAGTTGATGCGTTTTCAACTCTTTTAATTCTTATTTGTGTTGCGCTATCTGAGGGCGATAATTTAATAGCATAAAATAATAAAGGTTTACCAACAAGACTTTCTTTGTTATCATTTGCGAAAAAACCAGTCATTAAATTTAAGGGAGAGGATGCCCCTTTATTATATAATCTAACTAATTGTAAATGCTCAAAAGGTGTTGTAATATTATAGGGAATATTAGGAGCTGTAAAACTGCTGCCTTGATCAGTAGTTCCAATTCCCTCATATCTTATTCCTCCCCATTTGCCACCAGTTGTTTGTAAAAATTGTTGCGCATAAAAAGTTTCTAAACCTTCATAACTAAACGTAATTGAATTATATGGTAGCCCTACGTTAACGGTGCTTTTATTTGTATCTACATATTTTGATATATCCCAAGGCACTGTATTTGATGCTGCTCCTCTGCCCTCAGCGTAATAAGAATCTAATGTTTGGATTCTAATTTTATCATAATTTGGATTCGTTGATCCTGTATTTGTTAATGGTTGATTATCGTAATAAGCTGTTAAATTAAATAATTTAAACAAACCATTCATAAAATCAATTAGTTTTATATCGGGCATTTGAGCACCAATTATAAATTCAAACTCAGTTGCAAAATTAAATCCGGGAGGGTTTGGAACTAAATATTCGTTCTCCCATCCGCCTCCAACCGTACTCGATAAGTCTTTTACATTCCATATAAACGATGAAAAACTTATAGGCGATTCTCCAATGATTTCAATTACAAAAGTTCCTGAGGATAAAGTAAAATTAGCTTGAGTAAAAGTTGCAGATGCTGTTAAGTTTTGAGATGTAAAGATTACAGTATTAAATGAAGTATCTAATATTCTAACAGTATATTCAGCAACAGTAGCTGCAGTTGTAATAATTGATAAAGTAAATCTATTTGGAATATTAAAAGGGCTTATAAGCAAACCGCTTGTTCCGCTCATTTCTGTTTCAACATTTGTATAACCTGCTGCATCAACAAACCCGCTTACTTGATTTACAAAAGTATTTATTTGAGTAGTTGGTTGAACATTGCCTTTTTTAGCATTTAACCATAAATACAAATTATTAAATGTTGGATTGTCTGAATCTGACATATTAAAAAAATCTGCTGAAAAATCTAATCCATACGCAGTTTGTATAGCATTTACAATTTCGCTTACTTTTATAGCATATTTTAATTCAGACCAAAGCAAACCATTTGTGCCGGCAGGATATAAATTACCATTATTAGCAGATTGAGTTGAATCGTAATAAGCCTCAGTAGTATGTGTTATTAATGGAGCAATAATAACATCGCCAATATTTGCAGCCATTTTGCTAATTATGTTTGCATTAATATAATCAAGATTATAAGATGTTAAAGTAGATTGTAAAGAGTTTAAAGAAGCATCTCTAAATTGTTTATTTAAGTTTATTGTTTTGCCATAAAAGGTAATCTTATAAGAATAAGGTTTATTATTTTTTAACTCAACACCATTTAAAGCAATAAATCCGTCTTTATAAGGAATATTATTTAATTCTATTTTGGCCTCTCTTTTATCTCTTGCATCAAAACCATCTGTAATGTTAAAATTATAATAATGCTCAAATAAAAGATTATTTGTTTTACTGGCAGGTATTGTAAATGTTTTGGTAAACTCTGTAAATATTTTATCAGGTCTTCTAATGTTTTGTATTGATAAACTAATTGATACATTCTCATCCTTAAATAAATCTACTCTTTGATAATTAATCAAAGTTGTATTAGTATTTACGTTGCTAATATATAACTGTAGTTTTTGCATTTATGTTATTTCTATGTTATCTAACGTTATTTATATAGTCAAAAGATGTTTCAAAATTAAATGTAAATTGAATTAATCGATCGTTTAAACTATTTTTATAGCTCATACTATTGTCTTTAATGTTAATTGGTATAGTCTGAAAATTTCCCGTAGTTTTATCTCTATATCTTACCCATACACTTTCAGATAATAACATCTCAGAATAAACCATAGAATAATATTCAGGAACATAAAAAGAATTTAAAGTTATTGATTGAGTTGCGGTAATATTATAATTTTGTTTAGTATGTAAAAATGTTTGTAAGGCTCCATTTGATTGCAAAATATTACGATTGTATGTTTCTCTTTTAACTTTTAAACTTCTAACAGCTTTTAATGTAAAAAACTCTGTTTGTATAGCTCCGTATTTATTTATAAAATTAACTTGAAAGCCCCTTTTTATTCCGTTTAATTCTGTGTAACCATCATTGCTTGTATATTTTGTGCATTCTCTTCTTATAATATTAACTGTATATGTGCCAATACTTACGCTGGTTCCATTATATCCTGTGGAGGTATATATAACCTCGCCGCTTACTATACTTGGTATATAAAATTCAACGTTTTTAGTAGCATAAACTGTATAAGTCTTTAATCCTGAATCGCTTGAACCTGCTTGAGTATAATTAGATATTAAAGGAAATTGAGGAGGATACATTGTAGGGTTTGTAGATTGTAAAAATGTTCCGTAGCCATCAAATCCAAAATGAGATTCTTGAAAAGTGTGAACTACGGATCCACCTGCATTAGGCAAAGAATGAAAAGTAAAATCTAAAATAATCGGAAAGGCAGGTAAAGTAGTTGGGGTTCCATTATAAGTTATGTTTAGATAATCCCTTGCTAATTCGGCCCATTCATAGGTTGATGAAACGCCATCAGCAGCATCTTTTATTAAAGTGTATCTTAAAACACCCTGAATTGTAATATTAAGTTTAGAGGATTTAATAGTTGTTCCTCCTAAGGTTCCCTGTATGTATGTTGAGTATTGTGGCGATCGTAATAATAAATCCGGCATAGTTATTTTTTTTCTGTTTCTATAGCATCAATAAAATCAACTGCGAAACTATCGAATAGATCCTCAGGCAAATTTTCAAATGCATAATTAAAAGGTTTAGTATAAAAAAAAGAAGGTTTTAAACCTCTGTTAAAAATATTGCTTGCTATTATTTGTCCAATAGTATCGTAATTTCCTTTTGCGAATTTTCCAGTTGATTTCTTTTTACCATCTTTATATGTATATTGTCTCAATCTAATGTTTTTTATTTGTGCCCAAGAAGAAACGCTCCTAACAAAATCTCCCCATTTGCCCCTTGCACTTCCGCTACCAAATTTATAAGGAGAGTTAGGAGCTTGTTGGCCGGTGATCTTTGCGTTAGAACTTAATTTTTTAGGATTTGCTCCTTTAACTCCTTGATCTTGGAATAAACCGTAATCCTCCATAAAAAAATCAAATGTTACTTTATTAGGTTCATCAGTTACTTTATAGCTTAATGAATTATATAAAGGTCCTGATCCCTTGCCAAAAGATTTTAAGTTCTTTTGACTTTCAGATACCATATATTTTCCAAATTCGTTAAATATTTTATTGATTTCTTTAAACTCCATTAGCAAATTGTAATATCGTTATAAATTAAAACATCCATTGAGGCCGTCCAACCTCCTAATTCGTTTTCAAATCGATCGTAAAAGGGCTCAATATTAGGATTACCATCTAATTGATAAGCATCTTGATGTAATGTTCCTCCTCTTAATACTTGTATTAGTTTATTTACAACTGATAATTGAGTATTTAAAATATCTTGTAAGTTATTATTGCCCTCAAATAAATCAACAGTAATTTCTTTGCTTTGGCTTACAATATCCATTGCAATTACACTTACGTTAAATCTTAAAACACCATCCTCTTGGCTAACGTTATTAATTATTATATGAGATAAGGGAAATATAGTTTGCTTTTGTAAATCAACCTGTGTTATATCTCCAGTAGTAACAGTATGAACGTTAATGTCGCTTAATAATTGGCCTTTTAAAGTTTCAGTTACTTGATAAAATGCTCTTGATCCTTGTTGACTCATTTAAAATTCTTTTTTAATTGTTGATGCTCTAATTCGTTTTTATCTTTCATAAATGATAGCATTAAAAAACATTTGTGAAATTCTAATTGAGTGATATTTTCAATTCTTGTAACGTCTCCTTGAGATAAGGCAAAAAATGACTGATACCATCCATATTTTTTTGCAAAATTTTGTGCTCCTCCAAGAGAGTTGACTTCGGATTGCTCAAAGAGTTCAGGGTAATTTGAGATAACTCTATTCCTAAATTCAGAAAAAAAAACAAAGAACTTACAACAGCATCCATTGGCATATCAAGAAGAATATCTTTATTCTTTGGATTATAATCCTCAATTATATATTTATTTTTTAACTTTTTAATTATTGGCCTATATAAAACATTCATTGCTACTTCGATGTTTCCATAATCTCCAGTGAAAGAATCAATATCTACATATTCTCCCAAAGTCATATCATCAAGATTTGGAATAAACCCATATTGAATACCATTTAATTTAAACGTAGTTACTAATTTTGGTTGAGCTAATAATAATTTATTTATGTCTCCAGTTATTTCTTCCACATCTTTATATTTCATTAAGGTTGCAAATTTATGGCTTACACCACAAAAGATTTCAATCATTTTGCCCTGAATAAAATTAGGATCATTATTGTTTTGTCCTATCTCAATAAATTTTTTATATTGTCTTAAGGTTATCTCATTTAAATGAGTTGGGACATTTAGTTTTAATTCCATACTTATATAACGTATTAATTTGTAAAATTTATTATAAAAAAAAAGTGCCTATTACTAAGCACTAATTTAAACAAACAAAAGGATTTATTATAATTACATTAAACTTTCTACATCAGACTCGATTTCTTCAAAAATATTTAATTCAAGATTTTTTGGTAAATAAGGACAATTATAATTTATTCTTTCCGTTAAATCAATATTTAAATCCTCAATACTGCCATCATCATTTATAAAACCTGTCAAAATTACTTTTTTAATATCTGTTTCATTAGGATCTGGAGGATTAAAATAATCTCCTGCATTTCCTTTTCTCCAGTTATAATCTACTTCTAAACGATAATAAGCGTATTCAACCTCAATGGTATTTGATATATGATTCATATTTTTAAAGTTAATACTATTGTGATTAATAAAGCTAAAGAATAAAAAACAATTAACCACTTCCAGTTATTAGGATCCTGCTTGAGAAATTTTTTATATGTTTCAATCATTAGAAAAAATCTTTAAATTGTTCAACCTCTAAACCAAATCTTGCAATCTCTAATCTTTCTAATTGATTTTTTAATACTGGAACTAAGTGTAAAGTATTATGAGTTTTACAATCCTTTATATGCCTTTTAAGAGCGTTAATATCTCTTTTAATATAATCTATTTCTTTCATCTTGTTAGGGGTTTAAAATGTTATTAAATTAATTACTTGTTCTCCTGTTTTTTTTCCGTTTAATAAAATATTATAATTAGGATCCATTCCGCAAATAGAAACATCATTAATTAAATCATCAATATTATTAAATGATTTATTATAATAGTTACAATCGATTGAGTAGTTTTTCATTTTGTATTGTTTTAAAAAGGGGGTTATAAGACCCCCATTGTTATTATTTTAATTCGCAAACTTTTTTAATAAGTTTTTTTACCATTCTTTTATGATCTGGGCAAACTTGAGGGTCATTAAAAAATCTTGTTTCATTGTCTAAAGCAAAATATAATGCTTCTGCTTCTTCTTTGTTTTTTAATTTTAAATTTATCATTTTGTTTGTTTTTAATATTAACTTAATTATTAATATACATCAAAGATATATAAAATATATATAACTTCCAAATTAAATAACATTATTTTCGTTCCATTCGATTTCATCTTTTAATTCATCCGCTATTAAATAGGCCTCATTTCTTTGTTCTCTGTATTTAGAGTTTGCTAATTTAATATTCGCTAAATGAGTTTGTAGATTATTAACATAAAAAAATATATCAATAATTAAAGTTTGCATTAATTTTAGATCTTCATCATCAACATCATTATTAATTTTCTTATTTAATAATTCAGTAAATAAAATAGCGTTATTATAAAAAGTTAAATCTTTAGTGTTTTGTATCTTGTCCATTTATTTTGATTCTATTATTTAAAAGTTCTATAACGCTAAATATAATGCTTTCTTTTTCTTCTTGAGAAATAGATTGCTCTTTTACCCTAACCCAAAAATATATTGAATTAGTTGGGTTAAATATATCTTTTAATAAATTACCAAATTTTTTTAAGGGTCTCATATTTTTATTAACTGTCATAATCTATATTTATAAATTCGCAATGCTCTTTACAATCTGAGCACATTCCTGTTTCTATATTTATGTATGGATTTGCTCCGCAACAATTTGATACTAATTCCATTATATTTCTTTTAATTCTTTTTTAATTTCTTCTAAATAATAATCTTGCATCTTTTTATTTTCTTTTACAACTTGATTTATTATAAAAGGTAAATCTTTAAATAATTGATCTGTATTATATATAAGTATTTTCTCATCATCTGGATCCCCATAACCAAAATGCATTTCGCCATCGCTACAATATAAATGATGAGTCTCGTGTATATAAGTAGTTTTGCCAAATTTATATTCTTTAGCTTCTTTTAATTGAATTTCTAAATCGTTAATTCTTTCTATTAATTTATCTTTTGATGTTCCCATATTAATTATTTTGATACCTAAAGTTAACTATGTTTTTATAAGATTCAATTACCCACCCTTTATGATGAGGCTTTAATTCTGCGTGTTGTAATAACATTTTTAAAGTTGTTTCAACGTCAATTAATGCTGAGTTATCTGTAAAAGTTAGTTTCATATTGTTTTGTTTTTGTATTAATAGTTTCTAATTTGATATTCTTTTTTTGCTAATTTAAGTCCTGAATTTAAATCTTTAATACAATTACTTAATTGCTCATCGTTCATTATTGTTAAATCGTTTTGGTTAAATTGAAATATTATTTTGTTTTTCATTTTTAATAGTTTAATTATTAATATATAACAAAGATATATAAAATATATTAAATATACAAACTACTTGAGATTATTAAAATCAGGAGCCCAGTCTATGTAATTGCATTTACGACATAACCAAATAAAACCATTTTGAGCTGAACCAATATAAACACAGGCCTGTTTACACTTTTTACAATCTTTATTGTATTGCATATCTTCCAAAGTTAGGTCTTGATAATATAGAGTAAGTAGCATAACGAACCGCATCAGTAATGTGGTTATGCTTATCCTCCGGCATATTAGTTAATCGGCCAGTTCGATCTTGCTTCCATTTATAATTCCTAAACTCTTGAATTGCATTTGTTGAATCTGAGGTTATGTGAATCTTGTATCGCTTAAGTAGATCAATGCCGGCATTAACAGAATCTTTACCTTTTAAACTTGGAAAGATGTTCCAACCCATTCTTCTTAATTCTGCTATTAAGCGTGGTTCTGCCGAGTCAAAATAAATTTGCTGCCTATCGATCCCAACTTCTTTAAACCTATTATGAATATCAAGTGTAGTCATCATCGTTCTATATAAATGTTCTTTAATGTATAGATTATAATCTTTTATATAAACGCTTACTAACGTTGAGGGATCATTTGTAAAGCCTGCGTCTGCGCCATAACTAATAAATTTAGCATCCTCAGGGATTTTATTAACCTCAACATATTTAAATATAGTATTGATGCTTGTTGCTCTTTCTCCCAATCCATAGATTTGCCAATACTGATCATCTGTTTCTTTTAATCTTTCTATTTCTTTTTTAATAACATCCTCTAAAAAAGGATTATCTAAGTAAGTTGTTTTATAAAAATCACAATCCTCTCTTGTTAAAACTTGATCGTATATCCAGTGGTATTCATCTGAGGGGTTAAAATCTAATATAACTCTTTCTTGTGTTCTAAAAATTAGCTGTCTCCAGTCGTCAATATACAATTCATTCCCCTCATTAATAAAAAGCAGATCTCTTTTACGCCCTCTAATCTTTTGAGATTGATCTAAAGAAGTAAACTCAATTAAATTACCAAACAGATTGTATTCGCTGTTTGATTTATTATGAAACTCCTCATTGTATAATTGATGTTGATTTAATATTTGTAAAAAATCTCTTAATACAGTTGCTCTTAAACTTGGAAATGTTTTACGGCATATAGTAATAATCTTGTTGGTATTATTAGTACAATAATGGAATATTATAAAGAGAAGAATATTGTATGTCTTGCCTGATCGAGTTCCGCCCTGCTCAACAATAATTTTTTTATTACTATTAACTAAATGCTTATAAACAATATTAGTCTGTATCTTCGGTTTTATCAATTATTTCGATTTGAAAGTTAGTCGGCATTCCATCTGCGCCTGTAATCTCTTGTCTTTCAATATAACCTCTTTTTTTTCCTTTTGTTTTTAAATAAAAAATAGTAGCTGCAGTTGATTGTTTTGCAATCTGTTTATGTAATTGGCTTTCAGCAAAATCTAAAGCAACGTTTTGTAAGTCATCAACTTTATTTTTAAAATCCTCATCATTGTTATACCAATCATAGTAAGTTGTTCTACCAACTCCTGCCTTTTGACAAGCTCCCGTAACTATTCCTAAGCCTTTTTCAAGAGCTTTTAATAAAACCTTTTTATGGTGTTCGGTTTTGTTCATCTAATTGAGTTTAAAAATTCGTTTCTAACTACTGGATCCTCCTTAAATTTGCCTAATAATTTAGTTGTAGTAGTTAATGTATTATGTTTTTTGACTCCTCTCATCTCCATACACATATGTTTGGCAGTTAATGAGACAGCAACGCCTATTGGATCTAATTCATTATAGAGAAAATCAGCAACTTGAGTTGTAATTCTTTCTTGGTTTTGTAATCTTCTTGAATATGTTTCTAATGTTCTTGCAAGTTTAGATAGGCCTACTATTTTTTTATTAGGTATATAAGCAATATGGCCCTCGCCAAAGAACGGAGCAATATGATGTTCGCATAAAGAATGAAAAGGAATATTCTTTTGAATAATCATTTCATCGTAACCCTCTCCCTCAAATGATGTGCAATTCCATTTTGGGGGATTTAAAAACTCTTGAAAGAATTTAACATATCTTTTCGGAGTATCTTTTAATCCCTCTCTCTCTACATCCTCGCCAAAGAATTGTAATAATCTTGTTACATTATCTTCCACAGTTTCTTCAACGCTTTCTTCTTTATCGTTGTCTCTCATCTCCCAAGGAAATACTAACCATTGATTTTGTAGCTCAATTCTTTTATCTATTAAAGAAAGAAAAGGTTTATTGTATTTTTTATATCTCTGTTCAGTTGCTCCACTATCAATTAGATCATCAATTATAATATCAGCATCTTCTATTTTATCTACTGCTCGACCTGTCATTCCTGATACTATTTGTCCCCCTCTTGGAACTCCATAAAATTTTTTATCCTTTGGGGTATTGTCTAATATTGTTTTTAAACGATCATAAACAACCTCCCAAGTAACGTAACTTTTAATCATTATACTCCAGTTTTTTTATTCCAAATGTCAATATGTAATCTTGTTGTGAAATTTACATAGTTATTAATTGCTAACTCTACAACGTTTAATTTATTATCGTTTAACAAATTTTGATTCTCTCCTGCCGGCATTAAGTATATTTTGTTTTGATCTACTATATCGTAATAAAGTTCTTTAACTTCTTTCCATTCTTTAATATCATTTATTACAAATTTAAATATAGAGTTGTGTTTATTAATCTCTTTTATAACTTCGGGTTTAAAAGTCATTGCTCTGTCATTTCCTGAGTTTAATAATTTAGGGCTACAATTCCATAAATCAATATTAAGTAATAAATACTCATTTGGCATTATTGTTCCGTTTGTCTCAACCTCAAAATATGCAAAGGGATTAATTTCTTTGTATACATATTTCATAAACTCTTCTAAACCTTTTGGCTGCATTGTTGGCTCCCCACCTGTTAAAATAATGTGAGCTCCTTGCTTTATTGCTTTTATACATTTATCATCTAATATTTCATTTATGTTTTTTAAATCTGCTTTCATCCATACCTCTACTGTATCACATCTAAACTCGGCACCATTGTGTAATTCGCCATCAAATTGAGTTCCCATACCCCCACACATTAAGTTGCAGCCTCCGAGTCTAACAAAAACGCTTGGGATCCCTACAGTCTTTCCCTCTCCTTGTATAGAATAAAATACCTCGCTAATTGCTAATTTTTGGCTCATATATAATTTTGCTTGTTTTTGTTTCTGCTAATTCGATTCTTGTAATTGGCATTTTTGCTTCATTTTTAATTCTGTTAAAGATCCAGATTGCCATATTTTCTGCTGATGTCTCAAAAGGAACTTCTCTGTAAGGCTCATTGCCATACTTAAGAAGCTCGCATAACGTATCTTTTTCCCATAAAATTAAATAATGATCATAGTATTTAATTATTGGCTCAACCTTTTTGTCTATATCGCTAAACAGCATCGTAATTCCATCTTTCATAATCTCAAAATTAAACATACATTTAACATCATAAGTATGTCCGTGTAATCTTGAGCATTTTTCTCCTGCTGTTTTGTTTCTGTGACCGGCATAAAAATAATATTTCTTTTCTATTTTCATATCCAACCTTTTTCTTTTGCTTTATAATATCCTTTAACTCTTAATTCAGTTGCAGGGTTATCTTTATTTCCATATCCCCATTCATTTTTTTTCATATCGCCATTATAATCCGTAAGAGTATCGTTAATTATAACATCTAAACAATTTAAATCCTTTGCTAATCTAAATGTTTCTGCTTTATCTAAATACATTAGAGGTGTATGTATTCTATAATCTCCTGCCCCTAAACCTAAGGATAAAGTAGTTTGTAAAGAATCAATTGTAGTTTTTCTGCAATCAGGATAACCGCTATAATCAGTTTGACAAACGCCAGTAATTAAATCGTTAATGCCCTTACTCGCCCCATAACTTGCAGCAATAGTTAAAAACAATATGTTACGTCCTGATGTAAAAGATGCCGGCAAACTGCTGTTTATATAAGATTCTTTTGTATGATCTGTATGCTCGGTCAAAGATGAGGATGCTAATAAACCTTTTATGTCAAATATTTTATATTTAATATTTAAATTATCTGAAATCTTTTGAGCTTGTTTTAATTCTTGTTTATGGCTTTGCCCATAATCAAAACCGATTGCCTCAATATATTCAAAATGATCTTTGGCCCAGTATAAACAGGTTGTTGAATCTTGTCCTCCTGATAATAATATAATTGCTTTGCTCATATTTATAAATTATTTTCTGCGTATTTGCTAAACTTTAACCATTCCGTAAAATTATGTAATGCAGCTTTTCTGCCTAATAATCTTTTACCTTTAGGCTCAATCTTTGCTAAGGTATTATTTTTAAACAAATATAAAAAACCTCCTCGATTGCCATAAACCCAAGCAGTAGAGTCAACAGAATAAAATTTATATTTTTTTAATCCTTTAAAGTTTGTAAATCCTAATCCGTGAACTTTGCAATTATTCTCTCTCGCTATTCTTAATAAGATTGTAAATATATCGTATTCGCTTTGTTTTATTTCTTTAGTTACTATTCCGCCTATTGATACATAATCATATTCTTTAACCATTTTTTTCCAATAATCTAATCCTCTACTTTTATGCCAAACAGGAATACTTTTTTTGTTAGTTAATTTTTCTAATTTTGTTCTTAATCTCTCAACCTCTTTTAATCCTACAACGCTGTCAATATCTAATTCAATAAATAAATTAATTTTATGTTTATTAATAAAAGCTGCATAATTATCGATATAACGATCCCAATTAGGAGATTCTTTTAATCCATTTAAATAAGTAAACGCTCCTGAGTCAAGTAAAAAATCTTTAAAAAAAGGTCTTAAATTTAGGATCCATTCATCTTGTCCTTTTAAATAAAAATAACTCTCAAGAATTAAAGGTTTATGAGTTTGTATTAATTCGTTGTAATCGCCTGCCCATTTATAACCTGAATTGCCTCCTGCTAAATATACGTTCATAGATTCTTTCCAATAGTTTTTAATATTCCCTGCAGTCGTTGCTCCTGATAAATATAATTTCATTAATGTTTTCCAAAGAGGCGACAAAGGTCCTCTAATACATATATAAATTTGCATTAAAATTTTATATTATGAAGCAAAAGAGTTTTTATTAACTCCTCTCTTTCCATATTTTGTCCTATTTCTAATTTTGTTTTTAACTTTTTATCTTCAAATTTGTGTCTATCAAATGCTGCAATTACAATATCATAATCCTCATTATTATATTCTAATATTATTTTATTTGTTTCTTCTTTATCTGTTGTATCATCAATAAAAAACTCATCCAAATTAATGTCTTTTGTCTCCCATACATCTAAGCCCCATTCATTCAATTGAGAATTATCAAATTCGTTTGCTAAAATATCCCAATCCCATTCTCCAAAGCCTACATTATCTTTTATAATAAATTCCTTTTTTTGTTTCTCTGTCAAATCATCTGCTTGTATTACATATAATTCTTTTAAACCTGCCTCAATACAAGCCTTGTATCTCATATTACCGCCTAAAATTATATTATTCTCATCAACTACAATTGGCCTTAATTTTAACATCTCAGGAAATTCCTTAATGCTTTCAACTAATTTTTTAAACTTTTGATCTTTTATTAATCTTGGATTGTTTGTATTTGATTTTATTTTAGATACTTTTATTTTAATAGGTTTCATTTATATAACGAATTATTTTAGTTTATTTATTTTGTCTCCTTTATTGGTTTTATGCCATTGGTAAGTTTGAATAAACTCATCGCATTTAATAAATTTTATTTTTTTGTTTTTTGGTTCTTTAAATTTTCTTTTCATTCTGTTAAAAGTTTTAAAAGATTATAGCATTCAATATACTTTAATTTTGCTTTGCTTTTATATTCTTTTTTAAATAAAGCATAAAGAGTTTTAGTATATTGATATTTAGTTTTGCAATCTTTAAAGTATTTCTCAGCAAATTTTTTGCCTTTGCCTTTAAAGAAATTAACATTGTCGGCAGAATCTCCAACTACCATTTGCTCATAAAAATTATATAAAGCCTCAGATTGATTGATGTCTATTATAGTTTTATGTTTATAATGATAATTATAAATTAAACAAGGAAATTGTTTATAATCCTTATCAATGGAAACGATCATTACATTATCTCTGCCAAATTGATTTGATAATTCAAACCAATATCTTGCTACCATATCATCTGTTTCTATTCCAAATGCATATTTGCTTTCGTATGTTTTTTTTACATAATCGTGCATAGGGTGTAAAAGAGGAGGCAAGATTTGTTTTTTTCGATTGGCTTTATAATTCTTTGATAATCTTTTCCTAAAATTTCCTTTACAACCATTAAAAGTAATAACCTTTTCA
>Ga0209337_1000856_pt1 | contig 24023 bp, 31 predicted proteins | sample LinPmetageLP53_FD_184044 | JGI IMG/M metagenome (GOLD analysis project Ga0209337, IMG submission 184044) | Marine viral communities from the Pacific Ocean - LP-53 (SPAdes) (version 2) | ecosystem: Environmental > Aquatic > Marine > Oceanic | place: Pacific Ocean | collected 2010-02-08 | reverse complement strand
GGATTCTCACCCTCAATCATGAAAAGTATCTTAAGCTGTGAGGAACTTACCCCTTACAAAATGATGATGGAGACTATCGGGTCCACTCGATACGAACCAATCAAGGTCTAATGGGTAGACCAAAGAATCTCTTCGGCAACTTAAACTAACAAGAGAGAGAGGTGGATGTGACTTCCCACCTTGTTGATAAAAAAAACTCAGAGGTTGTAGGTAGAAGACCTATTAAAAAAATCCCTATGTGGAGACTTAGGCAAGCAAACACTCAAAAATGATTCTGACTACCCAGAAGATTAAAATTTTTCACCTTAGGGTGATTTTTATATGAAAGGAAGATTACTGCAATCTTTAACAATTACTAAATTAAATTGAAACCTCTTCCTGAGAATCCTCGTATCGAAAGACACGGGGATTTTTCTTTTCCATAAAAATTTTGTATATTTATATTATATGAAGAAGACATTAACAATATTATTTATATTCTTTAGTTTAACTGTTAGTTCACAATGTGTGTCGAATCAATCATTTTTACTTTCGTCACCAGGACCATACTCCCCTGGAGATGTTGTCGCGGTGGATTATACATTAGGGACATTCACACAACTAAACATAAACTGGATAATCGCATTTCAAATTAACTTAGGAGTAGGATGGACTAACTTAATACCATTAATAAATCCAGTAGGGGGAGGAACACAAACTGGAAACTGGGTGTGGGACTTACAAAACACATACCCAAGTGGATTAAATTTTGGGCCAGGTTGGAGATTTAATAACACAGGATTTAACCCAGACTGGGGAAGTAGTTCAACAGGACCATTTACAATGAGGTTTAGGGTTACAGTAGGGCCAACATGTACACCAGACGACTTATCAATCACAATAAATGTGATAGGTGACTGTCTTACAGGAGGTTGGAATAACGGGGCATGTTGTAGTGACCCAGCATACAATATCTACAACGGAAACGTTCAAATAGTGACACCCATTACATCGAACATAAATCATTATTAATAATAACTTTGTCTTGTTTAAACAAGACAAAACATAAACAAAAAAAAAACAAACATTATGAAAAAATTACTTACAGTTCTATTAGTTTGCTTCGGGTTAGCAACTTATGGACAAACAACAATCAACCCAGACACTGTGTGTGCTAATGCCACAGGTGAACAATACTTTGTAACAAACACACCAACGTCAACATATAACTGGACGGTAACAGGTGGTGGTGGAACTTTACAAACAGGTCAAGGTTCAAATTCTATTACAGTAGATTGGGGAGGAGTCTCTGGATTATACCCAAACGCAATTGAGGTAATTGAGTCAAACGCTGCGAACTGCCCAGGAACACCGGTACTATTAGATGTATTTGTGTTAGATTTATCTGGTAATATCATAGGACCTTTTTGTCCTGGTGACCCAACAACACCATTAGTAGGTAATCCTGCAGGAGGAACTTGGACTGGAACAGGAGTAGTAGCAAATGCATTTCAACCTTCAACAGCAGGTGTTGGTAATTACGTACTAACTTATTCAATGGCAGGTTGTAACACAACTATTAATGTTGTTGTGAATAACGGACCAGTTACAGGACCAATACAACACTTTTAATATGAGATGGTTAGTATACATATTACTGCCATTACAATTATTTGCACAAGAAACTTACACAAATTGTGGTGATATTGTGCCACAAAACTACCAAGTAAGTTATGATGCTGATAAAGTATATTATTGGGACATTTCAGACGGTGTTATTATTTCTGACCAAGGAAATTCTATTACAGTCAAATGGCCAGATTCTATAGGTACATATATTATATCAGTTTATACAACTAGATTTGGTTGTGAGGGTGATACATCATATCATGAAGTTTTAATAGAAGATTGTCCATACCTACAAATATTTGTACCAAATTCATTCACACCAAACCAAGATAATAATAATGAAACGTTTTATGTGTACGGTGCAGATGGTGGAGAAATAAAATCTATGGTAATCTTTAATAGGTGGGGTGAAAAAGTACATGAAACAACAAATAACACACCATGGGACGGCAAGGACTGTCAGATAGGTGTATACACCTACTCAATCAGAACACACAATCAACATTACACAGGAAGAGTTAGTTTAATTAGATAGGGTTATGGACGTGTAAGATTTTAAGGTGTAAATCTTTACAACTATAGACATTCATAATTATTTTTTCTATATATTATATAGAATAATAATTAACTAAAGAAAAAATTAAAAAATGAAAAGAATTTTAGTAGTACTATTAGTTTTGCTTGGACTACAAATACAAGCACAAATAACGTTATGTGATTCAAACATGACCTACACAACAGGTTCACAGTATCAATTAGAAGTTGCAATACCTGTAACTGGAAATAATTTACCATTCATGGCTCCGTTATACGCAGTAACTTATGGTGATGGAAATATGTTAGCTGAAGATAGTTGTTTTAGTGGTCCTTGTACTCATATGGTATTCAATTATAATCCAAATGGAACATATTACGATACACTTATGACTTGTATATCTTATACAGTTACAGATACAATGGGGTATATTGACACTTTAATGTGTTGTTTTTCTCAATACTGGGATGGTCAGTTTTGGCAAAAAGTATTGATGCAACAATCAAACTTTAGTTGTGACTCACTATCATACTCAATAGTAATAGACAGTACAACCTGGAATACATTAACAGTAACAGGAAATGCTGATGGGATAATTAATACGGTAGACTCAATGGAATGGTATTTTACAGCATGTAATGCGTTAACATGTTATACAGCACAAGGAAATAACCCATATTCATTTCCATTTATATCCCCACAAGATACGGTTAAATTATGTTATGACGCATATGTGTATTCTATGGGTAATGTATACACTTGTACAGAATGTGATTCGTTGATATATGATTTCATGACTGATACGTGGGTATTATTTAATATAGGTAACACAACTGGGATAGAAGAATTAATGAAAAATGAGGGAGCTAATAATGTAATATATGACTTAATGGGTAGGGAAGTTAATAACCTTAATAAAGGTGTAATGTATATTAGAAACCAAAAGAAATTTATTATCTTAAGGTAAACCACCAACAACAAATTATAATTAAACCGAAAACTAAAAACTTTCGGTTTTTTTTTGTATCTTTGTAATATGAATTTAGGATACGCTTGTATTAATATGACACTTGGGGAACAAAAACCAAAAGTCACAACCAATAGGTCAATGATTAAGAAAACATTTTTGGCTAAAGGACCGGAGTATGCTGGTGAACTAGCTTTATTAAATTGTAGGGACTTATTTGAAATTTTAAAATGGAATCTAAAAAATAACATTAAGTTCTTTAGATTATCATCAGATATATTTCCATGGGCTTCAGAATATAATATAGAAGACCTACCTCAGTATGGTAGAATTAAAACAATTTTAAATGGTTGTGGTAACTATGCAAGAAAAAACGGTATTAGACTAACTTCACATCCAGGTCCATTTAATGTATTAGTATCCCCCAGAGAACACGTAGTTAAAAATACCATAACCGACTTAACCAACCACGGTAAAGTGTTTGATTTATTAGGACTTGATAGAACACCATACAATAAAATTAATATTCATTGTAACGGAGTTTACGGTGACAAAGCATCTGCTCTAGATAGATTCTGTAAAAACTTTGAATTATTACCAGAATCAGTTAAAACAAGGTTAACCGTAGAAAACGATGACAAAGCCAGTATGTACTCTGTAAAAGATTTAATGTATATACATAAACGTATTGGTATTCCTATTGTATTTGATTATCACCACCATAAGTTTTGTACAGGTGATATGACAGAACAAGAAGCTCTTGAGTTAGCAATATCCACATGGCCTAAAGGAATTACACCAGTAGTACATTACTCAGAATCGAAAGCTATACACGAAAGTAATAATAAGTTAAAACCACAAGCCCATTCTGACTACATTAATAACACACCCAATCTTTACGGTAATGATGTAGACGTGATGGTAGAATCTAAGGCCAAAGAATTGTCAATCTTACCCCACACTCTAGTCTTGTAATTTAAAAGATTTAGTTAACTAACGAGTCATTATGTAATTTAATACAGTGTCAGCCATTTTTGCATCAAAAAATCTAGAATCTAACTCTACAACTATTTCACCATTACTATTTTCTGATTCTAAATTACCAGACTCAAAAAATATAACATATCTTGGAACTTCGTAACCCTCCACGTACTCTAACACCAGTTCCCCATCTCTATATGGTTCCCTAGATAGCTGTTCAAACTGAAATTCTTTTAAAAGTCTTCTTAATGTGTGATTTTTATTTTTCATTTAATCTTTTTATATAAATATAGTTTTATTGTGATATTTATAAATAAAAATAAAAACTATGATAGATTGGATAAACGGTTTTAATGCCGGAAACAAAAAAGAAAAGTACTCACTAACATGTAGATTGGGTACATTTACTGTATTAGAATTAAAAGTAGATAAAACTAACTTGAGATTTATGATTTTTAATTTTGGTTTTGTAATACATTACTAAAATGGAAAAGTACATATACAGAGGTAAATTAGATAGGGTAGTTGATGGTGATACCATTGATGCCATGATAGATGTAGGATTTGATATTTGGGTTAAGAAAAGAATCAGATATAAGGGAATTGACACTTGGGAGTCAAGGACAAGAGACTTAGCCGAAAAAGCATTGGGATTAAAAGCAAAAGAACGTAACAAAGAACTATTAGAAAAAGTGAGTTCTAAGTCTGGGTATTTTAGGTTAAAATCCTATGGTGTAGGAAAATACGGTAGAGTACTTGGTGAAATTTTTATTGAAGACGTGGAAGGAGTACAATACAATATTAATGAAACCTTAATTGCTGAGGGACACGCATATGTATATGATGGTGGAAAAAAGAAACTTTTTGGTTGATTAAATGAGTATTTTTAGTATGATTAAAATAAAAAATGGATAAATATTTCTTATATAGTCAAGAAGGTTGTGAGTTTTGTGACAACTTAAAAAAAGTTTTAGACGAAAATTCTATTAGATATAAAATTAAAGATGTGGTCAGAAATAGGGTAGAGTGGGAAAAAGTAAGAATGTCCCAAAAGATAAAATACACACCGGTGTTTGTAATTGCAAATGCTGATAGAAGGGATGTTAGATTTCTTGCTGTTGATAAAGATTTTGACACTCCAGAGGAACTAATAAAAATTTTAAAAAAGTAATTTATGAAAGAATGGGACGAATTAAAACCAGTTAAAATATTATTTTTTGCTATAATAGTGGTATTAATAATATCTTTATTTACGGGATGTACAATTTATGAAAGTACCTATCGTACACCTCAACATAATTGTGAATTAATGGAAAGAGGTCAACAATGTCTTTCAGACCATTCGTGTTGTGAAAAAAGAGAACATTCTACTCAACTTTATTATTACGATAATTTACCTTACTGGGGATTTTACAATAGTTATTACTATTATTATGGTGTTCCACACATGTATCCATGGTGGTATTACTACACATTAATTCCTCATTATAATTATAACGTTAGTACTCATGTTTATATAAGTTGTAATAACGGTTATTATGTTTCTAGACCTAGAGGTCCTAAATTTAATAATAGGACACATAGAACCTACACACCTAATAAAGTTATCATCAAATCAAATAAAAGACCAGTTATTAAAACCAACCGACCAACTATAAGGAATATTAATAACACAATAACACCTATAAGAAATAGGAGTGTAAAAACAAATACAAATAGAACCAATATTAAGGTGAATACAAACAGAAATAACGTAAAGGTTAACACTAATAGAACCAAAACTAATATTAACCGAAGTAATAAAAATCGTTCTAATAACAGTAATACTAGACGACCCCGTTAACTATTGGTGGTGATTTTTTCTGAATTGAGTTTCATTACCTTAGTGTGGGCATAGGACCACCTATCTCTTGTATCTTTATACTTATGTTTATCTTGATTAGTCATTTTCTTTAATTGAGCATCAAATTCTTTTTTTAGCCCTTTTTCTTCAATTGAATCGGTAATATCATACCAAAAATCTTCGTAGTGTCCCATGGTGGTAAGTTTTATTTTAAATTTAGTAAAATTATTTCTAATAATCAAGATACTTGTTTTACAATTCAAATTTTCTTATTATTATTAAGTAAATATAAGAAAAAATATGCAAGGAAAAAGAAAAGACCAAATAGAATTTTCTACTAGAGCAGTAATGATTTCCATCATTGGTATTTTTGTGTTGGTATTAACTATGTTAATTACAAACACAAATTCTAAACCATCAGACCTAAAAGGGTCACCACATAATTATTGGGTGCCTAGTGACACAATAGAAAATGTGGGTAATGACAGTTTGATAGAAGATTGTGAGCACTCCATATATGAAGATGAAGATGTCATGTGGATAGGCAATAATGGGGATACAATATGGGAATAAATATATTAGCTTACTACATAGGATTTATAGTTGCAGTACTAGTAATAACACGGAACATCAAAAAAAAATAGATATGGCAAAATTAAGAAAGTTAGGACAAAGAAGTAGAACAGATAGAAGAAACGACGCAGAGTTAAGACAGGAAGAATATGATAAATTAACACCACAACAAAAATTAGATAAACTACCACCAACAGGGTCTAATAAACAAAGGACTAGATTAGAGCAACTTATTAAGTTTGGTAGGAAGGTTAATGCACCAGCAACACCTTCTAAAACTACTAAACATAAAAACACAAAACCTTCAAGAAAAGAAAGATGGGAGAACAAAAAAAATCAGTAACAAGTATTTGGGATGGTTACATGGATTGGTTAGACCGTTTAGCTAATTATGTAGACACACCTATAAAAGTTAGGAACCTAATTGTTGGAAATGGTAAAAAAATAGTCCTATGGATTTATATTATTACTACTGTTTGGGCTATGATAGGAGTTTACCTACAAGGAGAATGTTTAAATTGTGAAAAATTAACACAAGAAGAAGCGTATAAGATTTTAAATGATAGAGAATCCAGTTTAAAATATGTGTCAGACCACATATATGTTTCTTTTAGTTCATTTAAAACCTATTTACATTATCTTAAATTACCTCTATTTTTTACTTGGTTAACAAATCTATTGGCGATAAGTTCGATAATAATAGTTTTTAATCTGATAAAAAAAATAATAAAGATGTTGGGGATAAAAAATGACCCAGTAATAAAAATACCAAAAATTAACAGAAAATGAAAAAAGTTAGAATAACAACCCCATATGGAGATATGGTAGCACAACTATATAGTAACGAAACACCTAAAACAGTAGATAATTTCTTAAAATTAACTAAGGAAGGATTCTATAATGATTTAAAATTCCATAGAGTTATTCCTGAATTTATGGTACAAGGTGGTTGTCCACAGGGAACAGGAATGGGTGGTCCAGGATATAACATTGACTGTGAAGTAGAAGGAGAAAACCAATTCCACGACAAAGGAGTCTTATCTATGGCTCACGCAGGAAGAAACACTGGTGGTTCACAATTCTTTATTTGTCACAATAGACACAACACACAACATTTAGACCGAAACCATACCTGTTTTGGTAAAGTAGTAGAAAATTTAGATATAGTAGATAAAATTAAAACTGGAGACCAATTCAGTGTAACGGAACAAGAATAAAAATATGGAAATTATTATGTATACAATGCCTACTTGTATGTTTTGTAAAAAACTGAAAGATAGGTTAGAAGAAGAAAAAATTCCTTATGTAGAAAAGGATTATAAAAAACATGAACTAGAATGGAATAAAGTTAAAATGTTAACAGGAGTCCCAATATTCCCAACTTTAAAAATAGACGGTAGATATTTCTGTCCTAACCGTGACTTTAAATCTGATGAAGACGCGATAAATCTTATTAAAGGTATAGAGATAGAACCACCTGTTGACGTTACGTTAGACACTATTTATGAAAGTATAAAAACAACCAGAACCCAATTTGAGAATATAACTCAACAATTTGGAATAGTATTACAAGAAGTTAGGGGGTTAAAAGCGGAAATAGGTAATTTAAGTGCAGTATTTGGTCAACAACTTAACACTTCACTAAAAGAACAAGCAAGTCAGAGAAATGAATTAATTTTAGAACAACAAAGAAAATCTAAAGACATTAAAGAATCTATTAAAAAAGAAAGTAGTAAACATGTTTAATAAAGATGTGGGTAAAATCTTAGAAGTAATTACACATCCTGACAATACACCTAGACATTTTGACAGTATTAGAAAGTATGTCAAACTTTTTTATACTAAATGGAAACATTTGGGAAAGGACTATGATGAAAATAAAGTAAAAGTAATGAAAGAATACTTAAACCTTATAAACTCATGATAAATAAATCTATTTTATTAAATTTTTTAGAAGAAGAGGTAACACCACTAATAGAAAAAGAGGTAAAATATATAATTAAAGAGGGTAAGTTAATTCTTTATCCTGGTATAATAGAAATAGCCTTAAAAGAATTGAATAAATTGGGGTTAGTGGATAATAATACATTATCACCAGACATAAAAGAATGGGTGGTAAATAAAACAAAAGAAATTTTAAACCCAAAAAATGTCAGGGAAAACCTACGAGGATAAAATATTAGATAAATTAGGTAGGTGTGTGTTAGAAGGAAAAATTACAGATAAAAAAGATTTAAAATTATTTGGAATTACAGATTTAGAGTTACAGAAAGATGTTTTGTGGTCAATTTTTGAAGAAAAAGTATTAAAAGCTACACATAAAGAAAAATCTAATATAATAAGATATTTTCATCGGCACAATCTTCTATAGAATTAAGGTATTTATTAATAATGAAAGACCTAATTACACCCACAATAAAAGAACAGGAATCACTACCTACGGAAGACCAAGAGTTGAGAGGTAGTGTACAGTATGTTATAGATAGAGTATATCCTCACATAGTATCTAACCTAGGTGTGAGTGAATACAACCAAGAAATACCCAATGTTGAAATTTGGAATGATATTTACGCTAGATACAGTGGAATTCCAGAGATGCGAGGAGAAGACAGTGAGACAACTAAAGCAGAATGGAAAGCTGAGGATAATACCATTTATGTTTACTATCCTAATATGTCAAACACAGAAGATATAATAAGGTCATTACTACATGAGTACACACATTCATTACAAGACCCTGATGAACGTGAAGAAAATCGAAAAGATGGGTATGAATTGGACCCAGATGAGATGTCAGCACATGAAGCTGAAAATAATTGGGAAGACTACCTAATATACCTACAAGAAAATATAAATGAACATAAAGAAACCAAAATAAATCCTGACTTAATGGTAGGTGATGAGATTATGGTAGTCTCTACTGAAGGGATTCATGATTTCGGGGTACCAGAATTATATAAACCTTATGTGGTAGTAGGAATTAAACATGGTACTACTATGATGAAAGGAGGAAAGGAATTAGAGGATTCTCAGTATTATCAAGTAGAACCTATTGGGATGACAGATGAAGAGAGATTAGGTCATATGTTAGCAGGAGGAGGACGTAGGAGACCACTGTATATTTTTCATCGTAAAGACCAATGGATATTAAGAAAAGGATTTTTAAGAGGAGAAGGATTAAATGAACACAACCAACCAGGATTAAGTCCTGAACTAGAAGTAGATGACATCATAAGAGTAATTGAGGTTGATGGTGAACATGCACGTATGCCAAAGAGATGGGGAGTCTATAGAGTAGTAAAAGTAGGACAAAGTTACGATGAGTATTACGATATAACACCTCATCCTGAAGTAGAATCACGAACTGTTCGTTATTATAAAGAGTTAGGTGCCCATCACGAAGATTCGGATTTTACATTATACCGTGGTGACACTTGGATTTATGCTGACGTACCAATGGCAAATAAAGTAGATAGAAAAACAATTAGTGAAAACTGGAGAGATACGTCATGGGAAGATGATGATGGTAAAATTACCATAGGAGATATAACAGACTATCTAGGTAATGATATAAGAAATATTAGTGTTAGTGATTTACAGGATAAATTAGGAGACAATGTTTCTTCAGTAACACAGGGAGAAGAGAGAATCATGAAAGCGGATTTACAATACCCTATAATATTAGTTCAGAAGGACGGAGAATTTTCCTATGTGTTAGATGGTAACCATAGATTAGCTAAAGCGATAATGACCGGTGAAGAATATATTAAAGCTAAGGTACTATATTTAGACGATAAAAATACACCAGAAGAATTTAAAAGACTGTTAGGGGGAGAGGAAGTTATTAATGAAACAATTAGTGAACACAACCAACCAGGATTAAATCCAGATTTAGAAGAAGGTGACACCATACTTGTGATAACTAGAGGAGAAACACCACCTGGAGTTAGAGAACCCTTCCCAGACCACGAACCAGAGTTATTTGTACCTTATGTGGTTACATATAAAAAAAATACTGGCCATAAAGCAAAACACCCTTACCATTATTTCTTATTACCAGAGGAACAGTTTCAGATTCATTTAAATGACCCCTATGATGATAGTGTAGATAAACATACAAAATCGTTATTCCCTTGGTTGCACGATTGGATTCTAGATGAATATGTAGACGTAATTAGTGAACACAAACAACAATTCAGTCAACCTTTAACGTGGGGTGATATGATTAGGGTAATTGATGTAGATAAAGAGAGTACATACGAAGAACCAAAATACTCATATGATACAGGTAACAAGTTCGGGAATAGTCTAATGACAAACCATCATAGAGAGCAAATACACGGAGAAGATACCTTCCCAACACCCATGGGACTTTATATGGTTGGGTCTAATAAGATGTACCAAAAGTTGGATAGAGACCATCTAAATCCTTATTGGTTGTTATATCCAGTTGACGAAAATTATAAAGTTTTAGATGTGCCTTTAGGATATGAGGCAATTCTGACAGAAAAGGATACATGGATGACATTAAAGAAACACATATCAAATATCCCAGGTGATATAGAAGCAAAACAAAAAGAATATGATGATAGTGGAAGGAATATTATATCTAAAAGATTAGAAGAATCTAAAAATCCATTTGGATTCTCCAACTGGAAAGACCAAATACTTCAATACGAAAAAAACTTATCCACAAATGAGTTAAAGTATAAAAAACTTGCAGATAACTTTGATGGGGTGAATGTAACTGTACCAGTTGACATACATGATGGAGAAGAACCAGTAATCGGTATGACTGACATAACATTCACTATTGTTAGACCTTACATATTCCAAGGGCTAAGAGGGGATTTTTTTGATAATCTAACACCTAGAAATCCTGATGTGTCATATGACGGAAGGGAAGATGAAGAAAAACCTATACCTACAGTTATAAAATATGATTTAGTTTTTAGAAGTGTGGAACCTGGAAGTTTATTAGAAGAATTACTTGAGGATAACTCTATAGAGGGAAGAGATGGGTTAGACGCTAGAGAAAGATTAATGGAATTATTACAGCAAGAAGGTTATAGTATTAATGAGTTTCTAATGGAAGACTATTTTAAATTGTACGGTATAACGGTAGGTAGAATGGAAAACATGTACGATTCAAAACAATTACAAGAACAAACACACGGAACAGAAAGAATAAAAGATTTGATTCCACATAACGCATTTTCACAACAAACTCATGATGACACTAAGTTAAATGTTACTCCAGAAATACTTATTCCGTACCTAGATAAAACCCACAGAGAAAAATTAATAAAAGAATTAACACCAACACTACAGTGTATAGAATATAACTGTTATGATGGTTACAAAAATGACCCAGAAAATGAAAATCCAGATAACACTGATGAGGTAGCAGATGAGTATTGTGAAGAGTGTTTTCAGGATTTACACGATGACTTAGAAAGGATGGACCAAGACCTAGTTAAGTTAGGTTTTGCTCAAGAAATAAATAACGATAATGAAGACATGAAAAAAACTTGGTTACAGAAACCTTTTCCTTACAGTTATAATCTATGGGTAGATGGTCTTCTTAAAGAAATAAACCCTAAATTTTATATTGATATGGATGATAATGTATCACACACACAAGAATTACAAAGCACAACATATAATGTAAACTCTTTGAGACAACTAAACCAGTTAGATGAGGAAACTGACGTATTTGGGCAAGGACTTATGGACCCTATCGAACCTGAAGATTTTGAAGGCACAGACGAGGAGTGGGAAGAACTAATGAAGGCTACTGAAGCCCCAGAAGATGATAATGAAGACGATGACTATGGTTATGTTGACGGAAAAACTAATCCAGAAGAAGGATTTGTTGCACCCTCAAAAGAGGTTACTAACAATATTTGTAGTGTAGAAGGGTTTTGTCAAGAACAAGGACCTATTACGTTTGGACAACTAAGAAGTCTAGTAAAAGCAGCCACTAATAAAAGAGTTGCTGGGGATATAGGTAGAGGAGTATTTAAAACTTTATGGAGAATAATACCATTTTTTATCCCACAAATATTATTAGCCGCTGTTGGAGTGACAGCCACTAGGGCAATCAATAAAATAGTCACACCAGCCCTTAAAGACACTAAAGGATATAAGTCATGGTGGGGAAAAGTAGTATTAAAAGCTATGGATATAGCAGAAGGAGATTATATACCAGACATCGCGTTGGGTGATGACCCTCTTGGAAAAGCATTTTTTATATCGGATGGGTTATTAATGATGATTAGAGACAAATATAAATTAAAATTTGCAAGATACGTTGCTGAGGTCGCGTCTAATGAACCTGACAATAAACCAGTGCCTGATTGGTTTGTAGAAAATTTATTACGGGATTACCTAAATCAAAAGTTTTTATTAGACCCACCATTACCTATAAAAACACAAGCAGACAGGGACTCTTTAAATGAAGAGATTGATTCCCCCAAAGAAATAAGTCCAGATTTAGAAATTGGTGATAGAATAATGGCTTGGGATTTAACACCGGACCCTAGTCCACCAGGTGGTTATGCTGAGTACCCAGACGGTGCTGTACCGATACCAAGGACTCTTATGGGAACAGTAATAGATGTATTAGATGATGAAGCAGTAGATTTAGATTCTTTTAGAGGTGGGATTAAATATTTGGTAAGAGATGAGAGTACTGGAGAAGAATACGGTTTATATGGTGGATGGGGACACATGCGTAAAAATGGTAAATTGATTAGGGCTGAACAAAGAGATAAATGGGTTATCCTACCACCAAAAGAAACAACTAGAATTGAGGAAATGCTTAATGAAAGTGGAATAATATTACCTGATGGTGATGACTCTGGAAAAAAACCACAGATTCCTGAACCATTTAGAAACTTATTAGTGATGGCAAAGTTTACTTATCCAGGTGGGTGGGGAAGTCCCTCAAAATCATTTATACTATACATGACACCCACTGGAAGAGTCGTGGAAGTAAAGAAAAGCACTTCTACGGGGTCGATTCCATTTAAAGTAAATCAAGAAATTAATTTAACTGATTTAATAAGATTCGAATCAGAGTCTCAATATGAATTACAAATGAAAGGTAGATTAAGGGAAGAAAAAGAAAAACATATGATAATCACCCCTCAAAAACTACATTATTTAGAAACACTAAAAGAAGATTTAGAACCAGCAGAATTTGAAAGGTTCTTAGCCTTGGCAAAAAACACTAGTGGTGGTTGGCAAGGAGGAAAGGGTAGGAAAAAAGTTTTTACATTTTTAAATACTTTAAGAGAGACTGGGATAATAAACATGTTCCAATCCGTAGACTTCCTACACTCAGGGTCAAGGTGGTTAATTAAATATTTAGACCTACACCACCCAGAATTGTTAGAGGATGTGGATGAATATGAGGATACCTCACTAGAAATAGAAAGAAAAGAAAATATACAATACCTTATAGATAATGCAGATTCAGTTAGAGATGTTCTAATAGGTATTGTACTAGCTAAAACAAAAGGTGACGACTCACTAGAGAGAGCAACTTCCCAAATGAGACCTAGTGCTGGTGAAATGGTAAAACTTTGGATGCAACTAAAATAACCCAAAAATAATTTGTCAGTTAAAAAATTAATTGTATATTTGTACTATGTTTGAAAGAGATGAAGAAAGTGATAGAATAAATAATGTGACCTGGAAAGGAGCATTATGTTACTTGGAAAGATTTATAAATCCAGAAGTCATTAATTTGATTAATAAAAACAATATTAGTGAACAAGACTCAATAAGTTTACTAAGTGTCTCACCAAAACATATCCATTTAGCGAGAAAAACTTATTTGTTGGAACATAATACCGTATGGGGTACAACGAATAATAACTCACGAAGAAAATGGTCTAACGATTATACGGTAACACGCGAGAGTAGCTTAAATTTGTAAAAGTGACATACATCCAGTATGTAGATGGTGGTTCGTTTCCACCCTCCCGCTCTAATTAATAAGAAAATGATGAAAATATTAACCATATTACTTTTTATTATAGGATTTAAAAAGATTTTTTTTGGTAATACCGGAGAAAGAGAAAGATTGGATAAGTTTTATGAAACTAAAGAAAATAAAAGACCTTAATTTAGGTCTTTTTATATTTATATAATATGTTAACCCCCGAACAAAAAAGAAGAGAACTAATGAAAATCTTTAAAGAGGATTATGTCGATTATATGGAAAACTCTTTTAAAGACCTAATTCAATTTGGACCAGAAAAGTGGACTCAAAACTATACATTATCCTACAGTGATAAAATAAGACAGTTAGACTCAATGATAGATTACTTTGTTGAGTGTGAAGAATATGAAAAATGTCAGTACATTACGGACGTAAAAAATGACTTAGACACCACTAGATACATGCTATAATTCTTGTGTAATTCACTAAATTTTTGTATATTTGTAGTATAAATAATAATAAAAACTACAACCTATGAAGACAATAAGATTAAAAGATTTACACATACCTAAAGAAGTTTTAATGCCGTTAAAAACTAACACTCCTTTAGATTCTTTTATTTCTACAAGAGGAGGAATTCTACCTTCTACAGTTTACATAGTAGTTGGTGCTGCTGGAACAGGTAAAACAGCGTGGGGAATCGACACCCTATCAAAACTTAAGAATAACAACCCCACTAAAAAGTTTCTTTATATTTCCGGAGAACAAGATGAAATAGATAACTACGAACTTTCTCAATACCTACCTTCACTATGTGACTTAGAGACATTATATTTAAGTGGAATACAGAACCCTAAACAATTATTAGAAGAGACTTTAAATGAAGGGTGGGATGTTGTCCTAGTAGACTCCTTAGAGGTTTTAGTGGGTAGGATAAACACTACAACAAAACTTAATCAAAGACAAAGTTTAAAATACATAATGGAACTTATGTTTAAAAATAAAAGAGGAAATAACAAGAGTAAAACCTATACTAGTTTTTTAACTATACAACAGGCAACAAAACAAGGTACATATAAAGGAGACTCTTCTATTGAATTTGATACCACTGGAATGTTATATATTAAAAGGGGAGACGACAACAGCAGAAGTTTAACTTTCACTAAAAATAGAAGAGGAGAGTCACAACAAAATCTAGATTTTACATTAGAGGGTGGTGAGATGGTTTATAGACTAGAAAATGATATAGTAGATAATAAAAATACCTCTAAAATTAATGAAATAGTGGACCATCCACTAACTAAAATCATAGGTAGGTCTTTAGTTACCTTATTAAGTAAGCAGATAAACAAAAAAATGAAGAAACACTAATATTTATTAATATATGGAAGAACTAATAAAAAAGATATTAAAGGAAGAAACACACAACCTAAAAGAAACTTATTGGCAGGAAGGTGATGACGATAAATGGAATAATCTAGAAAAAGATTTAAGGTATGTAGTTGAACGTTTAATTAAAAGACATAAAGGCAATTGGAATGGTGACCAGTATGCTGTTATGGGAGCCATAGAACAAGTATTAGAAGGAATGTTTCAGAAAGTAGATAGATAAGTTATTTACAATTATTCAGATTTTAATTAATTTAAAATAAAACTCATGGCAAAATCAAGACAAAGAAAAAATCACAAAAAGAAGGTCCAACAAAGACGTAATAAAATCCTCGCTGAAAGAAAAAAAGAAATGACAGATTATATGAAAAAAATGGAGGATGCACAAAAGCAACATCAAGAAAATCAGGACGTTTACAACCCTAACCAACTTAAAACACCCTACGGCTCTTAATATTCATTAATAATTAGGTATTTAAGAGGTATTTATTACTAATGAAGAAGAGCATACCTAAAATTATCCAAGAACAAGACCAAGTTCTAGAAAATAAAGAAATTGTAGATAATTTCTTGGAGTTCTGTAAAGAAGAACTTGGTTATACTACGCCTGTAGAGGTAAATTTAGTTTATAGTAGAAATGATTTAACTACTTTAGCTTCTTATAATTTTAGAGATTTTATCGTCAATGTTTATGCAAAAGATAGAGCAATTGCGGATGTATTAAGAAGTATTGCACATGAATTAGTACACCACAAACAAAACGAGGATGGAAAGATTGATGGTAAAGCACCAGATATTGGGGGTGATATAGAGGACGAAGCAAATGCAGTAGCGGGACAATTAGTTAAGAAATTCGGGTACGACAATATGAATATCTATGAACAACGTTACCTAAAAGTCTCGACAGTTTCAGGTGAAAAAACAGATAGAGAATTATGTGACGACCCTGAGGATGGTGAATTCTTTTGTCTTGCTGGGTCAGAGAATTTAGGTACGACTGACATCTATAAAGATGATGGGTATAATCTTATCCACCAGTTCTCCCAACCTTACCACTTATCAGACGTTACTCCAGATGAAAAAGAAACTTATCACGAACCAGGTGCTAAAAAAGTTAAAAAAACAGTACTTAAACCAAAATTTACAGCTCCTTTTAATGTCCCTATTAACGAACAAGAAGAATACGATGGTAATGGATTTACACCACAATTAATCACTGTTCTTAAATATTTGTTTTCTCTTTATGAAGATTCAGAAGGAGTTAACAACTTTAATGATAGGACAAAAAACCTATTTGATTTTCCACCACAATACTCTTCAATTTTATACGTAACTCTACTTTATAATAGAGACCAAAATGGTTTTGGGAGTATAGGAGAAATGTTAAACCAATTAAATTACGATGAATATGAAATAACTCCTTTATTTAATTATTATGTTCTACATAAAGAAGATTGGACTAGTTATTTTGGGGAGGAAGAATGTGTAGATGGATATGGTGAAATAAGTGGGGAAGATTGTGAGTGTGATGAGTGGGAGGATATTGTTATAGAAGATGAAGCTGGTAATGAGATTAGAATTCCATGTAACGAGGCCACTAAAGACGAATTACAAAGTGTAGATTTAGAAGAAGATGAATGTGAATGTCAAGATTGGGGTGATGAAGAATTAGAATACTACTATTACTATAGGAAAACTTTAGAGGTATTAAGTTATATTGAGGTTGATTCCAATGATATTTTTAATGATTATGATACCACCATAGATGAATTAGATAGTATGTTAGGAGGATTTGATAGTTCAGTACAGACTAGTAACTCATCCATAGTTACTTTTGAAGAGGAGGTAAATGACGAAAGTGATTCAGAACTGTGGGAGGAATTCAACGATGGATTAGAGGGTGAAATAGAAGAATTTACGTTGGAGAACGAAGAAACTGAATCTGAGGTAATAGATGCCATAACTTATCTAAGTAGTGTAATAACAAAAAAAGAGTTGAAAAAGGGGTTAAATGAACAAGATAACCAGATGAGATTATTCCCTTATGGAGACTGGGAATTTCCTGTAGGTTGGAATGAAGATAATGTTGATGAAATCACACATATACAAGAAAATGTACCCGAACCTATATTTAAAAAGATTTTTGAGATATGGGACAAAAACGGTATAGACTTTTCAATATTTAAATTATTAGGTGTACTACCTGATAGCGCAACTGCTATTTACGTATTAAAACGATACATCCAAAACACCACCAAACCTATTCCGGTAACTACGACATTTGATTGTGATGATTTAACGAATTTATTTGATAGAAACGATAGAGATTACGACATGGAATATATAGAAGAGTATCTATGTGGTAAAGATGAATTTTGGGAAGCTCAAGACTGGTATCAGTATGGATGGGATGATTATATGGTAGATTTAGTTGATGAAAATAATTGGAAAACTATTGGTGGTATTTTTGGTGGTGTATCTCAGTCAGTTGCAGAGCACATGTTAGCTGAACAACCACAAAACGAAGAGGAAGAAGAACTAATAGAAAAATATCAAGATGATATAGATGAGATTCAAAGCTTTATAAGTTGGGCAAATAATGACGCACATGAAGATAAAGTTAAGAGTGCAATGGCTGAAGATATAGAAGATAAAATAGCGGAACACTTCGAAGCAGAAGGGCAGTTGTATACAGATAATGATGGAAGTAAACGTTGGACAATTGAAGGAGATTTAAGAGATTATATAAATGACCAATGGGACAATACAGACACTTACTACTACCATTCAGATTATAGTAGTCAACCAATAGAAGATTGGTTAGTAGATATGTTTATCACTAATGACATACCAAACGTTATTTTTAGTAGTCTAATGGATGAAGAATATAAATTCTGGGATTATTGTGAAGGAAAAAGGGGTGATTGCTTACAGACAGACGATAAATTCTTTAGTGGGTATTGGACACCAGACTACGATATTAACGAAATATTAGCAGATAGACTGGGAGAACTATCCTACCAACCAGAACCCATGCAAGAAGAAATAAACGATTTGAAAAAAGATGCTGTCGATAAAAAAATGATAGAAGATGGTGAAGGATATAAGGAATTTAGTCCTTTTACTCCTTTAGAGATTAAAATAATGAATTATGTGGCTAAACAGTTTACTGAAAACGAACTAAAACTTATAGCTGGTTACGATTCACTTAAATGGGGTGAACTAGAGGACAGATGGGTGAGCATTATGAAATTATTTGGTGAAATGGATAATTCCCATACCCCAGACCCTTATTTACTCCTGGGTAAAAGCTCAAGATTTGCTAAATGGTCAGTTGATAATTGGAATGAAGCGACAAGTAATGCTGACGATAGTGATGTGGATTTTTCACGTGTTAAAAACCCACTTAAAAAATTTCCTTCAGTGTATACCATAAGAGGAGATGAAGATGGTTGGCAACATGAATATAAATCAGGAGAGGTGGAAATGGTAGCTTACGATATGGATGACGCATATGAAAGAGGAGAAGAGAATTTTTGGGATTATGAACCTGATATGGAAACAATGGATTATGGTGATTATGACCATAATCAGTTTGAGATTGGTGACGTAAATCATGAGAGAGTTTTAAGAGAAATAAATAAAAAAGATAAAGTTATTCTTAATAAAATAGTAAAAGAATATTCTTTACCAGAAATAACTGAATTAACTTATAAGTCAGAACAAGAGATTAATGAAATTTTTACCTCCTTAACTAAAAGTGAAACACCAATAAAAAATTACCTTACATTTATTACTGAAAATATTTGGCCTTTAAAAAGTAATTATGATTCTTTTAGTGGTAAAATACGTACTTTGTCAGAACAAGAAGACGAAGATGATGAAGACTACATAGACTACTCACCCTTTACTAGTAAGGAAGTTAGTATTTTAAACCAATTACGTAAAAACTTAACTAAAACTGAATTACAGGATATAAGTAGAGAAACACCAAACTCTTACGGTAAAGCGGCCAACAAGTTTTGGAATATAATGAAATTATTTGGTATTACATTCGCTAACGATGCTGTGGAAGATACTAGAACTTCAATATACGCAAAATGGGCATTAGATAATTGGACAGAAGATGGGGATTATAGAACTATAGAACAACCAATTAAAGAACCTCTTAAATGGTATGAGGTAGACAGACAAGAAACGGGTAGTCAAATAGAGTATAGAGATGGTACTGCTGAGGTTTTAGGTTATAATGAAGACGATGCGGGTGAGAGAGCAGACGATGACTTTTATTCTTGGGGTGGAGATATGGAAACAACTGATTATGGTGATTATGAATCTTATGACTCATCCATAGAAAGAACAGACTTTATAAGAATGGATGAACAAGGAGAAATGGACTTAAGAACTAGAGCTTTAATTTCTATAGGTGGAATTCAAAGAGACAAAGTAACTACACCTAAATTTATTAAAAATATATTTAAAAGTTCTGGTCATAAAGCAAAAAGTAGTGGTATAGAACCAGAAGATGGTGAAGAATGGAATCCTTTTTACACTCCAGGAACAAACATTGATTTAAATAGTGACGTACAAAGAGTTAGAGATAGGATAAGGTTTGAAGAATACGGTGAAATGTTCCAACAAGGTATAGAAGGTAGGGGTTTTGCTTTTGAAGGTATGTTAGCCGGTTTATTTAATGGAGAACCAATGGAAGCTGGAGGTAAGGAAGATATTAAAGTAGGAAATGACTATTACTCAATTAAACAATCCAATCCAGGAGATGCGTGGGACACAGGTAGTTTAATGGGAGGATTTAAGTTCGCAAAAGAAAATATGGTAAACGATGGTTTTTCCGAAGAAGAAATACCACCAACTCCAGTTGACTTAATGGTAGCGGGTGAGGATTACATTGGTTATAAAGCACAGATGTTAACCGAATCTTTTAAAGCAACTAACGGACAACCACTACAGTGGATTTTTGCTCATGTGTTAAATGACAAACAAATAGAATATGAAGTCTTAGATTCAGAAGAATTGATTAGTGCAATACTAAGTAGTGATTGTAGTAAAGGTACTGGAAGTAAAGCATGTGCTGTAGGAAGAAGTAGAAAAAGTGATACAGGAGTGAGGATAAAATCAAGATTTGTATTAGGAAACCCTAAGATGATTACATTTCCCACTGTAAGTGAAGATGAAATTAAAAGTATTATTTATGACCCAGAAGGGGATAGAGTAGAAGATAAGATTAGAAGGATATTTAAAAACCCTAATAAAGTTAGTCAATATACCGTAGACTATATTAGAGATAACCCAGAAGAATTTAAAGCTGCGGTGGAAGAAATACTACCTACTCTTAATAAAGAAGAAAGAAAAATTGCCTACAATATTATTACGGAACAATATGACATGGTAACCATACAAGATAGAAAAATAGTTGAATTGACACCACAAATTTTTAAAGTTTTAGATGAAGAATTTTCTCTATATCCTCACCCTGAAGGAGAATTAACACACATGGGAGAGACCATGTCTTTATATTCACATTCTATGGGGTTTTTTGTCCCCCTGGAAAGTATATATGACCCTGTTCTAAACATGTTAAGTGCCCGCCTCGCAAAAGAAGATATAAATATTTTCACAGGTATTATAACAGATTGGTTAAATAAAGAAATGTCAACAACTAGGCCTGCATTAAATGAAGATGACGGGTATGTTAATGATATGGTGTATAGGGAGGAACCCAGAAGTAAACACATTAGGAGGATGGGTAAAGACTTAGGTTCATTAAAAGGGTTCCCAATAGAAAACTTTAAAACTATGCCGCCGCCCGAAAACGAGTCCGACGTTACCCAAGAAGAAATAGAATACCTAGATACTATTCCGGTCGATGATAAGTTAGTGGAAAGTGCTGACAACATAGACAGACACTTCAAACAGTTTCTAAATTCAAAAGGTTTAGAATGGCCTATAGACCAAATCAACCAGATTTTGCCGGGAGTACGAGCAATAATACTTAAATTAAAATATTACTATAATAGACCTAGACCATGGCAAATAGCAAATGTTAGAGGTTTAAAGTTAGACTCAGAAACCTTACAATCATCCTCTACACCTTCATACCCCTCCGGTCATGCCGCACAAGGTAAATTTATAGGTAGACTTTTAGCCGACATGTACCCAGAATACGCGGAAGAACTCACTCAAATAGGTGAAGAAATAGCGTTTAGTAGAAATATGGCAAAGATACACTACCCTAGTGATTCAGAGTTCGGTAAACTATTAGGTGATGAAATGTACGACTATGTGTATGAAACACAACCAGAATTAGAAATGGAGTTAGATGAATATTGCCCTATGGGTAAACCTAATAAATGTACAGTAGTTAACTATAAGGAATTACCAGATACTTTACAGGAGTCTTACGTACAAAGAATAATTAACACACCATTAACCTGTGAAGAAAGAGAATTAGGACCTAGACCTTACTAGTCAAGACCTCCATGTATACGTGTTTTCTCCCTCTTCACTTCGTTACGGGGTTTCACTACGTTACACCCACGGTGCGAAAGACACGAATCCACGTAGTTCTATAGACAAATTTAAATAAGTTATTATAATTAAATAAAAAATAAAATGAATAGAGACGATAAAGCAGATTATTACAACTGGTTACAGAAAAAATATACTAGTACTGAGAACCAAATGAAGTTAATTCCTAAATTAACCATAGAAGAACAAAGTAGAAATGTTAATATGGTAGAATATAGTGAAGAGAACCAGAGAAAGATAAATGAATTTAAAAAAATTCTTGCTGGTATAGCAACAGAAACAGAAAAGTTATTTTAAAATGTTCGATAAGTTAATAGAAAAATTATTAACTATACCTCAGGGAGTGTTGTATCTTTTAAATAATGATATTATTTATCGTACCCTTACTTTTATGGGGATTAAAAGAGAATACACCCTAAAAGAAATTTCTTTAAAAGAGATTTTTATTAAAGAATCTCGTACCGACAAATATAATACCACTATCGATGAAATTATTGTGGAAGAACCTAATTATAAATGGGAGGTCCTAGCTAATTCAATCAAAAGAAAAGGTATAAAGAAACCCTTACTAGTAAAAGAATTCTTAGATGTTAAAGGTAGCTTTAAAAATCCAATACAATATAAGTTATTAGATGGGCATCACAGAGCATTTGTTTTACATCAGTTATACGGTGAAGAGTATAAAGTTAAATGTAAGGTTTATAATGAGTTATACCAGGATAGTTTATTAACTAATAACCAGAGTAAGTTTAGAAGAAAAGGGTTCTGGGCTAGTAAAGAAAATCATGCTATAGACGAAGTTAATAGAATAAAACACGAATTAAAAGAAGGGATGTACAGGGAAAGAAGTAAATTACATTCCAAATATAAATTAAATGTCACAGTTAATAAAAAAGATTAAGATAATTTCTTACATCATTTATTTTTTATTTAAAAGTTTTTTCGTATTATTAAGTATAATAGTTATTTTTACGTTACTGGGATTAGGATTAGTAGTGACAAAAATAATAATTAAGATATCACAACTAATAAACAAATGAAGATACTAAGTTCAATAGGAAACCAACTAATAGACATTGTTACGTCACTAGTCGCAGTGTTCATCCTAGTAGACCTCTCCGTCCTAATCGTGGCGGTTTCCCTTATCTCACTTATTATCCTCAGTCCTTTATTAGTTTTATTATTAACTTTTTACACAATAGAAAAATTATGTCATACAATATTATGAAAATTATGAAGGACCCTACAACGGGTAAACAACTGCATGTACTATTAACCAATGGACTATCAGAAATCTGGGGAATAGATAACTTACAACAGGCAGTTAAGACAGCACAAATGTTAACAGAAAACTCTGATAGTGGACACATATATGAAGTAAGAGGAGAACCTTGTCACACATCTAAATTTATAAAGGTATCAGACCTTATACAAAAAGAAGAAAAATAGTATGAGTGGGGCAAAGAAAAAGAAAGCAAGTAAAATATCTACACATAAAAGAAAGAAACAAAGTAGAAGAAATAGACATAAAACTAAGAAATGAATACAGGGGTAATAATATCAATAGGTGTAATAATAGTAATATATTATTTAGGGAGGTATGCAATAAGAGAAGGACAAAGAATAGAAT
>Ga0209337_1000855_pt1 | contig 24056 bp, 24 predicted proteins | sample LinPmetageLP53_FD_184044 | JGI IMG/M metagenome (GOLD analysis project Ga0209337, IMG submission 184044) | Marine viral communities from the Pacific Ocean - LP-53 (SPAdes) (version 2) | ecosystem: Environmental > Aquatic > Marine > Oceanic | place: Pacific Ocean | collected 2010-02-08 | reverse complement strand
TTCAAGACATCTGTCTGGTAGAATGCTAACAGGTACTTTTAAAGTAAACTTTAAAAATCCTTCAGCAAGATGGTGGTTTGAACAAGGGGGACAAAAAGATTTATTTTGGGCATCTGAAAGTATGGCTGGGGATGTTTCAGCAAGTTTAAAAATCTTTATGGATGAATGTTATAAAAGACCTGATTTACATATTATTACTTTTAAAGAGGCTAAAAACACAGATAAAAGTTTTAAACAAGCTTATTCTTGGTATGAAAAACACCCATCTAAAACAACACCAGGACTTGATGGAATTCCAGCATATCCAGGAAAAGTAAATTTTATAGACCCAATAACAGCAAATAATACTGTAATGTATAGTGCTTCATCTAATGATTTTAATGGTTTCGCTGAAGGAGAAGCATATGCAACTAATCCTTATGGAGATGCTAACCCAGGAGATGATGCATCTGCATATTTAACATTTGAACCCTATTTAAAACCTTTTACTACTTTTGGAAGTTGTTTATTTAGTGATTATAGTCATGTAGGTATTAAAGGAGCACATAAAACACCTAAACATAATGTGATTATATCTCCTGGTGGAACTTATAATTATTCCTCAGAAGCAGCTGCAGGAACAGCATTAATAGCAGCATCAGAAAGTGCTGATGGAACTGATTGGGATGTAGATCAATATGGACCTAGACCTACAGAAATAGCCTCAGGTTCAGGACCGGTAAGGGGAATATTTTGTGGGAGCATAAATGCTCCTAGATTTTTAGATGGATCTCCTTTTATAGGTTGGGGTGATCCTAATAATGCTTATGATGCTCAAGTTGATGGAAGTCCAAATATAGCACCGGGTTATATGTATGAAACTGTAAGTATATGGACTAATTATTGGTATGGGTTTAATTGGACACGTTGGATTCAACCAAACACAGGAAAACCTATGAATTATAAGAAGAAAAAAGGATGGCCTTCATTAGATAAATGGACTATATCTCAACAAGAAAAAAGACCTAATTTTATACTTACAGATATTAATAAGCAAGAACATTTACCAGATGGCGAGGGAACAAAGGGTTTTATACTTATACCCGATAACTTAAACCCACGTATAAAAGCCAATTTAGATTATTATTTAGGAAAAGCGGGATTAGTTAAAAAAGAAGTAGCTCCTAAATATAAAGATAAAACAATTAAAAAAGGTGCTTATTTACCTTCTAAAGTAAAAATAAAAAGAAAGAAACGAAGATGGTGGGATTTTGGAAGAAGAAGAAAATAATATATATTTATAATAAATAAACAAAATGGGATATTTAGACAACACACAAGTTATAGTAGATGCAGTATTAACAAAAAGAGGTCGTGAATTATTAGCAAGAAATGATGGATCTTTTAAAATAACACAATTCGCATTAGCAGATGATGAAATTAATTATTCATTATGGAATGAAGAACACCCAAATGGTTCACAATTTGCAGGAGAAGCAATTGAAAATGGTCCTTTATTAGAAGCATTTCCAGATGAAAATAATATAATGATCCACAAATTAGTTAGTTTACCTAGGGGTACAACTAAATTACCAATTGTAACTTGTAATATATCTAAAGTTCAATTATCCCTTGGAGCAACTACTGCTCTTAATCCAACAACACTTAATTTTGGTGGTCAAGCTAATTTAAAAGAACCATCAGGATATATGGCTACAATTGCTGATAGAAGATTATTACAAGCATTTGTAGGAGTAGGACAAAAAGGAGCAACATCAAATCGTAGACCTTTTGCAGATTCAGCTTTAAGTGAAACAATAAGAGGTATGAGTTTTAGCTTAACAGGTATTAGTAGTACTTCTTTATTTGGTTCAAACACAAAATTAACAACTACCATCACTGTTGAGGGAGTTGATTCAGGAGCTAGAACAACTATTCCAATTGAAATTTCTAAAGAAGTAATAGCAACTAGAGGAACTAAAGGAGAAACAGGTATATTCCTTAAATAAAACATAAAATAAAACATGGCAACATTAGTAAGATATAACTCAGAAGATATAGTACTCGATACTAAAAGAATTTCTACATCCACTTGGGCTAATAACGCAAACAATTTATCACAAGCAGAAACAGCATCTTTACAAACAGACCAAACATTACCTAACTCACAAGGTAATTTCTTTTGGGATATATACAACATGTATACTGGTTCAATATCAGCATCAAAAGAATATGCAATAGCTTTTGGTCATAGAGATGGATCAGGTTCAGAAGATTTTACCAATGATATAGGTTCTTATGGATATTCAGCTACTAAATGGAATTATCATCACTATCAACAAATAGTTTTTGGGGATGAAACTCAAGAATTTACATTTAATGGTTATACTCCAAAAGCTATTTGGGTTATAAACGTTGAAAGAAAAAATTATAAACAAAACTTAAAACCAGGAACACTTAATCTATTTTTAGGATCTAGTGAAGCTGGAGGAGCTTCAATCCAATTAACAGATAATAGTGTAACCACAACAGGTTCAGCAAAAATGACTATGTGTGGAAGACAATATGATATAGTTTCTGGTTCAAGTGGTGAAGCTTATTATGATACAGATAATAATGGAGGACACGCTAGTAATTTATCTTTTGGGATAGGAGCAGGAGATAGTGGATCATATGGGTTATTTTACCCAGATGCAGGTTTTATAATACTTAATGCAGATGCTTGTCAAGAATCTTCTGCATTAAAAGGATTAGGAGATCCATTAAATAATACTAATATGGTTTATTATGATATTCCAAATGATAAAGGAGCAAATCTTGAAAAACTACAAGCAGCTATACAATATGGTAATAACTTTATATTAGATAGTGAAGAAAAAGTTACATCTCAATACTATTTTACAAGAGTAAAAAACAGTGAATTTAATTACACAACAAATCCTTCTTTTATAGATGATCAAGGTAATTTAAGATTTCAATCTATGGCAGATCAACCAACAGTATATATTACTACAGTAGGTTTATATAGTAATGGAGGTGATTTATTAGCTGTTGCAAAATTAAGTAAACCTTTACCTAAAGATTTTACAAAAGAAAGCTTAATAAAGGTAAAAATTGACTACTAAAAATGATATTCGATGTTTGTATACAAGAAATTAAAGGCATCCGATATAGCAGTTGTACCCTTTAATGCACATAAACAGTATGATCATACCTTAAAAGGTTATTCAGATTCTACAAACCATATATACTTCATAACATGTTCATGGAGCCAAAGTGCAACAGAACAATATGAAGCTGCAAATATAGGTCATACACAATTAGAGCATTTATTCTACGAAGATTACCCTTCAGATTTAGCTAATAAGTTTGGTAATGTTAATTTTATTAAACATCATAGACAACTAGATGAAGAAGTTTACATATATTCTATCCCCCAACTAAATTATGGAGTAGAAATAAAACCAAAATCATTACAATTAGAAACAATAACCCATGTTGAAAATTTTGAGGACTTAACAGAACTTCAAGCGGGAAATACAGTTGAGTTAACAGCAAGATTTATTGATGATGGTTTAGGTAATTTATTCCATTTAGAATCAGCTATAGGATCAGGATCTCAAGCATTTACTCCTGAATTTTTTCCTAATGCCCAAAAATATAATCATAGAGAAATATTTAAAGATGATAGAATATTTTATTTAAATCCTATTAATTCTTATAAACATACAAAACTAACACACAATAAAAAAGGAAAAAGAATAATAAATATATTAACTCATTCAATTGGTCCAAATTCATCTTTACCTCAATTTGATGCAACAGGTTGTGTAATACCTACTTATAGTCAAGAAGATGTTTATGATGACAGTTATTATTATGGGTTAGTAGATTATAATAATATTAGATTTTCAAAATACTCTTATTTCCCTAAATATCGTAATTTTAATCAATCATCAATTAGTGAAACAGATTATGATACTAATACAGATTTTACTAAGATTACCTTTATGGATTTTCATCATAATGGGTTAGGATACCATACAATAAATAAAAAGGAAAGAAATATTGATAAAAGAGGAGGAAGTTACTTACAACTACCCCATAATGAAAAATACAATTTTAACACTACTGATGATTTTTCTATAAACTTTAATTTAAAACCTGCATGCTATATAAAAGATGGTTTAGATGATGATGTTTTAGAATTTCATATTATAGGTAAAAGTTTAACAAAAACAGTAATAGCATCTTCTTTAGAAGGAAAAGCATCTTTATTAAATCTTAATACATCTGGTTCAAATCAAGAAGTAGACATACCCTCAGGAATTAGATATCCTTTTGAAATATTTTTAGAAACTACAACAGCAGATGGATGTGATTACAACTTATGCTTTAGAAGAAGTGATGGATATAAAACACACACTGTAACTACACCTTTACCTTTTAATCCTGTAAATGGGTCTATATATAATATAACTTGTCAATATGAAAAAAACCAAACAACTGAAGATTTAGAATTAAGTATTTGGATAGATGGAACAAAACAAGCATCTGTAATAGAAGATTACCCAACAGGGTGTTCAACTTGTAAAAAAGATGCAGGGGTAACACAAAATAATGCTAATATCTATATAGGATGTCAAGGGGGTATAAGAAATTTCTTTACTGGTTCCTTACAAAACATATCAATATATCAAAGACCTCTTTTAGAAGAAGAAATAATAGAACATTCTTATGAATCAAAATATATAGGAACTCCCATAGTAGGTAATATATTTTATAATATGGGATTAATAACTATTACTAATCCTTATTATTTTAATCATTTTAAACATAATAATATAACATCCTCTATTCGTTATAAAAATACAATGCCTTTAGTAGAAAACGAAATACAATGTACTATAGACGAACAAGAATATAATTACACTAATAATGTAACTACTCGTTGTATTCAAAATGAAGAGGGAGAAACACTAGCTAATTTTGCAACAAGTTCACTTTGGAAACCTTATGTTACAACACTTGGTCTTTATAATGAAGACTATGAATTATTAGTTGTTGGTAAATTAGGCCAACCAACTAAAATGTCAGATGAAACTGACACAACTTTCGTACTTCGCTGGGATACCTAAAATACCTTTCGTACATTTAACGTATGCAATGGAACTATAAAGACAAAGTTATACAAGAAATTAGTGATCTCCCAAAAGATGCATTTGGTTTTATTTATCAAACAACTCACTTACCAACGGGAAAAAAATACATTGGTAAAAAATCTTTAATTTACAATTTAAAGAAAAAATTAGGCAAAAAAGAAAAAGCCCTATATGAAGGTAAAGGTCGCCCACCAACATTTAAGAGAGTATTAAAGGAAAGCGATTGGAAAACTTACTATGGTTCTCACAGTTTTATTAAAGAAGCACATGATTACGATTTACATAGAAAAATACTAAAGATTGCCTACAATAAAAAGGAACTCACATATTTAGAATGTAAATATCAATTTGTGTTTGAAGTTTTAGAAAACAAACAATATCTTAATGACAACATATTAGGTAAGTTTTACGACAGAGATTTTAAATGAAAGAAGATTTATTAAAAAAATTACTCGAATCGATTTTAGGAAGAAGTAAATCTGCTCGAGGGGGTGATGAGGCTGTTTTTAAATGTCCTTCTTGTAATCATCACAAGAATAAATTAACATTTAACCTTTTATCCCAAAAATTTCAATGTTGGGTTTGTAATTATAAAGGTCATAGAGCTTTTCAATTACTTAAAAAGGCTAATGCTCCTGGAGCTGCATTTGGGGCTTTAAAAGAAATCGATAATCAATATAATTTTAAATCGAAAGTTAAACAAAAAGTTGATCCTAACACTTTACAGCTACCTAAAGAAGTTACACCTATAATGTCTAGTTCTGCCGTTTTATCAAAACACGCATTACATTATTTAAATCAAAGAGGAATTACACAACAAGATGTAGTTAAATATGATTTACATTATTGTGAGGAAGGACCATTAAAAAATATGGTTGTAATTCCTTCATATGATAAAGATGGTTTTTTAAATTATTATGTAGGTCGTTCGTTTGATAAAAACGCGTATATTAAACATAAATTAGCTTCCAGTACCAAGGACATAATTGGGTTTGAAATGTATATAAACTGGGATTTACCCGTGATTTTGTGCGAAGGTGCGTTCGATGCAATGGCTATAAAACGTAATGCAATTCCTTTGTTTGGAAAGAAATTATCTACAACCTTAATGAAAAAAATTATTAAAAGTAACGTAGAAAAAATTTATCTTGCATTAGATGAAGACGCTTTAAAAGATGCTTTTAACCATGCTGAAACCTTTATGTCTTATGGAAAGCGAGTTTATCTTATAGAAATGGGAGATAAGGATCCTTCCGAACTTGGTTTTAAAACCTTTACAAAATTACTCCATAACGCAACAGAACTTACAATCTCTATATTGATGAAAAAAAGGCTAGCCTTGTCTTAGAGGTTTATATTTATAACAAACTGTATAATTAATGTCAAAAATCGCACTTTTACCTGGTGGATTCAAACCACCCCATGTTGGTCATTATGATATGGCTCTAAAATTCTTTGCAGAGTCTAAAGCAGATAAATTAATAATATTTGTTGGGCCTAAAGAAAGAGACGGTATTACTCAAGTTATGTCTATTAACTTATGGAAACTTTATACACAAAACGATTTAGGGTTAGAAATTAGACCAGCAGGGATTTCTCCCGTAAGAGATGTGTATGATTTTATAGAAAAAGAAGCACCAGAAGGATCTACAGTTTACTTAGGAATGGGTGAAAAAGATTCAAGCGATCAACGTTATGCAAACATAGGTAAATTTGCTGAACCTAGGGACATTACATTTAAAATTAAATTAATAAAACCACAAGGAGGAGGAATATCAGGTACTGATATGAGGGGATTTGTTCAATCTGATGATAAAGAATTATTTAAAAAAGGAATACCTAACCACATAGATAAAGATAAAGCTTGGAATATAGTAATAGGTTTAAATGAAGATTTATACGACCCAAACGACCATTATTACGACTTTGCTAAAAGTAGCGAATATAAAGCGGGTTATACAAAACCAGATGATATTACCCCTGGATACAAATATAGAAGAGGGGGACAATATAGTGCTGCTTCAGGACAAGGGGGAGCAGGAACAATGTATGAAGCAGATGAAAAAGGAAAAACTTTACATGCTTATGATTTTGACGATACAATAGCTAGAGTAAAAGCTAACATTAGAACAACTATAACTAGTCCTAATGGGGACTATAATAAAGAAATACTAATACCTGCTGAAAATTTTCCTGAAGAAAGTAAAGCATTAGAAGCAAGATTAGGTAGTTTAGAAATAAAATATAATTTTTCTGAATTTGAAAAACAAATAGATGATGCTATTGTAAATAGTAAAGTTGTAAATAAATTAAAAGACTCACTAAGCAGATCAGAAGTAAAAACAACCATACTAACAGCCCGTTCTATAGGACATCCAGTTACTCGATATATGAGAGAAGAATTAGGATTAGCTGCTTACGTTGTCCCTTTAGGATTACAAGTAGATGGTAAAGTAACAGGACAAGACAAAGCAGATTGGATAGAAAACCACATAAATAAAGGTTATAAAACAATTTATTTTATTGATGATTCAGAAGAAAATAGAACAGCTGTATCTGCTTTAAAAGACAAATATCCAGACATAAAATTAACAGTAGAAGATCCAGCAGCAGTAAGAGAATTAAATGAAGGTAAACAAGTAGGTACATTATATCATTATGCTGACCTTTTTGATATAGAAAATATAATTAAACAAAACAAATTAAAGGCCTCGAATAACCCACCATCCATAAGTTTTACTCGAGTTATGAATAATGATTTAAAGATGTGGTTTGGGGGAGGTGATGATTTAATTATTTTAGTTATTGATGGGGATAAATTATCCCAAAATTATAAAATAAGACCATATCGTGATTTTCACCCAGACATGATCAACCCTGAAACAGGTCAGGAAATTGATGAATATGAAGAAAGAGTAGATAGAGATATTAGTAATTTGGATAAATATATTATTAAGGTTATAATTCCTAATTCTTTCCCTGAAATAGAATCTTTACTTAAAGAAAAAGGCATACCTTATGAAGTAGAAAATTTAAGTGAAATGATGGGTATGATGAATAAACAAGAAAAAGCCAAACATGCTAAAAATATGAAACGTTTAAATAAAGATATGTCTAACATGAAGGGAAATAACTATGGAGGAGGTGGTTATAAAGTACCCAATTATGTAAAAGGTACACTTACAAGAAAGTTATATGAAATGGAAGACCATGAATTAAAATATTGGGCTTTATATGCAGATTTAGTTAAAAAACTAGACACTCCAGATGCAGAAGAAACATATGCAAGATTAAAACAAAAACTAACAGGGGAAAAATTAGATGCTTTAAATTATTTTTATCACACATATTTTAAAGAAGACTCACCAGAAAATTTAGAAATGACAGAAGGACTCTCAAATAAAGAAAAAGCAATAGTAGATGATATTATAGGAAATACAAATGATTTACAAGAAATAGTTATGAAAAATATATTAGATAAAATTAAAAATTATAGTAAAAAAGGATTACTAACATTAGCAATAACATTAGCAGTAGCTAGTAGTGTGTCTGCTCAAACTACAGACACAGATACAATTAAGTTTTTAGATCAAGTAATAATGATAGATGATATTAAAACTAATAAAGAATATTATCAAGCTATATTATCCTTAGTACATGAAGATTTAAAAAATGATCCTACAAATGAGTTTTTAATAGAAGTGAAAAACATGTATTTAGAATTAATAGAACCTACTACAGAAATGCATAATATAGGTGTATTATCTGACAAAGCATTGGATATTGAATATAAATATAAACAATTATTAACAAATAATCCGAAAAAAGCACAATTTCATATAAATAACGGAAAAAAATATTCTACGGGAGAATCAAACATTAATATAAATGAATCAAAATTATTCTCAAAAGATTGGTGGACAAATATAATAAAGGAACACCTTCTAACAGAAGGAGGAGCAGCAGGTCATATGGCTCATCCTTTTAATTTATCCTTTGTTAATTCAGGTAAAGATTTAAAAGATGTTATTGAAAAAGCAGCAGTTTCGTTAGAAAAAAACCCAGGTGCTGTTAAAATAGACGGAGTAAATAGTTCTATTCGTTTAGTTGATATAGATGGTAAAAAACAATTTGCTTTAGATAGAGGTTCTAAACAAGCTCTTGATATAAAAGGTGTTACAAAATCAGATTTAGAAAATAGATTTAAAACAAAAGACGGAAGTATTCATGGTTTTATTAAAACAGGGGGAGACGTATTAGATATGTTTAATGAAGCATTACCTTCTTTAAAAAGTGATTTAGAAAAATTAGGGGCGTGGGAAGATCCAAACATACTATTTAATATGGAGTATGTTAGTGGTAAAACTAACGTACAAAAATATGAATCTAATTTTATAGCTATTCATGGATTAAATAAAATAGAGATGGTAAATGAACCAAGTGCAAAAACAGGAAAAATACTATCAAAAAGAAAATCTACTGAAATGCCTTATGATAAAAATGCACTCCAGTCATTATTAAATAATTTAACACCAACAGCTAAAAAAAGAGGCTTTGAAGTTTATGGTTCAGTTGAAACAGAAATGACTAAAAAACCTAATTTTGGATCTGCACTTTCTAAAAATTATACTATAAAATCTAATGAAGGAGATAAATCACAATCTTTAGATAGATGGTTAAGTGAATTAAATAACATCCCCGAAGAAGCTTCTATATTTATGGGGGGAATAAAAAGACCTGCAGTTGGTAAACAAGTTTATATGGCTTTATTAAATGGAGGTAATATAGACGAATTATTTAAAGATGAAGATGATAAGATAAAAGCCATAGAGGGTTTTACAACTTATCTTGCAACTGAAAAATTAGGAGACGAAATACTTAAAGTATTAGATTCACCAATGGGTTCAGTTGAAAACCATGAAGGAGTAGTAATAAGAGATAAAAACATAGCAGATGTACCTTTTAAGATAACAGGTAAATTTATATTAGGGGGAATGCAAACAGGATTTAGAGAAAATAAAATATAAAATAATAAAAATGGCTAAAGTATTTAACAACAAAGGAAGATTAGTAGGAGGACAAACACCACCTCCACCACCACCAAAAAGTAAAGGATTAGGAGACACTATAGAAAAAATCACAAAAGCTACAGGTATAAAAAGTATAGTAGAAGGTGCTGCTAGAGTTGTAAAAAAAGACTGTGGGTGTGGTAAAAGAAAAGACACATTAAATAAGATGTTTCCTTATAAAAAGTAATCATGAAAAAATTTAACTATATAAAGTGGCTAACAGAACATAAACATGGTCTGAAAGAAGAAGTTAAACCCGGCTCAGAAAAAAAAGAAAAATTACCTGACGGAAGAACAGTAACAAGATATACAGCTGTAAGTCCAAGTGGTAAAGAAACACCAATGATTTCTTATGATGATAATTTAGAAGGCCCCGGTGATAATAAAGATCCAAAACCCCCTGTAGATAAACCTGATGAAAAACCTGAGGAAAAAGATGATAAAAAAGAAACAGACGGTCCTAAAAAATACCCCTTTATAGGCCCTAAAGATAAAGAATTTGAGGTAAAAATGTTTGATATAAGTCCTGAGGCCATTAAATTATACACAGAACTACAAAATAAAACATTTAAAGATAACCCAAAAATGTTAGATATATTACGATCTGCAGCTATACAACATGAAAGGTTATTTGTTATGGAAAAAATAGCATTAGATGATAAATCAGCTTCAGAAGCTCAGGTTAAATGTGCAGAAGAAATAGTTCAAATTATTAATAAAAGGGCAAGAGAATTAGGTAAAGAAAACGAACACAATTACCTTCAAGCACGTATTGATAGCATAAAAAAAATTCATCAAAAAAGACCTAGGGAAGATAAAAAGGATGATTGTCCAGATGCAAAAGATATAGAAAATAATAAAAACAATTCCATTATTAAAATAAGTAAACAATCAACAACTTATGGTCCTACAAATCCCGCTCCAATATATAGAGAAGGTATGAGTCCTGAAGAATGGGCAGATGCTAAAGAAAAAGAACGCTTAAACCAACATCCAGAAAAAGATAAGATTATGAAGATCAAACAAATGATGGATAAAGAAAAATCACTAAAGAAAAAAGCTGCTGAATTAGGATATTTAAATGAAGAATCAAACCAATACCAAAAAGTAACATTTGTATACACTGAACAAGGAGGCCGTTTTTATGGATTAGACGTTTATGAAAATAAAGATCAAAAACAACGTTCAGACAAATTAAAATATGATGAAGCTAATAAATGGTTAAAAGGTATTTTAGAATATATTCATGAAGATGATTTAATACCAAGAAAATACATTTCAGGTTTAGAAGATTTAGATTTAATAGTAGAAAGATTAGAAGAATTAGGAATAGAAGCTAGTCATAATGATTTTATGGACGTAAGCTAAAAATAAAAGTTATGAAACAAAAAGTACAAGGATTAAATAAGGAGTTTAGAAAAACAGACGTAAATAGAATGCGTAACCTCATACAGGGGAAATCTGGGGCATCTTCAAACACACAAATTGGTTATAATAAAAAAGAAAAAGATTATAAAGAAGGAGATATTTGGATAGAAGATAAAAAAACTTGGACAATAAAAAATGGTATAAAACAAACAATATCTAAATTAGATAAAATAAGAAAAGAATCATTTATGCCTTTGTGTTGTCCTTGTTGTAATAAAACAATGAAAAAAAGATTAGATAAACCTAATTATAAAATACATAAAAAATGTTTTGATTGTGTTGTAGAATTTGAACACAAATTAAAAATTAAAGGTGAATATAACGATTATATTAAAAACCTTAAAGCTAAAAATTCACTTGATATAGTGGATGAAATGGAGTCATATTTATTAGACGCAATAAACACATCAAATGAAGGCTTTGTGTCAGAAGATGGTGTTGTTGAAAGATGGGTAGGAGGTGTTAATAAAGCAGAATTTACTAAACAAGTAAAAGAAGCTACAAAAATACGTCGTAAACATATAAAACAAAACTCAAATGACTAAAAAAGAACTTAGAGAATTAATTAGAAATACTATCAAAGAATACACAGGTACAGGAGCTAGTGGTGGAAATGCTACTGATGGTAATAATATTACTTCTCAAAGAGCTCCTGGAGGTTCTTTTAAGACTGATGAAGATGAAATTGAATTTTATAATAACCAAAATGCAGGAGAGGGAGGACAAGGAATGCAAACAAGAGGAATGGAAAAATCAGCTATGGGCAATCCTAACAGTCAAAAACAAGTAAGATTTTAAAAATGAAAAAGAAAGACATCATACAATTAGTTAAAAATGTAGTTAAAGAAAATACATTTTATGGTAATCGCGAACAACCAAGCCAATTATCAACTGGTACAAAAGTTTCAGTACCTACAGACGAATATCCCTTCTCAGCTAAACCAAAAAGAACAGGAACTGGTATGATGGAAACTCAAGGCACATTATCTTCTGACATGTTAAATTATGCAGACCAATATCATATGGAACTTGTAGACACAATGAAAGGTGTTTCAACTCACCCTGACAAAAGAACAGGAGGATTTAGGATTTTATTTCCACACTATAATGGTCCTGATTACACAGGGGCAATGTTTGGTAAAGATGTAAGTATGAAGATTGAAAAATCTAAAGCAGCAGCAAAAGCAGCAGCACTTAAAACATACACTAAATTCCAAGATCAAATAGAAGATTACGAAATAACAGACCACTCTCGAGCAGGTGTTCATGGTAGTATTCATTTATGGATAATGCCTAAAACAATGGATGAAAATAAAGAACTAACAGACAATCCAAAATTACAACCAGGTAAAACAGTAACTTATAGTGGTACAAGATATAAAGTAATTGAGAATTCAGGATATGTATTAACGTTAAAATCATTAGAAAGCGGAAATAAATTAAAATTAAATTTAGGTCAACTTAAAGATAAACCTATAAAAGAAAATAAAATGAAAAAAACTACAAAAGAAATGAAAATGTATAAAGGTACTGATACTAAAGGAGGAGAGTTTTTTTTCTCTGATAAAGATGACGCAACTGCAAAGAGTAAAGTAGCAGCAACAAATGTAAAAGCTGTAACCCCTTTAGAAGAAGAACCAGATGAAGGAAATGCATTTGGAGGTGCTATGCAAAAAGCTAAAGACTCAGGAGAAAATTCATTTAAATTAGATGGTAAAACTTACCAAGTAAATGAAATAACTCCTGAAGAAGATGAAGATGAAAATCAATCTCAAGATGACATAGCAATGGGGGTTGATGATGCAAAAGATTTTATGGAAGCTTACATTAAAGAAAGAGGCGATGATAATTTAATGGAGCATATGGACAAATATAGAAAAAGAGCAACATTAATGGAAGGCGCTACTCAAAAATTATTTAAATTATTCAATGCAGGTAAAACAGATGCAGAAGTAAGATCTATTTATTTACAACAAAGAGTAGATATGCCTGAATCTTTTATTGCTAAACTTAGAAATAACTGGGAAGCTCTTAGAAAAACAAAATTAGATCTTACATTAGCAGATAAAGAAGCAGAAGGATTTGAAACAATACAACCAACAGTAACTGGAATGGAAGGAGGTATGGAGGGAGGCATGGAAGAAAAAAAACAACTAGCTTCTGGGTTATTTAACGAAAATAAAAAATAAAAAAATATGCAAGCAATTAATAGAGTAGAATTAATACAAGATGAAGGAGAACACACAGGGAGTTTTATTAAACTTCAACCTATAGCTAGAGACGGTGGGTCAGCAGAAGGAACTTCATTTGCAAGAATTTCACATATGACTATTGGTAAGTTTAATAATGGAGATGGAACAGCAATAGGTCCTACTAATGACATTACAAGTTCATTTACCATATCTGGTTCAGGTGCTTCTATAGAAGCTCCAATATATTCATTTAAACTAGCAGGAGGTGGAGTTTTAGCTTATAAAAACCAGGCAGGTGGAAACTTTGTAGCACCATAATCATGAAATTACTTAGAGAATATATAAAAAAAGAAATTAAATCTCTGATGGAAGCAAATTATCCTGCTCCCCCAGAAATAGTTAAAGCTTTAAAATACGATCTTAAATTAAGACCTCTTATAAGGTATGTAGCTACTTTAAAAGCAGTAAATTCAGTACCACCATCATATAGAGTATTTTTTCATAATAATCAGTATCTTGATTTATATATTGAACAAACATCTATAGTAGCTAAAATAGGATCTAAATCTTATTGGTTAATGAATGGAGATGAAACAGCTGAAGCTATTAAAGCAATGAATAGATTATTAACTCTACCAATCCCAACCAAAGGAGCAGAAGAAGACACGGAAACAGGAGATACAGGGGGAGATACAGAAAGTGGAGGAGAAGATACAGAAATGGAACCTGAAGAACCAGCTGAAGAAGAACCAGTATAATGGAATTAAAAGAAGCCTTAGGAGAAATATTTAAAAAAGCAAGGGAGCAATTTGACATTCAAAACACTCCAAAACTTCAGTTAAAACATGATGAAGAAAATGCTCAAGGCATCTTTGGCAAAACAGCTTATTATGATCCTTCAAATATGTCTATTGTATTGTACATAACAAACAGACACGATAAAGACATTTGTAGATCATTTGCACACGAATTAATTCATCACGTTCAAAATGAAAGAGGTGATTTAAAAATGGGAGACGCTTCTAGCCCAACATACGCTCAAGATGATCAACATATGAGAAAAATGGAAATGGAAGCATATTTAAAAGGAAATCTTCTTTTTAGAGATTGGGAAGATTGGATGAAAAATTATAGAAAAACAAATCAAAATTAAAACGTTATGAGTATATTAGGAAATTTATTTTCAGGCGGAGCAGCAGAGCTTGTAAAAGGTGTAGGTGGTGTAATAGATAATTTACACACATCTAAAGAAGAAAAATTAGAAGCAGAAGCAAAAATTAAAGCTTTAATAGCAGAACACGAAGCTAAAATGGAACAAAACATAACTGATCGTTGGTCAGCAGACATGAATTCTGACTCTTGGTTAAGTAAAAATGTTAGACCTTTAGTATTAATATTTTTAGTTGTTTCTACAGTTTTAATGATATTTATTGATGCAGGAACTATTAATTTCAATGTTGAAGCAAAATGGACAGATTTATTACAATTAGTATTAATAACAGTAATTGGTGCTTATTTTGGTGGTAGATCACTTGAAAAAACAAAAAAAACTAAATAATTATGTGTAATTGTAAAGAATGTAACTGTGGAACAAGTTGTGAATGTACTTGTTGTAACTGTTAAAAACATACAGTCCGATTCATAGCCGGACGATTTAAAAATTAAAAAAGGAGCTGTGGCCCAATCATTTGGTTGGGTCACTTTTTTTTTGTATATTAACCAATAAATAAAGATATAATATGACTAAAGTAGTAATTGTAGGAGCAGGCGTTGCAGGAGTAAATGCCGCTACAAAATTAGTAGATAATGGGTTTGATGGAAAAATTACCATTATTGATATGGGTTTAGATCCATATAGAAGACCAGCAGCAGACGTAATGAGGGGTTTTTTAGGCGCTGGTGGTTGGTCAGATGGTAAATTAACTTACCACACATCCATAGGAGGCCAATTGTCAAAATACACCGGTGAAGAGAAAGCAATGGAATTGTTTGATCAAGTTATAGCTAACTTTAAACGATTCCACCCAAACCCATCTGAAGTACAATGTTCAAACCCAGAAGCAGAACCTGACTTTATTAAACCTTATTTTGGTTTAAGATTATTCCCTGTATGGCATGTTGGAACCGATTATCTACATGAAATTGGTAAAAATTGGTATGATTATTTAGTAGAAAAAGGTGTAGAATTTATGTGGGAAACTAAAGTGACTGATATTGATTTTAAAAAACAAATGGTCATATATGATTCAGATAAAATTAAAGGTATAGAAGGATATGATAAACTTATATTTGGAGTAGGTAAATCAGGAATAGATTTTGCAAAATCATTATCTGAAGATTATGAACTACCTACAGAACCAAAACCAGTACAAATTGGAGTACGTTTTGAAGCACCACAACACCACTTTCAAAAATTAATTGACATTGCTTATGATTTTAAATTATATAGAAAATTTGACGCTGAAGGTGTGTCATTAAGATCATTCTGTACAAACAACAATGCAGCTTACGTAGCAGCTGAACACACATATGGAGATATAAGTTATAATGGTCATGCTAAAAAAGATAAAAAATACGAAAATGGTATGACTAATTTTGGTATATTAATGGAAATTAAAAACATTGATAAACCATTTGATTGGGCAAGAGAAGCAGTAAAGAAAATGCAAGTAGATGGTAAAGGAACTTATTTTTCTCCAAGTCATAGAGTACCTTCAAAAACAACAGAAGGAGATTACGTAGAAACCCAAGTAGTAAACAATATAGAACCACTATATGATGCAATTGGAGATTATGCTATTTACATTCAAGATTTTATCCATGATATGGAAAAAGTATTTCCAACATTAGGTAAAGATTGGGGCATTTATATGCCTGAAGTAAAATACTTAGCACCAGAACCTTTAGTTAATTATAATGATTTAAGTTTAACTAGGTTTCCTGATGTTCATTTTGTAGGTGATGCATTGTCAGCAAGAGGTATAACAGTGTCAGGAGCACAAGGTACATTAGTAGCAGAACAATTATTAAAAAATTAATATGACAAAAAAACAATTACCAACAATTAATGGGGAAGTAGTCGACATGAAAAAATGGATGAACCCTAAAATAAAAGTAAGAAAAGTATCTAGAATTGAAGAAGATGGTTCTAAAACAATAGCTCATGTTGTTGAACATAATGGTATAGGAAAATTTCATAATATGGAAGGACCAGCTTTAATTAATAAGGAACAAAAAAGAAAAGAATATTATTTAAATGGTATTGAATATGATTATGATACTTGGAATGAAATTCAAAAAGGAAGAGAGGGTTTACCTTGGTATAAGAACCCAGCAATGAAAGGAACATCAAGACATTAATATATGAAAATAGGATTTTGTGGAACAATGAGTGTAGGAAAAACTACATTAGTAAATGCATTAAAAGAATTACCTGAATTTAAAGATTATCATTTTAGAACAGAACGTTCAAAACATTTAATGAATTTAGGAATACCTTTAAACACAGACAGTACATTAAAGGGACAATTAGTTTTTGCTTCTGAAAGATCAGCTGAATTAATGCAAGAAAAAATCATAACTGACAGAACAGTAATTGATGTTATGGCATTTGCTGATTTGTCTGAATCAATGAAAGATCATGAAAAATTTTATTTAAATGCAACTTTATATTATTTAATAGATGAATATGATATTTTATTTTATGTTTCTCCTGAAGGAGTAGAAATAGAAGATAATGGAGTTAGAGAAACAAATGCAGAATATAGAGAAGCAGTTGATAAAAAAATAAAAGAAATAGTAGGAATGTACAGAAATGATACAATTACAATTAGTGGTACTGTAGAAGAACGTATAGAGCAAGTTAAGAATGCTGTAGTTTAATATGTATAATATATGGCACAATCTAATATAAAACAAATAATAAAACAAGAGTACATTAAATGTGCTCAAGATCCTGTTTATTTTATGAGGAAATATTGTTGGATTCAACATCCAACAAGGGGACGTGTTCAATTTAATTTATATCCATTTCAAGAAGGCACATTAAAATTACTTCAAAAGAATGACAGAAGTATTATTCTTAAATCTAGACAATTAGGAATTTCAACCTTATCCGCAGGTATTTCTTTATGGATGATGGTATTTCAAAAAGACAAATCAATATTAGTTGTTGCAACAAAACAAGATACGGCAAAAAATCTAGTAACAAAAGTAAAATTTATGTATGACAATTTACCATCTTGGTTACAAATTGGATTTACAGAAAATAATAAATTAGCACTAAGACTTAAAAACGGTTCCCAAGTAAAAGCAGTATCTGCGGCAAGTGATGCTGGTAGATCAGAAGCAATTTCTTTACTAATTGTAGATGAGGCTGCTTTTATTGAAGAAAATCGAATTGAAGAAATTTGGGGTTCATCACAACAAACATTATCAACGGGGGGTAAAGCAATTGTTTTATCAACACCTAACGGAACAGGTAACTTTTTTCACAGAATGTGGAATAAAGCAGAAGAAGGAACCAATGGATTTACTCCTATTAAACTACACTGGACAGTACACCCAGAAAGAAACCAAGAATGGAGAAATAAACAGGATGATGAGTTAGGTTTAAGAATGGCAGCACAAGAATGTGATTGTGATTTTACAACTTCTGGTAATACTGTGTTTGAATCAGAAATAATGAAATTTATTGAAGAAACAAACATATGTGATCCTATAGAAAGAAGAGGTATAGAAGGAGGATTACATATTTGGGAATATCCAGACTATTCAAGAAACTATATGATAACAGCTGATGTAGCTAGAGGAGATAGTAAAGATTATTCTGCTTTTCATATTATAGACATTGAGGATTCAAAACAAATTGGTGAATTTAAAGCACAAATTGGTACTAAAGAATTTGGACATATGTTAGTTTCAATTGCTACCGAATATAATAATGCATTACTTGTAATTGAAAATGCAAATATAGGTTGGAATACAATTCAAGTAGTAATAGATAAAGGTTATCAAAATTTATATTATTCACCTAAAGGAGATGCAGCAACAAACGCAGATTCTTTCTTAGCTAAAGGGTATGATATAACAGACACAACAAAAATGGTTCCTGGTTTTACAATGTCAATGAAAACAAGACCATTAACAATAGGAAAATTAGACGCATATTTAAGAGAAAAATCAATTACAATTCAAGGTAAAAGAACATTAGAAGAAATGCGAACTTTTGTTTGGAAAAATGGAAGAGCAGAAGCTCAAATGGGGTATAATGATGATTTAGTAATGTCTTTAGCAACAGCATGTTATGTTAGAGATACAGCACTTAAATTTGCACAACAAGGAATTGATATAACAAGGGCAGCCTTAAAAAACTGGCAACGAAGTGCGCCCACTATTTATACTGGAGGAATAAACAAAAAACAAGCAGGTTGGACTATGGATTTAGGAGAAGATAAAGGACAACAAGATTTAACCTGGCTTCTTTAATATGTATTAAAAACAACAAGAATGGCAGATACTACTTTATTTACAAGATTACGAAGATTATTCTCAAACGATGTTATAGTTCGTAACATTGGGGGAAAACAACTTAAAATCATGGATACAGGCAGGATCCAGAAATATGGAAACCTAGCCTCTAATTCACTTTATGATAGATTTACTCGTTTACATAAACCTGTAGGATCATCATTACAATATAATCCTACACTGAATTATCAGTCAATGCGACTTCAGCTTTATAGTGATTATGAAGCTATGGACCATGACCCAATTATTGCAGCTGCATTAGATATTATTTCAGATGAAACAACAAATAGAAATGAATATGGTGATATTTTAAATATTCAATCTTCAAATGAAAATGTAAGAAAAGTATTACAAAATTTATTTTATGATGTTTTAAATGTAGAATTTAATTTATCTACATGGATTAGAAATATGTGTAAGTATGGAGATATGTATTTAAAATTAGAAGTAAGTGAAAAGTTTGGAGTATATAATGTTATACCTTTATCAGTATACGAAGTAGTAAGAGAAGAAGGAACAGACCCTGAAAATCCTTCTTACACTCGTTTTACAATGGACCCAAATGGTTTAGCTTCAGGGGCAACTAACACAATTAGAAGAGATCAATTTAGTTTAGAAAATTATGAAGTCGCTCACTTTAGATTACTTACAGATTCTAATTATCTTCCATATGGTAGATCTTATTTAGAACCATCTCGTAAAGTATTTAAACAATTAATGTTAATGGAGGATGCTATGTTAATTCATAGAATTATGAGAGCACCAGAAAAAAGAACATTTTATATTAATGTAGGAGCTATTCCACCAGAACAAGTAGAACAGTTTATGCAAGAAACTGTTAACAAAATGAAAAAAACACCTTATATAGATCAAGCAACAGGTGATTATAATCTAAAATATAACATGCAAAACATTACTGAGGATTTTTATATTCCAGTAAGAGGAAACGATAATTCTACTAAAATTGAAACTACAAAAGGTTTAGACTATGATGGTACAGGAGATATTGAATACTTAAAACATAAAATGATGGCAGCCTTAAAAATACCTAAACCATTCTTAGGTTATGAGGAAGGAGTAGAAGGAAAGTCAACATTAGCAGGTATGGACATTCGTTTTGCTCGTACAGTTGAACGTATTCAAAGAATTATAGAATCAGAATTAACTAAAATAGCACTAGTACATTTATATTCACAAGGGTTCGAAGATGCAGATTTAGTTGATTTTAAATTAGAATTAACTACACCATCAATTATTTACGAACAAGAAAAAGTTGAATTATATACTGCAAAAACAGCAGTAGCTAAAGAAATGTTAGATGGTAAATTATTTAGTAAAGATTGGGTTTATGAAAATGTATATGGTTTATCACCTGATCAATATAATGAAGAAAAAGAAACACTTTTTGAGGATGCAATGAATTCTTTTAGAATTTCACAAATTGAAAATGAAGGAAATGATCCATCAGAATCTGGAATATCATATGGTACTCCTCATGATTTAGCTTCAATGTATGGTAATAAAAGAGACAAAGCAGTAGGACCAGCTCAAGTACCAACTGGGTATGATGAAAAAGAACCAGGACGTCCATTAGAAGATCCTACTAAATATGGAGGTCAAGATTCTAATTTTGGTAGAGACCCTTTAGGTAAGAAAAATCCTAAACTTGCTATGTCAAAACCAGACAGACCTAATAAAGTTTCTACATTTGAAGCTGCAAATCTTAAAAAATCTCTTCAAAAAATTAAAAATAAAAAACAAGTCTTAAAGGAGGATAAAGAAAATGGACTTTTAAGTGAAAAAAATATTAAGCCTCAGGAATAGGCTTATATTTATATACGATAAATTCGAATTTATAAAACATGAAAGTAAAACATTCTAAGTACAAGAATACTGGAATTTTATTTGAACTCCTAACTAGGCAGTTGACTTCCGACACTATTACAGGAAATCAAACAAAATCATTATCTTTTTTAAAAAAACATTTTAATTCTAAGACTGAGTTATTAAAAGAGTATAAAATATACCATACTTTAGCTACACAAAAGTATAATAAAGATGGTCAAGCTACAATGTTAATTGAAACATTATTAGATGCTCATGAAAAGTTAAATAAAAGTCAGTTAAGAAGAGAAAAATATAATTTAATTAAAGAAATTAAAGATAATTATGATGTTAATGATTTCTTTAAAGCAAAAATAACAGATTATAAAATAATGGCATCTATTTTTAATTTATTAGAAAATAAAAACGCTACAGCTTTATCAATTGTTAATTCTAAAGTAACACTTTTAGAACATATTACTGAAAAACCAACAAAAATTACAAAAGATGTTGTTTTAGAAAATTTTAATAACCAAGATAAAGATACAAGATTACTTACATATAAAGTATTACTTGAAAAATTTAATAACAAATATAGTGGTTTAGAAGATAATCAAAAAACATTATTAAAAGAATATGTTAATAGTGTTACTAATAGCCCTGCTCTTAAGTCTTATCTTAACCAAGAAATTAAAGAAGTTAAAAAAAATATTACAAGATTTTCTAAAAAAGTTAAAGATAAAGCAATAATAATAAAATTAAATGAGACAAAAGGAATGATTCAACCTTTAGATAAAAAATCATCAGTAAATGATGATAATGTTATTAACTTACTTAATTATTATGAATTAGTAAATGAGTTAAAAACAATCCATGGTTAGTCTCACTGAATTATATAATATAAAAGAATCATCTTTTAGTGAAATTAAAAAAGATGGAGATCCTGCTAGAGGAAATAAAGGCACAGATAGAGAGAGAGAATATTATTTTGTAGATGAACCAGCGGATCCAGAAACAGGAGGAGTAAAATCAAAAGTAGTATATAAACGTTCTTTCAGTAATATGGTTAAAGACATAGAAGCAGAAGCAATAGATATGCAAAAATTATCTAATGAACATCCAGATGATATGGTATTACATAATTTAGCTGAAGAATTAAAAGAAATATTTAACACACTTAGAACACACGTAAGAAAAAATTATAGAGATGAGTAAACCATTTAACATACACGATTGGCAAGCAAAACAAAGACAACAACGTTTAACTGAAAATGATGATGCTTATCAAAAAAGACAAGACCGTCAAACACCTGGTAAAAATCCAGAATATTTTTATGATAAAGATTCTATTATAGGTAAATTAAAAAAAGACCCAGATTATATTAAAAAATTAAATGCTAAAAATGCTAAGAAAGACGTATCTGAATCATTAAACCCAGAAGTATCTAGAAATGTAGATAAGTTTATTAGAGCAATGGCAGATAGATATGATTATACTATGCAAGACGCTGTTTATGCTATTATGGCTGCTCTTAAACAAAGAAATTATGATGGTTTAGGTGAACACCACAACGATAAGGATTTTCCAGGAAAAGATTTAAGCGCTTGGGATTTATTAGATAAAATAAAAGCAGGCAACGAAGATTTATATAATAAGGTTGAAGATTTTATGAAGGCAATGAAAGAAATGAACACAACAGGTGGTGGAGCTTCATTTAACGCAGGTTCAGGTGAGGGGTATATGACACCAAACGCATTTAAGAAAAAAAATAAAGAAGACTAATTATGCTTTTAACAGAATATAGACCATTTAAAGTAGACAAACAATTAGTTGAAGCTTCTATTAGAAAAAATAAACCATTAATTGTTACAGGTGTTTTACAAAGAGCAAATGCTAAAAACCAAAACGAAAGAGTTTATCCAAAAGATATTTTAGCTAGAGAAATGAGATCTTATATGGAAGGTCCTGTTAGAGAAAAAAGAGCATTAGGTGAATTAGACCATCCAGAAAGCTCAGTAATTAACCTTCAAAATGTATCTCACAACGTATTAAAATGTTGGTGGGATGGAGACGATGTAATGGGTGATGTTGAAATATTACCTACACCTGCCGGAAATATATTAAAAGCATTATTTGGTTCAGGTATCACTATTGGTATTTCATCTCGTGGAATGGGTTCAGTGTCAGATAACTTATCAGAGGGCACAGTAGAGGTACAGGATGATTATGATTTATTATGTTTTGATTTTGTTTCTACACCATCTACACAAGGTGCATTTTTATCCCCTAAAGGGTTAAATGAAGGTAAAATACAAGTACCTGAATACAAATATACTAACGTAAACAACATAATCCGCGATATTATATGTGATAATACGGGGGTATGTGCATGTTAGTCGTGAACATTTAATTGTTCATTTCCCTAAAATTTCCACGAAAAAACGTGGGTTTTCCAAAATTAAGTTATATGTATGTTAAGCAATAAAGGTTACAAAACAATTAACTCCTATGAGAGACTAAAAAACATAAAGTACTAAATGTACTTCAAAAGCACAAGAGCAGTAGTCAGCTGTTCTCGTTTTCAACAATTAAACTAATATTAACTAAAACAAAAATTATGAAAAATTTAATTATGACACTAGCTGTAGCAATCTTAACAACGTTTGCGGCATCAGCACAATTTATGGTAGTTACAACTTACAATGCACCTGAAGATGGGGCAGAATGGGAAATGACTAGCTTAACTGACAACATGGGTATCGGATACGCAGTAAACGATAAATGTATTGTTGGTTTAGTAAAAGCGGGAGAAGACGCTGAAGGCGAAACTTCTTACGATTTATGGGGCCGTTACAACTGGAACGCAAATATG